>Ga0105047_10000047_pt1 | contig 147378 bp, 133 predicted proteins | sample MAT04_FD_78384 | JGI IMG/M metagenome (GOLD analysis project Ga0105047, IMG submission 78384) | Freshwater microbial communities from Lake Fryxell liftoff mats and glacier meltwater in Antarctica - MAT-04 (megahit assembly) | ecosystem: Environmental > Aquatic > Freshwater > Ice > Liftoff...
ACCTGTTCAATTACTGGCTGAAGATCTTCGCCATCGCCTTCGGCATGGGCGTCGTGTCCGGCATCGTAATGTCGTACCAATTCGGCACCAACTGGGCGGTATTCTCCGACAAGACCGGACCGGTGCTCGGGCCGCTGATGGCCTATGAGGTGCTCACCGCATTCTTCCTCGAGGCGGGCTTTCTCGGCGTGATGCTGTTCGGCCTGAAGCGGGTCGGGCCCCGGTTGCATTTCGTCGCGACGCTGATGGTGGCGATCGGAACGCTGATGTCGGCGTTCTGGATCCTGTCGGCCAATTCCTGGATGCAGACACCGGCCGGCCACGCCGTGAATGCGGAAGGGCAGTTCATTCCAGTCGACTGGTGGGCGCTGATCTTCAACCCGTCGTTTCCCTATCGCCTCGTCCATATGGTGCTTGCGGCCTACCTCACCACATCGCTGGTGATCGGCGCGGTCGGCGCCTATCATTTGCTGAAAAACCCGCAGCAGTCGGGCGCACGGATGATGTTCTCGATGGCGATGTGGTTGCTGACGATCGTCGCACCGATCCAGATTTTCGCCGGCGACGTCCATGGCCTGAACACGCTGGAGCACCAGCCGGCCAAGGTGATGGCGATGGAAGGGCACTTTCAGAGCCATCCCGACGGCGCGCCATTCATTCTGTTCGGCCTGCCGGACCAGGACGCCGCGGTGGTGCGCTATGCGCTGGAAATCCCGAAATTGTCGTCGCTGATCCTGAAGCACTCGCTCGACGCGCCGCTCGCCGGCCTCGACAGCGTGCCGCGCGAAAACTGGCCGCCGGTGCCGATCACCTTCTGGTCGTTCCGGATCATGGTCGGGCTCGGCCTGCTGATGGCGGCGCTGGGACTCCTCAGCCTGTGGACGCGCTGGCGCGGGCGGCTCTACGATTCGCGGCCGACGCACCTGTTCGCGCTGATGATGGGCCCCGCGGGCTTCATCGCGGTGCTGGCCGGCTGGGTCACCACCGAAACCGGGAGGCAGCCCTTCACCGTGTTCGGATTGCTGCGCACCACCGACTCCGTCTCGCCGCTCGCCGCGCCCGCGGTGGCGTCGTCGCTGATCGCCTTCATCATCGTGTATTTCGCCGTGTTCATCGCAGGCGTGGTCTATATCCTGCGACTGATGGCGCATCCGCCGCATCACGGCGAGCAAGGTCCGCCCGGCGAAACGCCCGCGCGCGCCGCCGGCATCACGCCGGCCCCGGCGATCGCCACCCGCAGGTTCAGCTGATCATGGAATACGATCTCGCAACGATCTGGGCTTTCATCATCGCATTCGCGGTGTTCGTCTATGTGGTGATGGACGGCTTCGACCTCGGCCTCGGCATCCTGTTTCCGCTGTTTCCGGCGAAGCGCGACCGTGACGTCATCATGAACAGCGTCGCCCCGGTGTGGGACGGCAACGAAACCTGGCTGGTGCTCGGCGGCGGCGGATTGTTCGCGGCGTTCCCGCTCGCCTATGCGGTGCTGATGCCGGCGCTTTACACGCCGATCATCGCGATGCTGCTCGGGCTGGTGTTTCGCGGCGTCGCCTTCGAATTCCGCTGGCGGACGCTGCGCGAGCGCAACCGCTGGGACATCGCCTTTTTCGGCGGCTCGTTGATCGCCACCCTGGCGCAGGGCGTCGCGCTCGGCGCGCTGCTGCAGGGCGTGCAGGTCGAGGGCCGCGCCTATGCGGGCGGCTGGTGGGATTGGCTGACCCCGTTCAGCGTGCTTACCGGCGTCGCCCTGGTGGTCGGCTACGCGCTGCTCGGCGCCACATGGCTGGTGATGAAGACCACCGGCGAACTGCGCGACGAGGCCTATCGCCTGAGCCGCTGGCTGCTGATCGCGATGCTGATTGCGATCGTGGCCGTCAGCGCCGCGACGCCGTTCCTGAGCTACGACTATTCGCAGCGCTGGTTCGCCTGGCCGCACGTGCTCGCCACCGCGCCGGTGCCGATCGCCGTCGCCGGCGTCACCTTCCTGCTGCTGCGGGCGCTGACGCAGCGGCGGGACTATCAGCCGTTCCTGCTGACGCTGTGCCTGTTCGCATTGTCCTATGCGGGCCTCGGGATCAGCATGTGGCCCTATGTCGTGCCGCGCAGCATCAGCATCTGGCAAGCCGCCGCCCCCGAGAGCAGTCAGCTGTTCATGCTGGTCGGCGTCGCGATCCTGGTGCCGATCATCCTGATTTACACCGCGTGGGCCTATTGGGTGTTTCGCGGCAAGGTCGACCCCGAGAGCGGCTACCATTGATGCCCAATTTTGAACCTTCCAGCCCGCTGTCGCGGCGGTTGTTGTGGTTCGTGGCGCTCTGGCTGGTCGGCGTCGGCGCGGTCACGCTGCTGTCGCTGGTGCTGCGGTTGTGGATCGCGCCGGGCTGACATGGTACACAGCCCGACGCAGTATGGCTCGGGAGGCTATCGATGTTCGGGATTCCAGGTCTGTTCGGTCGGCTCGCATTCGCCGCGGCATTGCTGGTCGCCGCCGTACCGAGCCATGCCCAGCAGCACGACCCCGGCGACGAGCCCGGGCTGATCGCCAATGACGACTACGAACTGCCGCCGGAATTGCGCAAACAGATGGTGTTCTTCCGCAGCAACGAGCCGCCGGGCACGATCGTGGTGCAGACCTCCGAGCGCTATCTCTACCTTGTCCAGGGCAATAATCGAGCACTGCGTTACGGTATCGGAGTTGGCCGCGAAGGCTTCCAATGGCAGGGCCTGTTGAAGATCGCCAGGAAGGCGGAATGGCCGGATTGGGTGCCGCCGCCGGAGATGATCCAGCGCCAGCCTTATTTGCCGCGCTTCATGGCCGGCGGACCGGGCAATCCGCTCGGCGCGCGCGCGATGTATCTCGGCTCCACGGTGTATCGCATCCACGGCACCAACCGCCCGGATACGATCGGCACCGCGATCTCGTCGGGCTGCTTCCGGCTGGTCAACGCCGATGTCGCCGACCTCTACGACCGCGTGCCGGTCGGCACCAAGGTGGTGGTGCGGCAACGCCCCGAGCTGTGAGCGCAGCCCGCCGATCTGTCTCTTTCCCGATCTGCTTCTTCATTGTCATCTGAATCAGAAAGACGTTCTCGATGTCATTTCGAAAGGGCCTGCTGATCGGCCTCGGCTTTGCCGCCGTGATTGCCGCCGCCGCCGTGACCTATGAGCGCTACGACACCAAGACGCTGAAGCGCACAATCCGGCGCGACGCCGTGCTGTGCGGCGTCAACAAGGGCCTGCCCGGCTTCTCGACGCCGGACGACAAGGGCAATTGGAGCGGCTTCGACGTCGACTTCTGTCGCGCTGTGGCGGCTGCAATCTTCAACGATCCGAACAAGGTCAAGTTCGTGCCGCTCGACGCCAACGAGCGCTTCAAGGAATTGCAGAACCGCAAGGTCGACATCCTGTCGCGCAACTCGACCTGGAGCATGTCGCGCGAGACCGGCTACGAACTCTATTTCCCGGCGGTCGCCTATTACGACGGTCAGGGCTTCATGGCGCCGGCGGCGCGCAAGGTCGAGACCGCGCTCGAACTCGACGGCAGCAAGGTCTGCGTCCAGGAGGGCACCACCACGCTGCTCAACCTCGCCGACTTCTTCCGCACCAACAACATGAAGTATCAGGAGGTCAAGTTCGGCAAGCTCGACGAGGTGGTGAGCGCCTATAAGAACGGCCAGTGCGACACCTTCACCGCCGACGCCTCCCAGCTCTATGCGCTGCGGCAGACGCTCGACAGACCGGGCGATCACGTCATCCTGCCGGACCTGATCTCCAAGGAGCCGCTCGCGCCGGTGGTCCGCCAGCGCGACGACGACTGGATGATGATCGTGAAATGGACGCTGTACGCGATGATCAACGCGGAAGAGCTCGGCATCACCTCGATCAACATCGACGAGGCGCTGAAGTCCAAGAAACCCGACGTGATGCGGCTGGTCGGCACCGAGGGCGCCTATGGCGAAGAACTCGGTCTGCCCAAAGACTGGGCGGCGCGGATCATCCGCCACGTCGGCAATTACGGCGAGATCTACGACCGCAATGTCGGCAAGCTCGGCATCCCGCGCGGCCTGAACCAGCTCTGGAACGCCGGCGGCATCCAATACGCGCCGCCGATCAGGTAGCGCGTCACGCGCTCCAACTGCACTGATTCATTTTGCTGAGGCGTCGCTTCTGTATTGACGCGCCGCCCCCACTCCGCCGTCATCGCCCGCGAAAGCGGGCGACCCAGTCTTCCAGAGCGCAGGCGATCAGCAACCGAGTCTCTGGGATACGGGATTCCCGCTTTCGCGGGGATGACGACCCATGTTGTGGACACGCCAGCGGCAACTCACAAAATCTTTGTCGTCATTCCGGGGCGCGCGGAGCGCGAACCCAGAATGACGGCCGAGGCAAGCGGCGCCGTGGCGCCCGCCCCTCAATACTTCTTCCACTCCGCCAGTCGCTCGGCGTGGTAGTTGGCGTCGCCGAACAACTCCTGGCAGACGCGGGCGCGCTTCATGAACAGGCCGACGTCGAACTGGTCGGTCATGCCCATGCCGCCGTGCATCTGCACGCCCTCCTGCACCGCGAGCGTCGTCACCGTGCCGGCCTTGGCCTTGGCGACCGCGACCGCGACGCCGGCATGGTCCGGATCGGAGTCCAGCGCCTGCAGCGCCTTCAGCACCGCGGCGCGGGCGATTTCGATCTCGGTGTAGAGATGCGCGGCGCGATGCTGCAGCGCCTGGAATTCGCCGATCAGCTTTCCGAACTGTTTGCGCTCTTTCAGATAGGTGACGGTGCGGCCGAACGCTGCCTCGGCGACGCCGAGCATTTCCGCCGCGACCGCAGCGCGGCCGACATTCAGCACGCCCTCGAGCAGCGCCCCGCCGTGATCGACCTCGCCGAGCACGCTGTCGGCATCGACCTCGACATTGTCGAAACCGATCCGTGCGGAATTGTGCGCGTCGACCATCATAGTGCGTTCGATCGAGACGCCCTTGGCCTTCGGATCGACCAGGAACAGCGTCAGGCCGGAGGCATCGCCGGGTTTGCCGGCGCTGCGCGCAGCGACAATCAGCAGATCGGCGACATGGCCGTCGATCACCATCGCCTTGTTGCCGTCGAGTTTGAAACCATTGCCGGCGCGCGCCGCGACCAGTGCGGTCTTCAGCGGCCGGTGCTTGGCGCCTTCGTCGACCGCGAGCGTCGCGATCAGCGAGCCGTCGGCGATCTTCGGCAGATAGGCTTTCTTCTGCGCGGCCGAGCCGCCGCGGTTGAGGGCCGAAGCCGCGAGCACGCCGGTCGCGAGAAACGGCGACGGCGTCAAATTGCGGCCGATTTCCTCCATCACCACGCCGGCCTCGACGCAGCCGAGCCCGGAGCCACCGAATTCTTCCGGCGCCAGCAGGCCGGCGAAACCCATCTCGGCGAAGCTCTTCCACACATCGCGGGAAAACCCGGTGGCGTCGCGCTCGTCGCGCAGTTTGCGCAGATGCGCGATCGGCGCCTTGTCGGCGATCAGCCCGCGCGCCGAGTCGCGCAGCATGTTTTGTTCTTCGGTGAGGACGAGGGCCATGGGTTGGGTTTCCGAATGAGATGAAGAGCGATGAACTTTGCGTTGGTCATTCCGGGATGCGCCCCTCGGGGCGCAGACGATGAATCCATATCCCCGGGCGGTGGTGATGGATTCCGGTTTCGCGAGCTGCGCTCGCGCCCCGCAATGACGTGGAGAGGGTGTACTTACGCCCCCGGCAGATCCAGGATGCGCTTGGCGACGATGCCGAGCATGACTTCGCTGGTGCCGCCTTCGATCGAATTGGCCTTGGTACGAAGCCAGGCACGGGCGCGGGCGCCTTCGTGGCTGCGCTCGCTCTCCCACTCCAGCGCGTCGATGCCGCCGGCAGACATCAGGATTTCGTGGCGGCGCTTGTTCAACTCGGTGCCGTAGTATTTCATCGCCGAGGAGAACGCCGGATGTAACTGCCCGGCTTTCGCCAGATCGACCGCGCGCTCCGCGGCGCAGGCGAGCGCCGCTTCATCGACATCGAACGACGCGATCTGGCCGCGCAGGATCGGATCGTCGAGCCGGCCCTGGTCATCGATGCCGAGCGAACCCGCCGCGACCTGGCCGAGCGGCCGGCCGCCGTCGCGCCCGCCCATGCCGGAGATCATCGCCCGCTCGTGCTGCAGCAGATATTTCGCGACGTCCCAACCGCGGTTGACGGTGCCGACGACGTGTGACTTCGGCACCCTGACGTTGTCGAAGAAGGTCTCGCAGAACGGCGACTTGCCGGAGATCAGCAGGATCGGCTTGGTCGATACGCCGGGCGACGTCATGTCGAACAGGATGAAGCTGATGCCGTCGTGCTTCTTCGCCGTGGCGTCGGTCCGCACCAGGCAGAAGATCCAGTCCGCGTAGTTGGCGTAGGAGGTCCAGATCTTCGAGCCGTTGATGATGAAGTCGTCGCCGTCGCTGGTCGCGCGGGTCTGCAGCGAGGCGAGATCGGAGCCGGCGTTCGGCTCGGAATAGCCCTGGCACCAGCGGATTTCGCCGCGCGCAATTTTCGGCAGATACTCGGCCTTCTGCTGCTCGTTGCCGTATTTCAACAGCGCCGGCCCGAGCATCCAGATCCCGAAGGACGACAGCGGAGAGCGCGCGCCGATCGCGGCCATCTCCTCGCGCAGCACCTTCGCCTGCGCCGGATCGAGTCCGCCGCCGCCATATTGCGTCGGCCAATCCGGCACGGTCCAGCCCTTGTTGCGCATCCGCTCGAACCAGACCTTCTGGGCTCCGGAGGCGAATGTGGCGTTGCGGCCGCCCCAGAAATTGTCCTCGTCGCCCTGCATCGGCTTGCGCATCTCGGCCGGGCAATTGGCCTCGAGCCAGGCGCGGGTGTCGCTGCGGAATTGATCGAGATCGGTCTCGAGATCGGTCATGGGCTTCCATCCGTCATGCGGGATTCGGGCCCGCGTTGAATTTGTTGGCCGGGACCTTAGCCGCCGGGTGACGAATTTCAATATCCGTGTTGTCGTGGGTCGATCTTGCGCGGATCTGCTAAAGCGTCTTCGATCGTCGGCGCGACGCAATCCGCGACAAAGCTGAGGAAATGAGGATGCGCCTGAAACTGCTTTCGCCCGACCAGATGAGCGACGACCAGCGGGCGACCTATGACGAGTCGATCGCTCGAAGCGCGGCAGTCCGCCGCCGCCGATGATGGCCTGGCTCGCGAGCCCGGAGATGGCGCGGCACGCCACAAGGCTCGGCGCCTTCCTGCGCTACGACACCATGCTGACGCCGGCGCTGTCGGAACTGGCGATCCTGGTCACCGCGCGACACTGGACCGCGCATTTCGAATGGTACGCACACAAGAAGATGGCGCTCGACGGCGGGCTCGATCCTGCGATCATCGAGGACATCAAGAACCGGCGAACGCCGAGCTTTGAGGACCCGAAAGCGCGCGTGATCTACGACGTCGCCAAATCGCTGCACGAGGCGAAGGGGCTGTCGCAGCCGCTCTACGACGAGGCGACGCGACTGATCGGCGAACGCGGCCTGGTCGAAGTGATCGGCCTGTGCGGCTACTACACGATGGTGTCGATGACGCTGAATGCCTATGAATTTCCGCTGCCGGGCGGCGAGGTGTCGGAGTTGGTGTAGGACGCGACGAACGAACTCCTGCGGCCAGGACTCGTCAAACTCCTCACATTCGTCATTAGAGCGTTTTCGAGCGAAGTGGAAACCGGTTCGCGTGAAGAAAACGCGTCAGAACAGAAAGTCAGAGCTCCGGTTCTGATTCTGTCAGAACCGGAAAAGCTCTAGCTCCGCCCCCGCACCATCACCAGCATGGCGGCGATCAGTTGTAGCGCGATGCAGCCGAGGAACGGCGCCGTGTAGCTGCCGGAAGCGTCGCGGAGGAGGCCGACCACCCCCGGGCCGAAAGCGTAGGTCACCTGATTGATCGCGGTGTTGAGGCTGACCAGCACGCCGAACGAGCCGGGAGCGAATTCGCGCTGCACGATCAGCGCCGGCAGCGTGATCAGATTGCCGACCGAGAAGCCGAACAGCGCGCAAGCGACCAGCAGCAGCGTAGCGTCGCGCGACAGGATCACGATCGCCAGCGCCGCCGCCTGGCTCGCAAACGAGATCGCCGAGACCAGCCGCTGGTCGAGGCGATCGATCACGGTCGACAGCGACACGCGGCCGACCACCGCCATCGTCGTCAGCAAGGACACCGCGACCGCGGCGCGCTCGCGGCCGACCAGCGGATCGAGATAGGCGATCAGGTGCACGATGAACCCGACCTGCGCGAACAGCACCAGCGCGAAGGCGATCGTGACGGTGAGGAAGGCGGTGTCGCGGAACGCATGCCGGCGGATCGCGCCCGACGACAACGCCTGCACCGCACCCGGCCCGGCAGCGTGAGCAGCGGCGCGTTGCGGCGGGCGGCCGACGAAGATCGCCACGATCGGCATCAGCACGACGACGGACACGACCGCCGCCGCGAGCGTGGCGCCGGCGAAACCGAGATGTTCGATCGCCGCCACCAGCAGCGGCACGCCGGCAATGCCGCCGAAACTCGCGCCGTTCAACGCCAGGCTGATCGCCATGCCACGGCGCTGGTCGAACCACAGGCCGAGCGTGCTGGTAACCGCGCCGAGACTGGTGCCGGCCCAGCCGATCGCGAGCAGCACGTAGACGGCATAAAGCTGCCACAGCGCATCGATCCGGCCGAGCAGCGCGGTGCCGAGCGCCATCGCGGCGATGCCGCCGAGCAGGCACGCGCGCGCGCCGATCACCCGGATCGCGTCGCCCACAAAGGCGACCAGCAGCGCGCCGCCGAGATAAAAGAAAGTCGTCGCGGTGGCGATCAGCGACGACGGCCAGCCATGCAGGCGCGTGAGCTCGGCGAGATAGACGCTCTGGCCATAGAACCCGAAAGCCCAGCCGAAGGTTGCGACCGCAAAGCACACCGCAACGATGCGCCAGCCGCTATAGCGGATCGAGGTCTCGTCATCCGGCGGGATGGCTGCCATCAGCGGCGATCGGCCTTGGTCGTGCGCGACGGCATTGCCCCTCCTCGCCGGCGTTGACGGCCGGTCTCGTTCTGTCGCCGCGGTCAGGTGCCGCGATCTGGCATCACCGACGCGGCGCCGCCACCCGTTTTCTGGACCAGCCGGTGATCGCGAGCACCACGAGGCCCAGCAGCACCGGCGGGAACACCGTCATGTTGACGGTCGCCCAGCCGTAATTCGCCAGCAACTGGCCGGACAAGAACGACCCCAGCGCCATCATCCCGAACACCACGAAATCGTTGAACGCCTGCACCTTGTTCTTCTCGTTCGGCATGTGCGTCTCCAGCACCAGCGCCGAGGCGCCGACGAATGCGAAATTCCAGCCGACCCCGATCACGAACAGCGTTGCCCAGAAGTGCGGCGCGGTGATCCCGGTCAGGCCGATCGCAGCGCCCAGCGCCTCGAGCACGAGCCCGAACGCGACCACCCGCGGCGCACCGAACCGCACGATCAGCGAGCCGGTGAAGAAGCTCGGCGCGTACATCGCGACGATGTGCCATTGCAGGCCGAAATTGGAATCGCTGAGCGGGAGTCCGCACATCTGCATCGCCAGCGGCGCCGAGGTCATCACCAGATTCATCATCGGATAGGCGATCGCGCCGCACATCGCCGCGGCGATGAAGCGCGGCTGCCGCACGATTTCGAGCAGCGGCCGGCCGCCGGCGAAGTCGGCCGGCTGCGGCTTCGGCGCATCGACGCTCCACAGCACCGCCATCGCGATCAACGCGACCGCGGCCTGCACCAGATAGCTGAAGGCGAACAGATAAGGCTGCCAGATGTCCATGGTCCACTGCACCAACTGCGGACCGAGCACGCCGGCGAACACGCCGCCGGCCATCACCCAGGACACCGCCTTGGGGCGATACGCGACGCTGGCGCCGTCGGCGGCGGCGAAGCGATAGGATTGCGACACCGCGCCGTAAAGCCCGCCGAGGAACGTGGCGACGCAGAACAGCTCGAACGAGCCGTACAGGATCGCCAGCGCGCCGAGCAGGCCGGTGAACGCGCCGCAGCCGGCGCCGATCATGAAGGAGGCGCGGCGGCCGTAGCGGCGCGCGATCGCGCCGGTCGGCAGCGTGCCGGCAGCGAGCCCGACCACATACATCGAGATCGGCACGGTCGCGAGCGACAGATCCGGCGCGAGCTGCGCGCCGATGATCGAGCCGGTGGCGAAGATCACCGCGGCATTGGCGCCGGTCAGCGCCTGCGCCGCCGCGAGTCGCACCACGTTCGACCGCGCGCGCGCATCGTCCGCTGAACCGTCGATCGCGGTCGCATCAACCATTGGCCGTTCCGCCCCTCGCCCGGTTCATATGCGGCCGGGCCGCCTGATCGGGCCGCATCATAAGCCGCACCAGCCTGCGATCAACCATCGCCGGCGAAGCCAAGCTATGCGGGGCCCTCAGCTTTCGCCGCTGCGGGAAAAGCACAGGATCAGATTGTTGGCCGGCATCTCGACGGTCTCGCGCAGAACCAGCCCGAGCCCCGTCGCGAGTTGCTCCAATTCAGAGACATCGCGCACGCCCCACTCCGCATTGGCGGACCGCAGGCTGGTGTCGAACACCGCATTGCTGTCCGCGGTGTGGCGGCCGTCGCGCTTGAACGGCCCGTAGAGAATCAACCGCCCGTCCGGCCGCAGATAGCGCGCGCTGCCGGCGAACAGTCCCCCCGCGACCGGCCACGGCGCGATGTGCACGACATTGGCGCAAAACACCGCGGCCAGCGGACCGGGCCCGCGACCGTCGGTCATCTCGGCGCACCACACGGGATCAGACAGATCGATCCGCAGCGGGGGCCGCACATTGCCGAGCCCCGCATAAGCACGCCAGGCGGCAATGCTGAGCAGATGCTGCGGATGAAGGTCGCCCGGCCACCAGACGATCTCGGGGTGCTGGCGGGCGAACGCGATCACGTGCTGGCCGGTGCCGCTACCAGCCTCCAGCACGTCCCCCGTCGTTCCGCGCAACAGCCGGCCGAGCACGTCGCGAATCGCCTGCTGATTGCGGTGAAACGCGGCGGCGTCGAGCCGGCCATCAGGCTCCAACGGCCGGCCATCCTTGCCGAACTCGACCACATATTCCGTCATCCGCACCGCGCCTTTTTGAGCTGGCTCAAGCGTGTTGTTACTCTCAAGCCACATCGCGACGCAATCCAGCGCCGTGGCGCTGCGACCGCACCTGTTCGCCGCCAAGTGCGAATTGACTTTGCCTGATCCGATCCATCTAGATGATTGTGACGGTTCCCCTTCCGGGGATCAAAAGGGAATGCGGTGCGGACCTCTTCGGAGGACCAATGCCGCAGCTGTTCCCGCAACTGTAAGCGGTTCGACTTTCGTCGGAATGCCACTGGGAAACTCGGTCCTGGGAAGGCGACGAAAGCTAACACCCGCGAGCCAGGAGACCTGCCGTCATTCGTGGTCACACGCGAAGATGCCGGTCGGGAATTGCAGGCATTGGGCTCATCGGCTGCGCAAGCATGACGGTGAAACCTCGTTCGCTGTGACGTGCCACTGACGTCCGACCGAGGCCGAATCATGCCGTCCCCTTCCGATGCCGCTCAACGGCATCCGTCCGCGCTGTCGCGCGCATTGCTGTCATCCACCATTCTAGCGTCGAGCCTGTTCGCGACCGCTGCGCCCGCTTTGGCTCAGAACAATGCGCTGCCGACCATCAACGTTACCGCCAGCCGTCTGTATCAGGGCATCGTCGGCGCCTCGACCACGGTGATCACCGCCGACGACATCGCGCATTCGCCGGCGCAAACCGTGCAGGACGTGATCGCGCAGACATCCGGCGTGCAGAGCACGTCACTGTATGGCGGCGTCAACGGCACCGGCTCGTCAGTCGATCTGCGCGGCTTCGGCGCCACCGCGACCTCGAACACGCTGTTCCTGGTCAACGGTCGCCGCCTCAACGACCTCGATTTGCAGGGCGTCGACCTGTCGAGCATTCCGCTGCAATCGATCGAGCGCATCGAGATCACCCGCGGCGGCAGCGGCGCGGTGCTGTATGGCGACAATGCGGTCGGCGGCGTCATCAACATCGTCACCAAGACCGGCGCCGGCGGCCCACCCGCGACGTTCCGCGTCGAAGGCGGCTTCGGCTCGTTCAACCAGCGGCTGGCGGCCGTGTCGGCGGCGTATAATTCCGGCCCGTGGTCGACCTCGGCGTTCGCCAACGGCGTGCGTTCCGACGGCTATCGCGCCAACAATGCGCTGGAGCAGAACAACGCGCTCGGCGAGCTGCGCTATTCCACGCCGGATCTCAGCGCGTTCCTCAACATCTCGGGCGACAACCAGCACCTCGGCCTGCCGGGTTCCCGGATCGTCGACCCTTCGATCGGCGTCAACCAACTCCAGACCGACCGCCGCGGCACCAATACGCCGTTCAACTATGCCGACAAGCAGGGCGTCAATGTCACCGCCGGCTTCACCAAATCGCTGTGGGACGGCGCCGAACTGATCGTCGACGGCGGCGTCCGCGATAAGCGCCAGCAGGCGGGATATTTCGGCGACGTGCCGCTGTCGAGCTTCAACGCCAGTTCATTCGACGCGCATCTGCAGACCTGGTCGATCACGCCGCGGCTGAGCATCAAGAATTCGATCTTCGGACTGCCGTCGAAAATCCTGACCGGCCTCGATTATTACGACGCGACCTATGATTCCGACCGCGGCCAGTATCGCAGCACGCCGCCGGTCCACGTCTATAATCTGTCGCAGAAGACGATGGCCGGTTACTGGCAGCAGACCGTCGGCCTCCTGCCGACCACGGACTTTTCGTATGGCGGCCGGCTGCAGGGCGTCAAAATCGAGGCGACCGATCGTCTCAACCCGGCGGCGCCGGGCTATTTCGGCGACGCCCAGGCGTTGCCGTTCAGCAGCACCGAGACCCAGCACGCGCTGCATGTCGGGCTCGAGCATCGCTTTAACGACGTGTTCAGTGTGTTCGCACGCGCCGCACGCGCATTCCGCACGCCGAATGTCGACGAGCGCGTGGCGTCGGGACCGTCCTACGACCCGTTCTTCAATGCGATTCCGGGCACCTTCAACCTGAAGACCCAGACCTCGGTCGACTTCGAGGGCGGCTTCCGCGTCAAGTCGGGCCCGTTCGAGATGCAGACCAGCGCCTACAATATGAACCTGACCAACGAGATCCGCTACGATCCGGTGAATTTCTACAACACCAATCTCGACCCGACCCGGCGCTATGGCGGCGAGACCAGCGCCTCGCTCCGCATCAGCGACACGCTGCTGCTGCGCGGCGGCGGCGCCTATACCCGCGCGACGTTCCGCGAAGGACCGTTCGAGGGCAACGACGTTCCGCTGGTGTCGCGCTATACGGCGAACGCCGGCGTGACCTGGAACGTCTGGCAGAAATACGTCGTGTTCGACGCGACCGCTCGCGCCTGGAGCAATCGCTTTATGGACAGCGACAACAGCAACAGGCAGACGAAGATCCCGGCCAACGCCACCGTCGACATCAAGCTGAGCGGCGAACTCGACCATTTCTTCTGGTCGCTCAGCGTGATCAACCTGTTCAACGCGCAGTATTACGACTACGCGGTGGCGAGCAGCTTCACGCCCGGCCGCTACGGCGCCTATCCGCTTCCTGGCCGGACATATCTCGTCAAGGCCGGTGTGACGTTCTGACGGACCTCACGCTTCATCACATCGTGCATGACAGGCCCCGGCAGCAAAGGCTGTTCCGGGGCCATTTTCATGCTACACCCCGCTCCTCCCCACAGGACCCAATCGACGACTGGAATAATGAAGAACGACGATCATCACCGCACCGCCGCGCACACCGGCAATGCCGCAGGCGCGCAAGAAACCGACAGCGTAAGGGCTGAGCGCGAAGCTGCGTCCAAAGCGGCGCTCGACAATATGGCGCGGCTTCGGGCGATGAGGCTTGCCCGCGAAGCCGCCGAACCGCAGCGCGCGCCGCCGACCAGGGCCAAGCGCGCCAAAACTGCCGGCGGAAAGACGACGACGACCCGAAAGGTCGACGACAAGCCGCGCCCGCTGTCGGAATGGCTGGCCGAGCAGCAAAACGGCGGCCGCCGCACCTGACGCCTGCTGAGCCGGGCGCGTCGCGCCAGGCTGCTCTGTCCAAAACGCTGCCATGAACCGTCTCATCCTGGGCTAAACTGCATCTTTCCAGATCGGCAGTCGTGCCGAGGCGAGATCAATGCTGGAACCGGAGCGCGCCACGGCGCTTTCCGGCCTTGCTCTGATGGGATGTGATGCGATGGCCGGCTGGCTCAGCATAATGAAGAAGGACCGCAGCAAGAACGAGGACCACGGCAAAACCAAGCCGCCGCCCGTGCTGCTGCCGGTCGACGACCTTTACGACAGCGGCGACATCGCCGCGCCGGAACGCGATCGCGACGACGAGCAGCGCGACCTTTGATCGCAAGGCGACGCGTTCCCGCACGTCGGCGGACGAATGGCTCCCTTCGCAGATCGGCGGCGCCGCAATCGAATAGCCGCCGCGCCTGCAGACCGCCCCCCGGATAGACGTCGCAGCCGGCGCTGCCCTACTCTGCGGTGAGCCCTGACGGGCGGTTTGCTTCGAACCGGGTGTTTGCCTCACGATGGTCGACGTTCTCGCCGCACCTCCGCGCGCCAAGCCGGACGCCGCGTCGCGCACGCTCGGCGCGATTTCGGTCGCGCATTGGGTCAGCCATTTCCACATGCTGGTGCTGGCGCTGCTGTTTCCGTTCCTGAAGGAAAAGCTCGGCACAGGCTTCGTCGAACTCGGCTTCGCGCTCACCGTCTTCGCCGTGGTATCCGGCCTGACCCAGGCGCCGCTCGGCTATGTCGTCGACCGGATCGGCGCGCGCAGCATCCTGATCGCCGGGCTCTGCCTCGGCGGCTTCGCGCTGATCATGCTCGGCCTGAACCCGACCTATCCCTGGCTGCTGGCGAGCGCGGCGCTGCTCGGCCTCGCCAACAGCGTCTACCATCCCGCCGACTATGCGATCCTGTCGGCGCATATGGACGAGCGGCGGATGGGGCGCGCGTTTTCGATTCACACCTTCTCCGGCTTTCTCGGCGGCGCCATGGCGCCGGCGATCGTCGCCGTGCTGGTGACGACCGTCGGCGGCGCCGGTGCGCTGATCGCAGCCGGCGCGACCGGTCCGCTCGCCGCGGCTGTGCTGATCATCGCACGCACGCCGGACGCCGTGGCCCGACCGCCGAGCGGCGAAGGCGCCGCGCCGCAGCCCGGCGTGCTGACGCCCGCGATCCTGTTGCTGATGCTGTTCTTCCTGCTGCTCGGCCTGTCGACCGCCGGCATCAGCAATTTCGGCGTCGTGGCGCTGATGAGCGGCTATGGCAGCAGCTACTCCGCCGCCAACCTCGCGCTCACGGCGTTTCTCGGCGCGAGCGCCTTCGGCGTGCTGGCCGGCGGCGTGCTCGCCGACCGCACCAAACGTCACGGCCAGGTTGCGGCCATGTGCTTCGCGATCAACTCCGGCGTGGTGCTGGTGATCGCGCTGGCGTCGATGCCGCCGCTGCTGCTGGTGATCATGATGGCGCTCGCCGGCTTCCTCGGCGGCGTGATCGCGCCATCGCGCGACATGCTGGTGCGCGACGCCGCGCCGCCCGGCGGCGCAGGGCGCGCTTTCGGAATCGTCTCCACCGGATTCAACATCGGCGGCATCGTCAGCCCGCTGGTGTTCGGCTGGATCATGGACAACAATCTACCGCACTGGGTGTTCGGCGTCTCGGCGCTGTTCATGGCGCTGACCGTCGTGCTCGCGCTGATGACGGATCGCCCGCGCGTATCAAATCCCGCAGCATGAAATGATCCGTGCTCATCTGTTGCGGGTGCGTTGAAACATCGCTGCGCAATTCGATTGAACGATCGTCTCTCTCGTGACAGCGTCAGCGAGATCGCCTGAGCTACCCGGTCAGGGCTCCGGCGATTCGACCTGCCAGCCCGCACCGCAGAGTGCGGCTTTCAACGATAGAGAGGAATACCATGTCCATCCGCATCACACTGCTTGCCGCAGGCGCTGTTGCGCTCGCCGCGGCCCAACCCGCCTTCGCCCAGAAGCAATACGGACCCGGCGTCACCGACACCGAGATCAAGATCGGTCAGACGATGCCCTATAGCGGCCCGGCTTCGGCGTATGGCGTGCAGGGTCACATCGAGGACGCCTACTTCGCGATGGTCAACGCCAAAGGCGGCGTCAACGGCCGCAAGATCAAGCTGATCAGCCTCGACGACGCCTACTCGCCGCCCAAGACAGTGGAGCAGACGCGCCGTCTGGTCGAGCAGGACGAGGTGCTGGCGATCGTCGGCACGATCGGCACGCCGACGAATTCCGCGATCCAGAAATATCTCAACGGCAAGAAAGTGCCGCACATCTTCCTCTCCACCGGGGCTGCGAAGTGGGACGATCCGAAGAACTTCCCATGGACCACGCAGCTCTATCCGCCCTACCAGATGGAGGGCATGATCTTCGCGAAGTATCTGCTGAAGAACAAGCCCGACGCCAAGCTCGGCGTGTTCTCGCAGAACGATGACGCCGGCAAGGACTACGTCAAGGGTCTGAAGGACGGCCTCGGCGACAAGGCCAAGACGATGATCGTCAAGGAGGTCACCTACGAGGTCACCGATCCGACCGTCGACTCGCAGATCGTCGCGCTGAAGGCCTCGGGCGCCGATACGCTGTTCACGATGGCGACTCCGAAATTCGGCGCGCAGGCGATCCGCAAGGTCCATGAACTCGGCTGGAAACCGCTGAACTTCGTCGTCAGCGTCTCCAGCTCGATCAAAGGCGCGTTGCAGCCCGCCGGCATCGAGGCTTCGACCGGCCTGCTGACCGCGCTGGCGGCGAAGACGCCGACCGACCCGCGCTTCGAAAATGACGCCGACGTCAAGGAGCTGAAGGATTTCCTCGCAAAGTGGTATCCGAAAGGCGACATCGCCGACGGCAGCACCGTGACCGGCTACATCTCCGCCTTCATGACGGTGAAGGTGCTGGAAGCCTGCGGAGACAATCTCACCCGTGAAAATCTGCTGAAGCAGGCGACCAACATCCCGCCGACCGCCGCGCCGCTGTTGCTGCCCGGCATCAAGATCTCGACACGGCCGGACCGCTACGCGCCGTACACCCAGATGCAGATCGCCCGTTTCGACGGAAGAAGCTGGGTGCCGGAAGGCGAGGTGTTCAACACCGACACTGCGGCGAAGTAGGCGCGTTAGCAACCCACCGCCGCTTCGATCATCAGCACTTGCGTGATGGCCGGGCTCGTCCCGGCCATCATTGTTTGATGAGTTAGAGCTTCGGTTCTGATTGAATCAGAACCGAAACTCTAACTTTTGTTCTGACGCGTTTTCTTCACGCGAACCGGTACCCACTTCGCTCGAAAACGCGACAACTCGTGACCTCCTCACGCGGGCGTCATCCCGAGGTGCGAGCAAACCGAGCCTCGAAGGATGACGCTGAGCAGGTCGATGACAGGTCATTGGCGCGAGACGTCATTGCCCGGGCAAGACGGAGGAAACTCAAGCCGGCTTGCGCAGACCGATCGCGGCGTCCTCGACACCGAGCAGCCGTGCGCGTTCGGTGTTCGGCCACAGCAGTAGCAGGCCGAGCAGACCCGACACGACCATCACCGCACCGTTGATGACGTAGCCTGCGAGATAGCCTTCGTTCGGCGACGCGGCATTCTGCACGACGCTGCCCATCACCAGCGGCGCGACGATGCCGGCGAGCGTGTATAGCGCGCCATAGATCGCAATCGCCGCACCGCGCTGCGACACCGGCGCGAATTCGGCGATCATCGGCGGGCACACCACGTAGATCGACCCGCACAGCCCCGAGCCGATCACCAGCGCGGCGATCCGCGCGGTCGGGTTCTCGACGAAAGGCATCGTCAGCAGAATCAGGCCGCCGATCACCAGCGGGACCGACCCCAGCACACCGCGCGCAAGCCTGGTCGAAACGCCGTGCCCCATCAGTGACTGCGACAGCCAACCGGCCAACAACACGACGATGGCACCGAATACCCACGGCATGATCGAGATCAGCCCGGCCTGATGCTGGCTGAAGCCGAGCCCGTTGATAATGTAGGTGGTGAACCAGGTGAGCCCGAGCGACAGCGCCCAATAGGCGCCGAAGGTTGCCGCGACGCAGCCGACGAAGGTCCGCGAGGTGAGCAGTCGCGCGTAGGGAATCCGCGTCTCTGCCGCCGCCATCGCCGCGGTCGGAACCAGCGGCCCCTCTTTGCCGAGCGCGACCCACGCCGCCACCCACATCAACCCGACGATGCCGAGCGCACCGAAGGCGTAGTGCCAGGAGTGATTGACGATGATCCAGTTCAGCGCCGGCACCGCCAGAATCACGCCGAACGCCGAGCCCTGCGACAGGATCGCCGTCGGCAGCGTCCGCTTGTGGTCGGGAAACCATTTGTAGATCGCGTGCGCGGCCACCGCGAAAGCCGGCCCCTCGCCGGCGCCGAGGATGATGCGACAGATCAGCAGCGTGGTGAAGCTGACGGTGCCGACCATCGGAAACTGCGCCACCGCCCAGATCAGCGCCAGAATCAGCAGCACCCAGCGGGTCTCGACCCGGTTGACGATGAAGCCGACGATGATCGCCGTGATCGAGAACAAGAAGAAGAACGACGAGCCGAGCAGCCCGAACTGTTCGGGACTGAGATTCAGCTCCTTGGTGATCGGCACGCCGGCGAGGCCGACAACGATCTTGTCGGCGAAATTGACGACCATGAACAGAAACAGGAGGAAGGTGATCCTCCAGGCGCCCTTCGGCGTGGATTGCCCGTCCAACTGATCCCTCCCGGCGACCATCGTCGTTGCCTGTCTATTCTGACGCAGGCCTGTCGTGATGGTGGCGCCGATCGTGCGGGAAAGCAATCGCGCAGTCGACCGGACGCCCGGCGTCGCGGCATGTCCTGCGCTGCACTGCAAACAATCCGTCCGGCCGGTCATTGAGTCGCGCGCGCGCGGTCACCATATCGGACGGGATGTCGTTCATTGGGAAGCCAAGATGATTGGTCCGACGCCGCGCAGCCCGCGCAATGTGTCCGCGGCACGCAGCAACACGATCCCGCGCGGCCTCTGCGAGTTCACGCCATGACGCGCCGCGCCCTTCGGATCATCGTCTGATGCTGACCGTTTCGGGTCTGACCAAATCCTATCGCTCGGGACAGGACAGCGTCGCCGTACTGCGCGGCGTCGACCTCGCGCTCGCCGCCGGCGAAAGCGTCGCGCTGACCGGCGAATCCGGCAGCGGCAAGAGCACGCTGCTGCATCTGATCGCCGGCCTCGATCAGCCCGACCAGGGCGAGATCAACTATGGCGACGTGACGATTTCGCGCCTCACCGACGCCGAGCGCGCCGCGTTCCGGCGCGAACGTCTCGGCCTGGTGTTCCAGCAGTTCAACCTGATCCCGAGCCTCACCGTCGCCGACAATCTCGCCTTCCAGTCGCGGCTCGCCGGCCGCCATGATGCCGCTTGGCATAGCGAGCTGATCGAGCGGCTGGGCCTCGGCCGTCTGCTGAAGCGCTATCCGGAGCAACTTTCCGGCGGCCAGCAGCAGCGCGTCGCGATCGGCCGCGCGCTCGCGGTCAAGCCGACGCTGCTGCTCGCCGACGAACCGACCGGCAATCTCGACGAGGCCACCGCCGACGACGTGCTGGCGCTGGCCAACGATCTGGTCCGCCGCACCGGCTGCGGCTTCCTGATGGTGACGCACAGCGAACGCCTCGCCGCGACGCTCGACCGACGTGTCAACCTTCATGCGGGGCTGATCCATTGAGGCGCGCGCTGTGGATCCTCGCGGTTCTGCTCAGCCATTGGCGACGCCATCCGCTCCAACTCGCCACGCTGCTGATCGGCCTGATCTCGGCGACCGCGCTGTGGAGCGGCGTGCAGGCGCTGAATGCGCAGGCGCGCACGAGTTACGACCGCGCCGCGGCGACGCTCGGCGGCGCCCGCACCGCAACGCTGGTCGCGCCCGACGGCGACAGTTTCTCGCAGCAGATGTTCGTCGATCTGCGCCGCGCCGGCTGGCCGGTGTCGCCTGTCGTCGAGGGCCGCGTCCGGGTCGGTGACCGCACGCTGCGGCTGCTCGGCATCGAGCCGCTGTCGCTGCCGGTCGAGGCCAGCGCCGCGCCCGCGATCGGCACCGCCAATCTGCAGGGCTTCATTCTGCCGCCCGGCCAGACGCTGCTCTCGCCCGCAACGCTTGCCGAGCTGAAACTGTCCGAGGGCGCGACGCCCGCGATCAGCAACGGCGGCAAGCTGCCGCCGCTGAAGCCGCAAGCCGAACTCGCGCCGGGCGTGCTGGTCGTCGATATCGGCATCGCGCAACCGCTGCTCGGGCTGAACGGCCAGGTGTCGCGGCTGCTGATCGGCAACAAGGCGGCCACTACGCGGACGCCGCTGCAGCAGATCGTCGGCGACAAGCTCAAACAGGTCGAGCCCGACACCGAGACCGACCTCGAACGCCTGACCGACAGCTTCCACCTCAACCTCACCGCGTTCGGACTGCTCTCTTTTCTCGTCGGGCTGTTCATCGTCAATTCGGCGATCGGGCTCGCCTTCGAACAACGCCGGCCGATGCTGCGGACGCTGCGCGCCTGCGGCGCCTCGGCGCGGCTGTTGAACAGCGTGATGGTGATCGAGCTGACATTGATCGCTTTGTTGGCCGGGCTGATCGGCCTCGTCTGCGGCTATGTCATCGCCGCCACGCTGCTGCCCGACGTCGCCGCCAGCTTGCGCGGATTATACGGCGCACAGATTCCCGGCGAATTGTCACTCGAGCCGCAATGGTGGCTGGCCGGGATCGCGATCAGCATCCTGGGAGCGCTGGCGGCGGCCTCCGCGAGCCTGATCAAGGCGGCGCGGATGCCGGTGCTCGCCGCAGCGCAAGCCTTCGCCTGGCAACAGGCGCAGCAGCGCTGGCTTCTGATTCAGGGCAGCGTCGCGCTCCTGGTGTTCGCCGCGGCAGGCGGTTTTCTGTGGTTCGGCGATTCGCTGGTGTCGGGCTTTGCGGTGCTCGCCGCGATCCTGCTCGGCGCCGCGCTCGGTCTGCCGGCCGTGCTCGGCCTGGTGCTGGCGCTCGGCGAACGCGGCGCAAAACATCCGCTGATGAAATGGTTCTGGGCCGACAACCGGCTGCAGCTCTCCGGCCTGTCGCTGGCGTTGATGGCGCTGCTGCTGGCGCTCGGCGTCAATGTCGGCGTCGGCACCATGGTCGAGAGCTTCAGCCGCACCTTCGAGCGCTGGCTCGACGGAAGGCTCGCCGCCGAAGTCTATCTCAACGCGGCAAACGATACCCAGGCGACCGAGATCAAGGCTTGGCTGAAGCAGCGGCCGGAAGTGACCGCGCTGCTGCCCGGCACGCGCGCCGAGGTGAAACTCGACGGCTGGCCTGCCGAGGTCATCGGCTTCGCCGACGATCCCACCTATCGGGACAACTGGCCGTTACTCGAGCAGGCCAAGGATGTCTGGGACGCCGTCGCGCGCGGACAGGCCGCGCTGATCAGCGAGCAATTGTCGCGGCGGATGAAACTCGCGCTCGGCGATCGCATCGTCGTGCCGACCAGCAACGGGCCGTGGCCGCTCACCGTCGCGGCGATCTACGCCGACTATGGCAATCCACGCGGCCAGATCGGCGTCGCCTACGACGCAATGATCGCGCGCTTCCCCGACGTCGCGCAGACCCGGCTCGGATTGCGCGTCGATCCGGCGCGCGCGCCGGCGTTGGTCGAGGACCTCCGCGCGCGCTTCAAGCTCGACAATCGCAGCCTCGCCGATCAGGCGACGCTGAAGACCGAGTCCAAACGGATCTTCAACCGCACCTTCGCGGTGACCGCCGCACTCAACGCCTTCACCCTGGGCATCGCCGGCATCGCGCTGCTGACCAGCCTGCTGACGCTCGGCAATTCGCGACTGCCGCAGGTCGCACCCTTGTGGGCGATCGGCATCACCCGGCGAAAGCTCGCTTTCATCGAGCTGATGAAGACGCTGTCGATGGCCGCGCTCACCGCGGCGCTGGCGCTGCCGCTCGGGCTGATGGTGGCGTGGTGTCTGATCGCGGTGGTCAACGTCAAGGCGTTCGGCTGGCGGCTGCCTTTCGAGGTGTTTCCGTGGGAGCTGTTGAAGCTGCTCGGCGTCGCGCTGCTGGCGTCGCTGATCGCGGCAGCGTTGCCGATCCTGAAACTGGTGCGGATGCAGCCGGCGCGGCTGGTGAAGGTGTTCGCCGATGAGCGCTAGAGGCCTGATCTCACGCCGTGCCTTCGCGGGCGGCTTGCTCGCGCTCGGGGCCAGTGGGCAACGCGTGCTGGCACAAGGATTCGCAGGGCTCGGCAGCGACGCGGGCGAATTCGCGCCGGTCGTGCCCGGGCGGCGGCTTTCGTTTCCCGAGGACCACGGCCCGCATCCGGATTTCCGCATCGAATGGTGGTACCTCACCGCAAATCTGAAAGATGCCGACGGCAAGCCCTACGGCGTGCAGTGGACACTGTTCCGTCAGGCGATGACGCCGGGCCCGCAGCGCGAGGGCTGGGCCAGTCAGCAGATCTGGATGGCGCATGCGGCGCTCTCCAGCGCCGAGACGCATCGCTTCGCCGAAAAATTTTCGCGCGGCGGCATTGGGCAGGCCGGCGTTGTGGCTGCGCCGTTCCGCGCCTTGATCGACGACTGGGCGATGCAGGGCGGCGACGCGATGAAGGCTGCGACGTTGTCGCCGCTCGACGTCACCGCATCAGGCTCGAACTTCAGCTATCGGCTGCAATTGACCGCCGAGCGGCCGCTGGTGCTGCAAGGCGACGCTGGCTATTCGCGTAAATCCGACCGCGGCCAGGCTTCGTATTACTATAGCCAGCCTTATTTTGCCGCGCGCGGGACGGTGACGCTCGACGGCCGGGCGGTCGAGGTCAGCGGCACAGCCTGGATGGACCGCGAATGGTCGAGCCAACCGCTCGCCTCCGACCAGACCGGCTGGGACTGGTTCTCTCTGCATCTCGCCTCCGGCGAGAAGGTGATGCTGTTCCGGCTGCGCCAGAGCGGCGGCCAAGCCTATTTCGCCGGCAACTGGATCGGGCTCGACGGCAAATCCGAGCCGCTCGCGCCGGATGCGATCGCGCTCGAACCGGTCGGCTTCACCGAGACCGCTGGCCGCAGACTGCCGACGCGCTGGCGCATCGGCCTGCCCGGCCACGGCCTGTCGATCGAGACCACACCGCTGAACCCCAACAGCTGGATGGGGACCAGCTTTCCATATTGGGAGGGACCGATCTCATTCAGCGGCAGCCAGGCCGGCATCGGATATCTTGAGATGACCGGCTATTGAGTTCAAGCTGCGACGACAACCGGCGTCCTTGCCGGAAAGAACAAAACATAGGATTGGGAGCTCCGGGATGTTTCACTACACCACGATCGCGACCCTGCTGGCGTTGATGTTCTACTTCTACACCACTGTGCAGGTCGCTCGCGCGCGTGCGCTCTATGGCGTCAAGGCGCCGGCGATTTCCGGCCATCCGGATTTCGAGCGCGCCTTCCGGGTGCAGGCCAACACGCTGGAATGGCTGCCGATCTTCCTGCCGTCGCTGTGGCTGTTCGCCTACTATCTCAGCGACGTCTTCGCCGCAGCGCTGGGCGCGGTGTGGATCATCGGCCGCGTGATGTACATGATCGGCTATGCCAATGCGGCCTCGAAGCGCGGCGCGGGCTTCGCGGTGCAGATGGTCGCCGCCGCGGCGTTGTGGGGCGGCTCGGTCTACGGCGTCGTGCATCAAATGCTGGGTGCTTGACCCGAGCGCACCCCTCTCCCTCTCCCGCTTGCGGGAGAGGGAGAGGGGTCAGGGCCGCCAGGCAGTGAGTCAGCGATCCGCCGAGAGGAGTGCCCTCACCCGGATCGCTGCGCGATCCGACCTCTCCCGCAAGCGGGAGAGGTTGCGCAGCGCTCGGCGCGATCTGATCAAGACAAAGCCGACGCCCCTTTCGGAGCGCCGGCCTCGCTTTCAACCAATCCTGCGATCGCTTACTTGGTCAGCGGACAGCCGCTCTCCGCCGCAGTCGGGAACGCCTTGTCGCCCTCGACCGTCGAAATCAGCTTGTAGTAGTCCCACGGCTTCTTCGACTCCGCAGGCGCCTTGACCTCGAACAGATACAGATCGTGGACGAAGCGGCCATTGGCGAGCACCTTGCCCTTGGCGAAGGCGTCGTCGACCGGCAGCTCCTTGAGCTTCTTCGTCACCGCCTCGGTGTCCTTGGTGCCCGCCGCCTTCACCGCCTTGAGGTAGGACAGCGTCGCCGAATAGGTACCGGCCTGGATCATGTTCGGCATCCGGTTGGTGCGCTTGAAGAACCGATCGGCGAACTCGCGGGACTTGTCGTCACGATCCCAGTAATACGCTTCGGTCAGCACCAGGCCCTGCGCCGCCTTGAGGCCGAGGCCGTGGACTTCCGCGAGCGTCATCAGCAGGCCGGCGAGCTTCTGGCCGCCAGCGACGACGCCGAATTCCGCCGCCTGCTTGATCGAATTGGCGGTGTCGAGGCCGGCATTTGCGAGGCCGACGACCTTCGCCTTGGAGCTTTGTGCCTGCAGCAGGAACGAGGAGAAGTCCGAGGAATTCAGCGGATGGCGGACCGCGCCGAGCACCTTGCCGCCGCTGGCCTGAACGATTTCGCCGGTGTCTTTCTCGAGCGCGTAGCCGAACGCGTAGTCCGCGGTGAGGAAGAACCAGGTGTCGCCGCCCGACTTCACCAGCGCGCCGCCGGTGCCGACCGCGAGCGCGTGGGTGTCGAACGCCCAGTGGAAGCCATAGGGCTGACAGGCGTCGCCGGTGATCCGCGAAGTCGCGGCGCCGACCACGATGTCGATCTTCTTCTTTTCTCGCGAGAGGTCCTGGATCGCCAGCGCCACCGACGACGTCGTCAGTTCGGTGATCATGTCGACGCCCTCGACGTCGTACCATTTGCGCGCAATCGAGATCGCGGTGTCGGGCTTGTTCTGATGGTCGGCGGAAACCAGTTCGACCTTCTGGCCGAGCACTTCGCCGCCGAAATCCTCAATCGCCATCTTGGCCGCTTCGAGCGACCACTTGCCACCGTAGTCGGCATAGACGCCGGACTGATCGTTGAGGATGCCGATCTTGACGCCTTGCGCCGACGCCGGAGTAACGGCAAGCAGGGCGCTGGACGCCAGCGCGGCGGAGAGAAGTTTGATGTTCATCGAGTGTGCCTCCCAGTTTTTGGTTGGCCGGCACACTATTGAAGAAGCCTGCGGCTGCCCAGCGGATTTTTGCTGCGGATGCGTGACGGCGGCAGCATCGTGCCGCCGCCGCGCATCATTGCCTAGTTCAGCGTGTCGAACTTGTAGGCGGCCTGCAGGAAGGTTCCATAGCGCTCGGTGCGCTCCGGCAAGGTCTGGCACGGACACTCCGAGCCGAAGATGTTGGTGTAGGCATTGGTGGTTGCCCACATCGCCCAATAGCGCGCGCCGGCGCCGACGCTGAAGGCGTTGTTGAACTGGTAAGACAGGATCGCTTCGAGCTGCACGCCCTGCCCGGTTCCCTGTTCCGGCGATACAGTATCGGTGACATCGGTACGCATCACGTGATTATCGACACCGAAGGTCTTCACATAAGGCAGATAGGCGGCGTCGGCGGAGAGCTTCAACCCGCGGCCGAGTCCGATTTCGCCGTTAAAGCCGACCCGGAGCGAATGCCAGGTATTGTTTTGCGTCATCGCGAGAACGGTGTTGGGAACCGGATCGGCACAGACCTGCCCCGTCGGGCCGGCCGTCTGGGCACAGCCATAGGCCGATTTGTTCTCGCGATAGTAATTGTAGCCGACAAAGCCGCCGAACTTGTAATCCGGTCCGCGCAGCAGATTGTAACCGAGGTCGAGCGTCGCATAGGCGATGCTGCCCTTGACCGGATCGTGGAGCGTGTTGGAATACGGGATGCCTCTATTGGCAATCCAGTCCTCGTCGTTCATGCGTCCGCTCAGCAGCGTTCCGCCGCCGGCGAAGCCCTTGAGGAACATGTCGTAGGGACCATCGACGCGGCCGAACGCCTCGCCCGACGCCGCCGTGCTCTGATAGGTCAGCCGCGAAATCAGATGATTCTGGCTCCCCTGATCGACGGTGTTGCCGAGGTCTTTCTGGAAACGGCCGGAGCTGTACCAGACCCGGCCGCCGACCTCGACTGCGCCGCGCTCGACGATCTCGTTCGCGGCCTGGCTTCCGCGCAGATGATAGTCGTCGAAGCGCGCGTCGACATCGCCGCCGAATTTGAGGTTGAGCCCGACTTTCACCGCGTGCAAATCCTGACTCACCTTGCTGGTTCCCTGCGGCGTCGGGAAATAGCCGACCCATGGAACCAGCCGATAGCTCGCAGGCGTCGCCACATCGCTGCTGCCGAAATTGGCGTAGTCATATTCGAACTTGACCGACCAGGCCGGCGCCAGCGCCTGCTCGATGCCGGCGCCCGCGGTCCATCCCCAGCGGCCGTCGCTATTGTCGGTCGAGGAGCGGAGCGGATTTCCGACGGTGATATCTATTCGTTCGCTGAGGAAGGCCGCGCCGCCTTTGGCGTAAAGCAGCGTGCGGCCTCCGGGGCCGGTGACGAGGCCGGCGCGGCCGGTCACGGTCACCAGCGCATCCTGGCGGACGCGGCAGTTCGCCGAGATGACGAGGCCGGACGAGACCATGCAGCTATTGGTGCCGTTGCCGTTCAGCGCGCTGAGGTCGGCCTCGACGCCGATCAGCCAGTTCGCATTCGGCTGGTAGTTGTAGCCGAACTGAATGCCGGCCATCGCCGCCGGGCTACGGACGTTGCCGCCATAGATGCCGGGGCCGGCGGGATCGCTGAAGCTCGACGCGCCGAAGCTGCCGCCGAGATGGGCGCCCCAATACAGGCCGGTCCAGTTCCACAACACCGGCGCAGCCGGGGGCAATCGCGGCAGATCGGCGGCGGCGGCGGTTCCAGCGGCCAGGGTCACAGCGGCCGCAGCAAAAATGATTTGACGCATCGGGCTCACACAATTGGTCGGCACCAAGATGCCGACCAATCTGCGCGCCATGGATTAAAAATCCGGTAACCCTGTTTGTTAGTTCGCCGCTAACCATGCGCAACAAGGCCGCGCAGCACCAGACGGTTGAGGCGTCCGGCGAAGGCGGCGGGGTCTTCCGGCAATTCGCCGTCGAGGATCTGCGCCTGCTCCAGCAGTAGGAACGACAGATCGGTGGCGTCGGCCTTGTCGGCTTTGGCATCAGCCAAAGCGGCGACCAGCGGATGGCCGAGATTGATTTCCAGCACCGGCTTGGTGGCGGCGCCCTTGTTGGCGCGGGCCAGCATCTTTTCCAGTTCGCGGTCCGGACCGAATCCGCCGGCGACCAGGCAGGAGGCGCTGGAGGTCAGCCGCTGCGACGCCTTGACGTCGCTGACCCGCTCGCCGAGCGCGTCCTTGATCACCGCGATCACGGTGGCCTCGTCGGCCTTGGTTTCGTCCGGCTTGTCGTCCGGCTTGTCGGCGTCGAGCTTCGGGATCAGGTCGAAATTGACGTCGCCCTGGCTCAGTGACTTCAGCGGCTTGCCGCCGAAATCGAGCTGGCCCGAGGTCCAGAACGCATCGACCCCGTCGGTCAGCAGCAGCACCTCGATGCCGCGCGCGGTCGCCGATTCCAGCTTCGGGTTCGATTTCAGCCGCTCGATCGAATCGCCGACCAGATAATAGATCTCGGTCTGGTTCTCCTTCATCGCCTCGACATATTGCGACAGCGTGCGCTTTTCGCCGGCCGTGGTGGTGAAGCGCGCCAGCGCCAGCAGCTTTTCGCGGCGCTCATAATCCTCGTACAGGCCTTCCTTCAGCACCGGGCCGAACGCATCCCAGATCCTGGCGAAGTCCTCCGGCTTCTTGTCGGCAAGGCTTTCCAGCTCGCCGATCACCTTGCCGGTGACCGCCTTGCGGATCTGGGCGAGCTGCGGATTGTTCTGCAGCATCTCGCGCGACAGGTTCAGCGGCAGGTCCTCGGAGTCGATCACGCCGCGCAGGAAGCGCAGATAGGGCGGCAACAGATCGGCGTCCGCGGTGATGAAGACGCGGCGGACATACAGCTTGATCCGCCCCTTGCGCTCCGGCTCGAACAGGTCGAACGGCTTGGTTGCGGGCGCGAACAGCAGCACCGCGTAGGATTGCCGGCCCTCGGCGCGGTAGTGCAGCGTCATCGCCGGCTCGTCGAAGGCGCCGGCGATCTGCTTGTAGGCCTGCTTGTAATCCTCTTCGGACAGTTCGGATTTCGACCGCTGCCACAGCGCGCTGGCCGAATTGATCTGGCGCGGCTCGCCCTCTTCCGGCACCAGCTCGATCGGAAACTGGATGTTGTCGGAATATTCCGAAACGATCCGCTCGATCTGATAGGCCTCGAGATATTTCGCGGCGTCGGGCTTCAGATGCAGCACGATCTCGGTGCCGCGTACAACGCGCGCCGCGGCTTCCTCCGAGGCGGGCGCGATCTCGAAGCCGGCGCCGCCCGACGACGACCAGGTCCAGACCTCGCCGGAGCCGGCGCGGCGGCTGGTGACGACGATGTTGTCGGCGACCATGAAGGCGGCATAGAAGCCGACGCCGAACTGGCCGATCAGCCCGGCGCCGTCCTTGGCTTCGGTGAGCTTCGTCAGGAACGATTTGGTGCCGGATTTGGCGATGGTGCCGAGATTGTCGATCAGCTCCTGGCGGTTCATGCCGATGCCGTTGTCGATCACCGTCAGCGTGTCGGGCGCCTTGCGCGGGACGATCTGGATCTTCGGCGCGCCGCCGGCCTCCATCAGCGCCGGGGTCGCGATCGACTCGTAACGCAGCTTGTCGAGCGCGTCGGAGGCGTTGGAAATCAGCTCGCGCAGGAAAATGTCGGTCTCGGAATAGACCGAGTGCACCATCAGGTTCAAAAGCTCGGCCACCTCGGCCTGGAACGGCTTCGTCTCGCTGGCGGTATCAATCGTGGTCATGAGGAACGCTCAATCCTGAACAAGGGTGAAAGGGGGAACTCCGGATATAGCGCGCGGAAGGATGATGGCAAGGCGGAGCCGTGCTGCGATTGCGCTGCATGTGGACGATGCGGCGTCACCAGCAAAGCCGTCATCCGACCAGCCATTGACCCGGCTGGTGTGCCCAGCCAAGTGATCTGTCCCGCTTCACAAGCGCCCTCGAGAAGCGCCCCTCACAGACAGGATGACGCGGACTATATTCTTATTAGGAGTTGATCGAGAATTCGCGAAAGGTTTCGCGACGCTGATCCCGACGCAACTAGGCGTTTGCCGCCGCCGCGCAGCAGCTCGCTTTCAGGCCGCCGAGTTCGGAGCGGGACAGCTGCAGCGTCCAGCCATAGGCGTCGAGCACGTCCTGTACGATCGCGAGGCCGAGGCCGGCGCCCTCGCCGCGCTGGTCGAGCCGGATGCCGCGCGCCAGCACCGTGGCGCGCGCGGCCTCGTCGATGCCCTCGCCGTCATCCTCGATCACGACGCACAGGCCATGCGTTGCAATGCCGGCGCTGATGCGGACGCGGGCGTGGGCGTGCCGCGTGGCGTTGTCGAGCAGATTGCCGAGCACCTCGGCGAGATCGGCGCGGTCGAACGGCCCCGCGACGGAGTCGGCGATTCGCGTCTCGAAATCGATCCGCCGGCCGGCCGGGGTGCGCGACTGGATCGTCACCAGCGAGCGCACCAGCGGCGCGATCTCGACGGAGGCGCTCTCGCCGCGGCGCGCGGCGCCGCGCAGCCGGGCGCGGGCCAGTTCGCGATCGACGTGACGGCTCATCGCGCTGACGACCGCCTCGATGTCGCGCGCGAGCTTGTCCTCGCCGCGCTCGCGCAAACGCGCGGCGTCGGCGGCCAGCGCGGCGAGCGGCGTCTTCAGCCCGTGGGCGAGATCGGCGGCGCGATCGCGCGAGCGCTCGATCTCGCGCGCCTGCGCATCCAGCAGCGCGTTAACTTCCTCGACCAGCGGCAGCACCTCGTCGGGCACCGCCTGGGGGAGCATCCGACTGCGTCCGGAACGGATATCGGCGATGCCCCGACGCAACGCGCGCAACGGCTGCAGCCCGAGCATCACCTGCACCGAGGTGGCGATCGCCAGCGCCACGCCGAGAATGCCGAGCGCGATCACGAGGTCCCGCGCGAACGCCCGGCCGGCGGCGGTGACTCGCGCCAGATCGACCGCGACCGCGGCGCGGATCGGCATCGGCTTGCCGGCGACAGTGAGAACGACCTGACGCTCGACGATCGACAGCCGCGCGCCGGCGGGCCCCGCAATGTCGTGATGATGCACCTCACCCGGGCCGGGCTGATCGATCGGCACCGTCAGCCGGTCGTCCCACAGCGAGCGCGAACGCAGCAACTGATCGTGATCGTCGCCGACCTGCCAGTACAGGCCCGACAACGGTTCGGCGAAGCGCGGATCGGTCGGCGAGCGGGCCACCGCCAGCCGGCCATCGGCCCCGACCTCGATCCCGGCCAGCAATTGCTTCAGTGAGACTTCGAGGTCGTCCGCGATGGTGCGGGTGACGTGACGCTCGAACAGGATGGTGAGCGCGACGCCGGCGACGCTGAGCGCGATCAGAATCGCCGCGGCGCCGCCGGCGATCAGCCGCAGCCGCAGCGAGTGGCGCGTCACCTGCTATCCCCGGCCACGATGTAGCCGAAGCCGCGCCGGGTCTCGATCAGGTCGGGACCGAGCTTCTTGCGGACCCGGCCGACCAGCACCTCGATCGCGTTGGAATCATGCGCGTCGTCCTGACCGTAGATGCTCTCGCTCAACTCGAACTGCGACACCACCCGGCCGCGATGCAGCACCAGATAGGACGCGAGCCGGTACTCCAGCGGCGACAGCGGCGCCGGCTGGCCGCGCACGGTGACCTGCATCTGGCGTTCGTCGAGGGTGACGTCGCCGATGGTGACGACCGAAGAGGCGTGGCCGGCCGAGCGGCGCACGATCGAGCGCAGCCGCGCCAGCAATTCCTCCATCCGGAACGGCTTCGGCAAATAATCGTCGGCGCCGGCGTCGATGCCGTCGACGCGCTCGGCCCAGCTGCCGCGCGCGGTCAGGATCAGCACCGGGGTGCGGCGGCCGCCTTCGCGCCAGCGCTTCAGAATGGTCAGCCCGTCGAGCCTGGGCAGGCCGAGATCGAGAATGATCGCGGCGTAGTCCTCGGTGTCGCCGCGAAACCACGCCTCTTCGCCGTCGGCGACGCATTCGGCGATGTAACCAGCCTCCGTCAGGCCGCGCGCGAGATCCGACGCGATCCGGCTATCGTCCTCGGCCACCAGCACCCGCATTACTTTTCCCTGGTCTCGCGGATGTCGCCGCTGAGCGGATCGACATAGACCTCGAACAGCCGCCCGCGCTTGTCGACGACGTGGAATTCGTAGATCCAGCGACCGTCGTCGCGCTCGATCTCGACCGAGGTGATTTCCCCCGGCAGCTTGTCGCGGATCATCGTCAGCAGTTCGGCGAGCGGACGGATCTCGCCGCGCTCGACCGCGCGCCGCACCTCGTCGTGACTGGCGTGGCGGTGCTCACGCCCTTCGGCGTGGCCGTGTCCGCCGTGGTGATGGCGGTCGTGCTCGTGCGCGAACGCGGGCACGGCGATCGCCGGCATCGCCGCGCCGGCCAGAGCGAGCCCGAGGACAAGCCACCGGATCGGCGTCAACGTCTCCAAGCCGCATTCTCCGCAACAGCTAGAGCATGATCCCGAAAAGTGGACACCGGTTTTCGGACAAGATCATTCTCGAACAACAACCTAGAGCGGGATGAGGACTCGAAGATAAGTCATCCTGCTCTGGAATCGGCCGCACCATCCACCCACGCGCCTGACTGCTCGCTGACATCGATCAGGCGGCGGCGCGCCGCCGTCAGCTGCCGCTCCGCGAAAACAACGGCCGCAGCACACCGGCGACCAGCCCGGCTGCGATCAGCAGACCGACGATCGGGATCCACAACAGGAACGCGCCAAGCAGCAGCACCAGGATGACCGCGATCACCGCGCCGATCGCCAGCGCCATCAGGAACAAGCCGAATGGCCCGACTTTGCCGACGAAGACGTGCTCGGTGGTGGTCTGATCGATGAACACCCGCGTCCCGCGCGGATCATGGGTCTCGCCGGGCGGAATGATCTCCGGCTCGAAGCGAGGCCGCTCGGGTGGCTGCTTGGGCTGATCGGTCATGGTGCAACGTCCTTGCGCGCCGGGGTCTTCGCTCCGGCGCCGGCCAAGAATAGCCGCTCAGGCGGCGGGAGCGAATAGTTTCGACAGAACCGTCCGTGACGTTCGGCCGCGCAAGCACGACGCTGGTATCTGACTGCGGTTCTGGGTTCTTAAGACGAACTCACGACGCCGGCAACGGTTCCTATTCGCGCGCCACCCGCTCCGGGAAGGCGGCTGCGAGCGAGGTGCGGTCCGGCTTCAGCACGCCGCGCTCGGTGATCAGCCCGGTGACGAGGCGCGACGGGGTGACGTCGAAGCCGTAATTGGCGACCTTTGAGCCCGGCGGCACGATCCGCACGGTCTCGATCCGGCCGTCCGCGGTGCGGCCGGTCATGTCGGTGACCTCGGCCGCCTCACGCTGCTCGATCGGGATTTCCTTCACCCCGTCATGGATGGTGAAGTCGATCGTCGGCGACGGCAGCGCGACGTAGAACGGCACGTTGTTGTCGTGCGCGGCGAGCGCCTTCAGATAGGTCCCGATCTTGTTGCAGACGTCGCCGTCGGCGGTGACGCGGTCGGTGCCGACGATGCACAGATCGACCATGCCGTGCTGCATCAGATGGCCGCCGGTATTGTCCGGGATCACGGTGTGATCGACGCCGTGATGGCCGAGCTCCCAGGCGGTGAGCGAGGCGCCCTGATTGCGCGGCCTGGTTTCGTCGGCATAGACGTGGATCGCAATGCCGCGATCGAACGCCTGATAGATCGGCGCGGTGGCGGTGCCCCAGTCGACGGTGGCGAGCCAGCCGGCGTTGCAATGGGTCAGCACATTGACGCGCTCGCCGGGCTTCTTCGTCGCCGCGATCGCCTCGATCAGCTTCAGGCCGTTGGCGCCGATCGCCTGGTTGATGGCGACATCCTCGTCGGCGATTTCGCTGGCGCGCTTGTAAGCGGCGGCGACGCGGTCGGCCGGCTTCACCGGGACAAGCGCGCGGCGCATTTCGTCGAGCGCCCATTTCAGATTGATCGCGGTCGGCCGGGTCGCGATCAGTTTGTCGTAGGCCAGACCGAGCGCCGCGTCGGAGGCGTCCTCGCGCATCGCCAGCGCGATGCCGTAAGCCGCAGTCGCCCCGATCAGCGGCGCGCCGCGCACCAGCATGGTGCGGATCGCATCGGCGGCGCGGTCGCAATTGGTCAGCCGCGCCACGACATATTCATGCGGAAGCCGGCGCTGATCGATCGCCGCGACGGTCCAGCCGTCGGGCTCGAGCCAGATGGAGCGGGTATGGATGCCGTCGACTTTCATGGCTAATTCCTCAGCTAGTCCCGGTATTGTCCCGTCATTGCCAGCGAAGCGAAGCTACCCCTTCAAAATCCGGCCGGCGACCGCGTCGAGCTTCTTCAGCAGGTCCGGATCGCGCGCGTCGGGCTGGGTGATCAGCGCGGTGTCGAGCGCGCGGTCGGAGCCGATCGGGCATGGCTCGTGCTCACGCGGGAAATCCTGGGCGAGCCGCGCCACCAGGCTCTTGGCCTTCTCGGCGTTCGACGACAGCACCCGGATGATGTCCTGCACCGTCACCGCGTCGTGGTCGGGATGCCAGCAGTCGAAATCGGTGACCATCGCCACGGACGCGTAGCAAATCTCGGCCTCGCGGGCGAGCTTGGCCTCCGGCATGTTGGTCATGCCGATCACCGAATAGCCCGCCTGCTTGTAGGTGACGCTTTCGGCGTAGCTGGAGAATTGCGGGCCTTCCATGCACAGATACGTGCCGCCGCGCGCCATCGCGATGCCCTCCGCCTCGGCGGCGGCGGCGAGATGGATGCGGAGCCGCGGCGAGACCGGATGCGCCATCGAGACGTGGGCGACGCAGCCGCGGCCGAAGAACGAACTCTCGCGCTTGTAGGTGCGGTCGACGAACTGATCGACCAGCACGAAGCTGCCGGGCGGCAGCTCCTCCTTGAACGAGCCGCAGGCCGACAGCGAGATCAGGTCGGTGACGCCGGCGCGCTTCAGCACGTCGATGTTGGCGCGGTAGTTGATGTCGGAAGGCGACAGCCGGTGGCCCTTGTCGTGGCGCGGCATGAAGACGATCGGCAGGCCGGCGATGTTGCCGCGCCGCACCGCCGAGGACGGCTCGCCCCAGGGGCTCGCGATCGCTTCCTCGCGGACGTCCTCAAGCCCCGGCAAATCATAGATGCCGGATCCGCCGATAATGCCGAGTACGGCCCTGGTCATACCCTGTCTCCCATCTCGTTCGAGGCGCATTCAACATGGGTGTGGGTGATCGACAACCCCCATAACGGACGTATCCGACAAACGTCTCATGTTACCGACGGCCAGATCGACGGCTGATGCCAGGCGCTCCAGGACGCGCGACGATTTTTCTTGTTCCGGATCGCCACGCGGCTGCTAGGATTGCCGCCAAGGCCTCGCAAGAGCGGCTGTGGATGGGAGTGAAAAACGTGCAGACGGGACGCGTCGTATTCGGCGCCATGGAGGAAGTTGTTTTCGGGCAGCCGGCTGCGGCTGCGATCGTCGCCCAGATGGACCGGATCGGCGCGCAGCGCGCGCTACTGATGGTCTCGGGCACCCTCAACCGCACCACCGACGAGATCGCCAAGATCCGCGACGCGCTGGGCGGGCGCTGCGCTGGCGTGTTCGATGCGATGCCGGCGCATACGCCGCGGTCGGCGGTGATCGCCGCGACCGATCAGGCCCGCGACGTCGCGGCCGATCTGATCGTCACGGTCGGCGGCGGCTCGATCACCGACGGCGCCAAGGCGGTGCAAATCTGCCTCGCCAACGACATCCGTCGCGTCGAGGACATCGACCGGGTCCGCAACCTCAACGCGCCGGTGGCGCCGAAGGTGCGACAGATCAGCGTGCCGACGACGATCTCCGGCGGCGAGTTCAGCGCGATCGCCGGCGTCACCGACGAGGCGACGCGGATCAAGGAGAAGCTGGCGCATCCGCTGACGATGCCGCGCGCCGCGATCCTCGACCCGGCGATCACCGTGCACACGCCGGAATGGCTGTGGCTCTCGACCGGGATTCGCGCCGTCGATCATTGCGTCGAGGGCATCTGCTCGCGCGAGGCGCACCCGTATGGCGACGCCCAGGCGCTGAAGGGCCTGTCGATGCTCGCCGCGTCGCTGCCGCGGGTGAAGGCGGATCCGACCGATCTGCAGGCGCGGCTCGACTGCCAGATCGGCACCTGGCTGTCGATGGGCGCGCTGTCGTCCGGCGTACCGATGGGCGCCAGCCACGGCATCGGCTACGTGCTGGGCGCGGTGTTCGATGTCCCGCACGGCCACACCTCCTGCATCATGCTGCCGGCGGTGATGCGCTGGAACAAATCGGTCAATCCCGAGCGTCAGGCGCTGGTCGCAGCCGCGATGGGGCATCCGGGCGAGGACGCTGGCGACGTGCTCGACGCGCTGATCCGCGTGCTCGGGATGCCGCGCAGCTTGCGCGACGTCGGCGTCGGTCCCGAACAATTCGACCGCATCGCCAGTCAGGCGATGGGCACGCCTTGGGTTCCACGCAATCCCCGCAAGATCGACGGTCCCGCGCAGGTGCGCGAGATCCTCGAACTCGCCGCCTGACCGCCGATATCAACGAGGACCACGATGTACACCGGCCAATTCGCGAACACCCACCCCGATCGCCCCGCTTTCATCATGGCCTCGACCGGCGAGACCGTGACCTATGCGGAGCTCGAAGCCCGCACCAACCGGCTCGCGCATCTGCTGCGCAATCACGGCCTGAAGCGGCTCGACCACTATTCGGTCTTCATGGAGAACAACAACCGCTATCTCGAGGCCTGCGGCGCCGGCGAGCGGTCGGGCTATTACTACACCTGCGTGAACTCGTACCTGACCGCCGCCGAGCTGGTCTACATTCTGACCAACAGCGAATCGAAGGTGCTGATCACCTCGACGGCCAAGCTCGACGTCGCCCGCGAGGCGCTGAAGGACTGTCCCCACGTCACGCTGTGCGTGGTGGTGGACGGCGTCGGCGAAAGCGAGCGGATCGTCGGCCTCGCCGAGGCGACCAAGGGCCTGCCCGACACGCCGATCGCCGATGAAAGCCTCGGCACCGCGATGCTGTATTCGTCCGGCACCACCGGCCGGCCGAAGGGCATTCTGCGCCCGCTGCCGGAGCAGCCGCCGTCGCAGCCGCTGCCGCTGTTCCACTTCCTCAACATGCTGTGGAAGTATCGCAATGACATGATCTATCTGTCGCCGGCGCCGCTGTATCATTCCGCGCCGCAGGCCGCGGTCGGCCTGACCATCCGGGACGGCGGCACCGTGATCATCATGGAGCATTTCGATCCGGAGCAGTATCTGGCGCTGATCGAGAAATACAAAGTCTCGCACAGCCAGCTGGTGCCGACGATGTTCTCGCGGATGCTGAAGTTGCCGGAAGAGGCGCGCAGCAAGCATGATCTGTCGACGCTGGAGGTGGCGATTCACGCCGCAGCCCCCTGCCCGCCGCAGGTCAAGGAACAGATGATCAAATGGTGGGGGCCGATCATCCACGAATATTACGGCGCGACCGAAGGTCTCGGTTTCACCGCCTGCAACAGCGAGGAATGGCTCAAGCATCGCGGCACCGTCGGCAAGGTGATGTTCGGCGATCTGCATATTCTCGACGACCGGATGCAGCCCTGCCCCAAGGGCACGCCGGGGCAGATCTGGTTCAAGACCGCGACGCCGTTCGAATATTTCAACGATCCGAACAAGACCCAGGAGGCGCGCTCGGACGACGGCAGCATGAGCACGGTCGGCGACGTCGGCTATGTCGACGACGACGGCTATCTGCACCTCACCGACCGCGCCACCTTCATGATCATCTCCGGCGGCGTGAACATCTATCCTCAGGAATGCGAGAACCTGCTGATCACCCACCCCAAGGTCGCCGACGCCGCGGTGTTCGGCGTGCCGAACGAGGATCTGGGCGAAGAGGTCAAGGCGGTGATCCAGCCGATGCCCGGCGTCGATCCGGACAGCGATCTGGCGCAGGAGCTGATCGCGTTCTGCGGCCAGTCGCTGTCACGGCAGAAGGTGCCGCGCTCGATCGACTTCCTCGAGGAACTGCCGCGGCTGCCGACCGGCAAGCTCTACAAGCGCCTGCTGCGGGACAAATATTGGGGGAAGGGCGAATCAAGGATCGTGTGAGGCGATCATCGCGCGACTTGATTTTCGCATGATGTCTGCGATCCGGCACAGCGCAACCTCTCCCGCTCGCGGGGGAGGTCGGATCGCGTAGCGATCCGGGTGGGGGAATCCGCCTCTCGGCGCACACTGACTCAGTGCCCGCGAGCCCTCACCCCAACCCTCTCCCGCAAGCGGGAGAGGGGGCGCGCTGTGCGCTGGAACTTTCCGGCAAACATTCTCCCGCCTTGGCGAGAAGAATCGGCCGCGTTGGGGTATACGCTTGCCATGTCCCCAGCCGTCCGCCCCTCCGCATGACCCTCGCCGCTTCCCGCCTCGACGACGATCTCGATGCCCGCGCGCTGTCGACGTTGAACCACGTGTTCGGCCTGCCCGGATTTCGCGGCCATCAGGAGCAGATCGTCCGCCATGTCGCGGGCGGCGGCGATTGTCTGGTGCTGATGCCGACCGGCGGCGGCAAGTCGCTGTGCTACCAGCTGCCGGCGCTGCTGCGCGACGGCTGCGGCATCGTGGTGTCGCCGCTGATCGCGCTGATGCGCGACCAGGTCTCGGGGCTGCTCGAGGCCGGCGTGCGCGCCGCGGCGCTGAATTCATCGTTGTCCTACGCGGAAGCCGACGCGATCGAGCGGCAATTGCTCGCCGGCGAACTCGATCTGCTCTATGTCGCGCCGGAGCGGCTGCTGACGCCGCGCTGCCTTTCGATGCTGGCGCGGGCGAAGCTGTCGCTGTTCGCGATCGACGAGGCGCATTGCGTGTCGCAATGGGGGCATGATTTCCGCCCCGAATATGTCGGCCTGTCGGCGATCGCCGAGAAATTCCCGAATGTGCCGCGGATCGCGCTGACCGCCACCGCCGACGCGCTGACCCGCCGCGAGATCACCGAGCGGCTCGGCCTCACCGAGGCGCCCTGCTTCGTGTCGAGCTTCGACCGGCCCAATATTCGCTACACCATCGTCGACAAGCAGAACGCGCCGGCGCAGCTCAAGGCGTTCATCGCCGACAAGCATACGGGCCACTCCGGCGTGGTGTATTGCCTGTCGCGCGCCAAGGTCGAGGATACGGCGGCGGCGCTGTGCAAAGCGGGCATCACCGCGCTGCCCTATCACGCCGGACTTCCGGCAGCGACTCGCGCGGCCAACCAGGACCGCTTCATCAACGAAGACGGCGTGGTAATCGTCGCCACCATCGCGTTCGGCATGGGCATCGACAAGCCGGACGTCCGCTTCGTTGCGCATCTCGATCTGCCGAAAAGCATCGAGGCGTATTACCAGGAGACCGGGCGCGCCGGCCGCGACGGCAAGCCGTCGGATGCATGGATGGCCTATGGCCTGTCCGACATCGTGCAGCAGCGCCGGATGATCGACGAGTCGACCGGCTCCGAGGCGTTCAAGCGGGTCTCGGCCGGCAAGCTCGATGCGCTGGTGGGCTTGTGCGAGTCCACCGGCTGCCGCCGGACGCGCCTGCTCGGCTATTTCGGCGAGACGTCGACCGATCTGCAGTGCGGCAATTGCGACAACTGCCTCAACCCGCCGAAGGTGCAGGACGGCACGGTGGCGGCGCAGAAGCTGCTGTCCTGTGCGTATCGCACCGGGCAGCGGTTCGGCGCGCAGCATCTGATCGACGTGCTGCTCGGCCGGCTGACCGAGCGCGTCGGCCAGTTCGGCCACGACAAATTGTCGGTGTTCGGGATCGGCGGCGAACTCAACGAGAAACAATGGCGAGCGGTGATCCGGCAATTGGTGTCGCTCGGCCATCTGCACCCGGACAGCGAGGCGTTCGGCGCGCTGAAGCTGACCGAGACTTCGCGCACGGTGCTGAAGGGCGAGACCCAGGTGATGCTGCGCGAACAGACCGGCGGCCGACCGCCGCGCGCGCGATCGCGCCGCGGTGATCTGGTCGGCAGCGGAGCGGCGCGCGACGATACCGCCGGCGACCCCGAGCTGTTCGCGGCGCTGAAGGCGTGGCGCGCAGGCGTCGCGCGGGAACGCGGCGTGCCGGCCTATGTGGTGCTGCACGACGCCACCATGGACGGCATCGCCGCCGCCAGACCACGCTCGCTCGATGAGCTGCGCGGCATCGCCGGGATCGGCGACAAGAAGCTCGAACATTACGGCGCCGCGCTGCTGGCGGTGATCGACGCCGCGCGCCGGTAAATTCTGGGGATTGGTCCGGATCCTGCAAAGCCCGCTGCAACATGGCTTCAGGAGGCGCGGCGATGCCGCTTTACGGATTTCACTGTGCGGATTGCGACAAGGAGAGCGAGTTGCTGGTCGGTTTTTCCGACAGACCGCGGTGCCCGGGCTGCGGCGGGCGGAAGATGGAGCGGCTGGTGTCGCGACCGGCGCCGCCCGGTCAAAGCAAGGGCCTGATCAAGGCCGCCCGCGCACAGGCCGCGCGCGAGGGCCATCTGTCGAATTTCAGCCGCAAGGAGCGTGGCGGCTGATCACGCCGCGCCGGCTCGCTGATCAATAGGCCGACGGACCCCAGGACGGGCCATAGCCGTCCTCGCGACCATATCCGCCACCCCAGGCGATGTAGCGCGGGTTCGCTACGCAATTGCCGCCGGTGCCCTGCGCCGAATAGCGGCAGGATTCGAAGGTCGAGAAGCTGCAATTGCCGGGATAGCCCTGCTGCGAGCCCTGCTTGCAGTACGGATACTCGATCTGCGCCGCCGCGGGCTTCGCGCTCATCATTTGCGTCGCGCCGAGCACGCCGAGCGCCATCGCCGCCAGTGCCAGAGTCTTCATCGCGTCGTCTCCTTCGATCGTTGGATATGTCGGTACGGTGACATGCCAACGATGCGCTGCAGGGAACGTTCCGGCCTTCGATCCACGGTGCTTTGTCGCAGGCCGGCGGCGACCGATCAGCCCGCCCGCAGAACGGCTGCGGACGACTCAAATGATCGATCCGCCGATAGAACACGCAGGCCCCTACGGCCCAGACACGGAGCCGACCGAATTGCGCGAGGCGGCGGGCGGTGGCACAAGGTCGGCCAGAGCAACAAAGATGCGGGCGATGGCGTGCCGAATTGCCGCCACACACAACGCGCGCTGAAGCGCGGAACGCGCAGTGCCAAGGGGGGAAACAATGCCGCAACCAATCGAAGCGCCGGGCGTGGTGGGACCGTTCGCCGGAATGGACGTGCCGTGGCTGCTGCGACTGCAGGCCGAGGCGCGGCGCGATCATCCGTTCATCATCTGGGCGCCGTTCGACGCGCCGGCGCGGGTCTGGAGCTACGGCGAATTCCACGAGCGGGTCGGCGCGCTCGCCGCAGGCCTGGCGGCGCGCGGCGTCAAGCCCGGCGACGCGGTGCTGATCCATCTCGACAATTGCGCGGAATTTCTGCTGAGCTGGTTCGCCTGCGTCGAGCTCGGCGCGCTCGCGGTCACCACCAACACCCGCTCGGCCGCGGCCGAGATCGATTACTTCGCCGATCATTGCAACGCGGTCGCCGCGATCACCCAGCCGGCCTATGCGGAGCTGGTCGCCGCCAATTGCAGGAAGCTGCGCTGGATCGCGGTGATCTCGCACGATCCCGGCGCGGCGCTGCCGGCGCAGACGGTCGCAAAAGCGGATTCGTTCGAGAGCCTGTTCGGCGACAGCGCCAACCGCCCGCAGCGGCCGACCGATCCGTTCGCGCCGTGCAGCGTGCAATACACCTCGGGCACGACATCGCGGCCGAAGGCGGTGCTGTGGACTCACGCCAACGCGCTGTGGGGCGCCAAGATCAATGCCGCGCACCAGACGCTACGCGCCGACGACGTCCACCTCGCTTACTTGCCGCTTTTCCACACCAACGCGCTGGCCTATTCGATGCTGGCGAGCCTGTGGGTCGGTGGAACTTGCGTGGTGCAGCCGCGGTTCTCCTCGAGCCGGTTCTGGAGCGTCTCGCTGGAGCATCGCTGCACCTGGAATTCCAACATCCCGTTCTGCCTGAAGGCTCTGATGGAGCAGGAGACGCCGAAGCATCACAGCTTCCGGATGTGGGGCACCGCCGTGGCCGAGCCGCCGGCCTTCGCGGCGTTCGGCGTCAAGATCATCGGCTGGTGGGGCATGACCGAGACCATCACCCACGGCATCATCGCCGAGGCCGACCAGCCGAATACGCCGATGACGATCGGCCGCGCCGCGCCGGAGTACAGCCTGCGCGTCGTCGGCGACGACGGCGTGCCGACGCAGGTCGGCGACACCGGAAATCTGCTGATCAAGGGCGTGCCCGGACTGTCGCTATTCAAGGAGTATCTGCACAACGGGCAGGCCACGCGCGACAGCTTCGACGAACACGGCTACTTCATCACCGGCGACCGCGTCACGCTGCTCGAGCGCGGCGCGATCAAGTTCGGCGACCGCGCCAAGGACATGCTCAAGGTCGGGGGCGAGAACGTCGCCGCGTCCGAGATCGAGCAGGTGGTGATCACCGTTCCCGGCGTCCGCGAGGCCGCAGTGGTGGCGAAGAAGCACCCGATGCTCGACGAGGTGCCGGTGGCGTTCGTGATCCCGACCGCCGGCGTCGGCAACGCCGCGCCTGACCTCGCCGATCGCATCATGGCGATCTGCACCAAGTCGCTCGCCGATTTCAAGCGCCCGCGCGAAATCCGCCTCGTCGACGAGATGCCGCGATCGACGCTGGAGAAGGTCGCGAAGGCCGAATTGCGCAAGATGCTGGAGTGAAACGTCGTAGCCGTGGCGCGACTAGCCGCCGAGCGGGACCGGGCGGAACGCCTGCAGCAGGCGCTGATCGATCTTGTCGCCCATCGACTCCATCCGGGAGAACGCGTGCAACGGCATCAGCGGGACGTGATTTTTGCGCGGCGCCACCAGCGAGGTGAAGATGTCGACGATGGTGGTGATGCGGACGATGTCGCTGATCTGGTCGCCATGCAGCGCATCGGGATAGCCCGAGCCGTCAAGCAGCTCGTGATGATGCAGGATCACATCGAGGGTCTCTCGCGGAAAGCTGCCCTCGGCGGCGAGCGCTTCGTAGCCTCGGCGCGGATGCTCGCGGAATTTGTGCAAGCGTTCGCCCTGCAGACCGTCGAGATCGTCGAGCACACCGACGTCGACGAACGCCTTGCCGACGTCGTACAGCAGCGCAGCGCGGGTCAGACGACGCTGATCTTCCTCGCGCATACCGAGATGCTGGGCGAAGGCGACGGCATAGCCGGTCGCGAACAAAGCGAGTCGGTAGCTTTCGTTGTGGTGACGGCCGACGACGGCGAGCCATTCGCGCAGCGACGAGCGCTTGATCGCCTTGAGGATCGGCGCCTCGGCCCGGATCACGTCGTGATACGTCAAAGGCTGGCCCGCCGGCAGCCGGTCGAAGATCTTGACCAATACGCTGTGCGCGGCCGCGACGCCCTTGCTCATCGCCTCGGCGCGCGCGGCTTCGGTCGTCTCCGAGGGATCGGGGAACGCAGCACGGATCCGCGCCAGCAGGTCACGCGGGTCGAACGGACGCGCGATGGTGTCGGTGGCACCGAGCGCCCAAGCCTGCATCGAGCCATGATGCAATTCGTCGGCGAGCACGAACAGCCGCGGGATCGGCTGATAGCCGCCGCCCAACAGCTTGCGCCTGACCATCTGCACGCTTTCCGCGGACCGCAGATTGATGTCGACGACGATGCCGGACAGGTTCTGCGACGGCACGTCGGGTAGTTGCGCGGTGGAGATGGTTTCGATCTCGGCGATGCCGGCCAGGATCCGGGCGAGGTCGGCGCTCTGATCTCGGCGATCGGACGCCAGCAGCAGCCGCCGTCGCGGTTCGGACTGGGGCGCGGATTGTCGGGCTACTGCATTCATGAATCACCGAAATTGATAGGACGTAGACCTCGGACATCCTTAGCGGGAAATTGGTTCCTACTGCTTAATGGGCGTTCTTAACGTTCGGTGTTTTTTCAGCGCCAATTTGATCGGCATTTTGATCGGCATTGTTCGGATTTGATCAGTTGCGCACTGGCTTCGGCGCAGACTGCGTTTATGATAGCGGGATCAAAAGGACCACGATGCCGCAAACCGCACATACTCGGATCGACGGCGACGACACACAGCAGGCGCTGCGCCGCATGGCCTTGGTGCGACTCGCGCTGATCGTCGCCGCGGCGTTGAGCGCAGCCCCGGTTTCGGCGCAGCAATTTGCGCCGGCGATCGTCACGCCGCCGTTCACCGCGACGCTGTCCAACACCGCGCCGCTGGCGTTCGGCATGGATGCGTTCGAAGCCGAACGTGCGCTCGGGATGCCGCTGAACTATGTCAGCGGCCGGCCCGGCGACGAAGTCTTCCTTGTGATCCGCACCGCCGGCGGCAGCGGCTTCTTCAATCGCCGTGACCGGCTGTATCTGCAATTCCGCCACGGTCGGCTGACCGGCTGGAAAGGCGACTGGGGCCGCAACTGGATGTGGCAGTAAACGCCGCAGCCGCGGCGACGACAAATCCAGCGCTGCGTCGCCGGCGGCGGAGCGCCGACGTCGACCGAGATGTTAAGTAACAGGAAGCCCTGATTCCGCGAACGGTGCGGCGCGCAACGGCGCGACGCGCGTTTCGTCATCCCGGCGAAGGCGGGGGACCCGTTGGATGATGACGGCGGATGCCGGGGCGAGTTTCAGAACCAGCGTTCGCTGACCAGCACGGTGTCGCCAGGGGTGAGCGGGGTGCCGAGCGGGACGACGGCGCGAACCACGGCGCCGCCCTCCGGGTGCGTCAGCGTCACGCTGTCGCGGCGGGCGCGCGGCGAAAAGCCGCCGGCGATCGCGACCGCGCTTTCGACGGTCATGTTCGGCACATACGGGTACTGCCCGGGCGCCAGCACTTCGCCGAGAATGAAGAACGGCCGATAGGAGTCGATCTCGACCGCCACGGACGGCTCGCGGATGAAGCCGTTGCGCAGCCGCGCGGAGATCGCGGCGGCAAGACCCGCGGCGGTGCGGCCGCGCGCCGGCACGCTGCCGATCAGCGGCATGGTGATCGCACCGGACGCGTCGATCGCGTAGGTGTTGGTAAGGCCTTCCTGACCGTAGACCACGATGCGCAGCCGGTCGCCGGCGTCGAGCCGATATTCGGGTTGGGGGCCGGCCGGCATCGGCGCGGCCGCATACGTCACCGGGCCGGGCGCAGCATAGCCGCCGCCATAAGCGAGGCTGTCGAGCGTGTTGGAGGGCTGAACCGCGACCGGACCCGACCGCCGCATACAGCCGCCGAGCGCAAGCGCTGCCGTCACGGCGATCATCGACAATCGAAACGCACTTACCAAACGCACTGGAGCCATTCCCTCTCCACGAGATGGCTCCGTTTATGCCGCGTTAGGGTTAACAAATTATTGGCGGTTGCGGCGTGCAGGCCCCGGCCCGCACCACGCGAAAGTCCCTCTCCCACTTGCGGGAGAGGGACGGGTTGGGGCGACGCTCGACTTCAGGCGGTGACGGCGACGCCGATCGGGCACGACACGCCGGTGCCGCCGAGCCCGCAATAGCCGCCGGGATTCTTCGCCAGATATTGCTGGTGATCGTCCTCGGCGAAGTAGAACTCTCCGGCCGGCGCGATCTCGGTGGTGATCGGCCCGAGCCGCTTGGCGGCGAGTGCCTGCTGATAGGCGCCGCGCGACGCGTCGGCGGCCTTTCGCTGCGCGTCGCTGATCGTGTAGATCGCCGAGCGATATTGCGAGCCGACGTCATTGCCCTGACGCATGCCCTGCGTCGGGTCGTGGCTTTCCCAGAACGTCTTCAGCAGCGTTTCGTAGGACACCTTGTTCGGGTCGAACACCACCATCACCACTTCGGTGTGGCCGGTGCGGCCCGAGCAGACTTCCTCATAGGTCGGATTCGGCGTGTAGCCGCCGGCATAACCGACCGCCGTGCTGTAAACGCCGTCGCCGAGTTCCCAAAACTTGCGCTCCGCCCCCCAGAAGCAGCCGAGCCCGAACACCGCCTGCTCCAGTCCTTCAGGAAAAGGCGGCTGGATGCGATGGCCGTTGACGAAATGGCTGCGCGCAGTGGGGATCGGCGTAGCGCGGCCCGGCAGCGCTTCGCTGGCGCTCGGCATCACGGTCGACTTGCGCATGAAGAACATGGACACCTCCCGGCGCGCCGCGGCGACGATCTGCCCGGCCGCCTGTTGTTCGATGGACGTCGGCGCTAGCGGGACGCTACCGCCATCGGTTCTCAACGGAATTCTGGATATAGGTGTCTACGCGGCAACCGATAGGGTTGTTACGTCAGGTGTGACGGCGTGTCAGTCCCGGGCGTAGCCGATCAAGGGCTTGCGCGGCCGGAACAGCAGCAGCAGCAGCAGGCCGAACGTGCCGAGCACTGCAAAGGTCGGCTGCGCCAGCAGCAGCTTGATGACATGACTCCAGACCCAGGGCGCGGTCTGCTCGACCGAAACCTGGAACGCATGCTGGCTGGACTGGTGGACGTCGTTCCAGAACTCGCCGAGCCGGGTCCATTGCAGCGCGTTGTCGGCGACCGAACGGGCGCCGTCATAGACCAGGAAGATGAACCCCCCGGTCAGCAGCAACAAACCGATCAGTCGAAAGAACCCGCGGATCATCGTCCACCCCGATGGAATTGACCGCCCCCCGGCCGCTCTACCGGGCGGGCGGACAAAACACAACCTCGCCAGCGACTTATACCGGCCTCGGCGACAATTTGCGCGCGCCGGGGACGGCATCCCGAGGCGACCCGCAGCCGAAACTGGGACGCCGCAGCCGTTGACGCTGGAAAGTTGTGGCTTTATAAGGCCGGCAATGGCGGTGGGGTTATCCCTGCCGCTGCTGTTCTTTGATGCGACGTCGCGATTTCGGCCCGTCGGCTCCAGGGACAATCTTCAGGAACATCCGGAACACACGGCGAGGCTCCGATCATCGGCGGCTCCGCCATCAGCCCGGCCCTCCGTAGCGGAGGCCGCTGCAGGATTTGAGAGAACATGGCCAATACGTCTTCCGCGAAGAAAGCGACTCGCAAGATTGCCCGGCGCACCGCGGTCAACAAGTCGCGCCGCACCCAGATGCGCGGTTCGGTTCGGACCGTCGAAGAAGCCATCGCCAGCGGCGATCGTGACGCAGCCGTGAAGGCGCTGGCGAATGCCGAGCCGGCGCTGATGCGCGCCGCCCAGCGCAACATCGTTCACAAGAACGCCGCGAGCCGAAAGGTCTCTCGCCTTGCGAGCCGGATCGCTCAGCTCGGTAAGTAATTCTCGAACTCATTACGAGATCAGAAAATGCCCGGCTCAGCCGGGCATTTTTTTTGCGCGCGCGATACGCGCCTTTCTTCGTGACGCCGCCTTCTCGTGATGCGCCATTTTCGCGCCACGCGGAACCGCGCAACGCACTCCCTCGACGCCACAATATCGTTGCGAACTCATCAGACGCGCGTTCGCATCGATCGATACACGACGATCGACGATCGCGTTCAAGCATCGAATGCGGCGCACGCGTCGACGACGATGGACAATGCAGAACGCACTGCGCGAAACGCGCCGTGCGCGTCGTCAAGCTGCCTGCGCAGCGTTTAAAAAAGCACTGCAGCACAGTCGCAACTTGTCGTGTGACGAACATCGCATACGCGCGTTTTGCGCGCGCCTCGGAACTCTACGCAGTGCAAACAGCGCGTGGGTTACCCTGTCGGAACGCTCACGAAAAAACGCGGCCCGCGATACACTTATCGGCAATGCGAAAGCGAGCGCCTTGAAAAGGCCGTCGCGCAGCCACCAAAGGTAAAGGATTCATGAAAAACTTTTGGGCGCGCAATGGATTCGTCACGACGCCTCCGCGTTTGGAATCTGCGCACAGATTCAAAATCTTGCCTTCGCCGAAAAACCCCACCGGCTAATCGCGCATGGCCCAAGCCGGGTTTCGCGCCGCTCGAATCGAATCAATTCCGTTGCGAGAAAAGGGTGGTCGTGTATTTCTTAGATCGCCCGCGACGCCCTCGGTTCTTCTGATCAGCGCGGTTTGAGAACCAGGGGCGGGCATGCAGATCGGCGGCGGTTTGCGTGTTGGCGGCGTTTTTCAAACGAAAGCCCGGTTGTCACTCATAGCAATATGAGACCGGCGAAGCTGTGTCTGAATGCTTGCGAGGCGTTCGCTTGCGAACGTTTCGAACGAGCGATGGCAGGGGGCGCGCGACAACCATTCGTGACGAAGACGACGCAGCGGTAATGGAACGCAGAATTGGCTCGGGGTTTGACGACATCTTGCCGCGTGCAAGCGCGTCGAGAGGGGGAGGTTTTCATGAGCAACGAATTCAACGCTTCATTCCAGGACGCCGAGGTTTCGGCCCGAGATTATTTCAAGACGTCCACAACAATCATCAGTCGCTGTTGCGATCGAACTCCGGTGCATCCGTCGAGTCCGCGCTGACCTGAAGCAATCCCATTAATCGGATCCTGACCTGACGTCGGCGCGTTGCCGAACGGCGGAGCAGTGTCCGGAGTTTGCTTTGCGACGCCGCAGAGCGGCGTGAGCCGTCATGGTTTCGCCTTCTGCGTTGAACATCACTCCTTCTGAAAAGCTGCTGAAATGTCGAATATGGAACATGATCGCTGGTCTCGCGTAAAAGGCCGTTTGCGCTCGAGCGTCGGCGAGGACGTCTATTCGAGCTGGTTCGCGCGGATGGACCTCGAAGCCGTTCAGCAGGAAAGCGTGCATTTGTCGGTGCCGACGCGGTTTCTGAAGAGCTGGATCCAAACGCACTACTCCGAGAAGGTGCTGACCTGCTGGCAGGCGGAAATGCCGGAGGTTTGCCGCATCGATCTCACCGTACGCTCGCCGATGCGCGCCGCGGTGACGAAGGAAGCGCCCGCGCCGGCCGAGCATCGCCGCGACGAGCACCGTCCGGCGGCGGACGCGCGCAGCCACGCAGCCGCCCCGGCCCCTTCCAATCATGACGCACTCGGCGGCTCGCCGCTCGATCCGCGGCTCACATTTGCGAGCTTCGTCGTCGGACGCTCCAACACGCTGGCGCACGCCGCCGCAAAGCAGGTGGCGGAAGGCCGCCGCGGCGATCCGGTGATGTTCAACCCGCTGTACATCCATTCCGGCGTCGGCCTCGGCAAGACGCATCTGCTGCAGGCGGTGACCTGGGCCGGCAATTCCGGCACCGAGCGCAAGGTGCTGTATCTCACCGCCGAGAAATTCATGTACGGCTTCGTCGCTTCACTGAAGACGCAGACCTCGCTCGCCTTCAAGGAAGCTCTGCGCGGCATCGACGTGCTGGTGATCGACGATCTGCAGTTCCTGCAGGGCAAGACCACCCAGGCCGAATTCTGTCACACCCTGAACGCGCTGATCGACGCCGGCCGGCAGGTCGTGGTGGCGGCCGATCGTCCGCCGGCGGATCTCGAAAGCCTCGACGAACGCGTCCGCTCGCGGCTCGCCGGCGGCCTCGTGGTCGAAATGGCGCCGCTCGGCGAAGAGCTGCGGCTCGGCATTCTGAAGTCGCGGGTGGTCGCGGCCCGCACCCATCATGCGAGCTTCGACGTGCCGCAATCGGTGCTGGAATATCTCGCCCGCGCCATCACCCACAACGGCCGCGACCTCGAAGGCGCGATCAACCGGCTGCTGGCGCATTCCAAGCTCAACGCCCAGCCGGTGACGCTGGAAATGGCCGAGCACGAAGTGCGCGACCTGATCCGGCCGCAGGAACCGAAGCGGATCAAGATCGAGGACATTCAGCGCGTCGTCGCGCGGCAATACAATGTCAGCCGCTCCGACCTGTTGTCGTCGCGCCGTACCGCCAATGTGGTGCGGCCGCGCCAGGTGGCGATGTATCTCGCCAAGACGCTGACGCTGCGCTCGCTGCCGGAAATCGGCCGCCGCTTCGGCGGACGCGATCACACCACGGTGCTGCACGCCGTGCGCAAGATCGAAGGGCTGGTGTCGAAGGACGTCACGCTGTCCGACGAGGTGGAATCGCTCAAGCGCCAGCTTCAGGAATAGGCTGGCGCATCGGCTCGCGCATCGGCCGGCGAACCGCCACGCTGCGGGGGTCTTCTCGCAAAACTCGTGGAAATTCGGGGCCATCCCGGCAACCCACCCTTGCGTCCGCCGCGTAACCACGCCAACCTGCGGACCCCCCGCGGGTTCGGGCGACGCCCGCAGGGTCCCCATTGCCGTGGCGCCGTCTCTGGCTGCCCGGCTTCTCCAGTAAATCCGGCGACTCCATCACACGATGCGGGTGCGGATCAGGCGGGTTTTGCAATGAAGGTCACGGTCGAACGCGCGCAACTTCTGAAGTCGCTGGGCCACGTCCACCGCGTGGTCGAGCGCCGCAACACCATTCCGATTCTCGGCAACGTGCTGGTGCGCGCCGAAAACGCCCAGCTTGCATTGAAGGCGACCGACCTCGACCTCGAAGTGATCGAGACGCTGCCGGCGGAGACCGCTACCGCGGGCTCGACCACCGTGCCGGCGCATATGTTCTACGACATCGTGCGCAAATTGCCCGACGGCTCGCAGATCGTGCTGGAGAGCGACGGCGATCGTTCGGTGCTGGCGATCCGCGCCGGGCGCTCGCGCTTCACGCTGCAGACCCTGCCGGAGAGCGACTTTCCCGATCTCGCCGCCGGCGAGATGTCACATTCCTTCTCGCTCGCCGCTTCCGACGTGAAGCGGCTGATCGACCGCACCCAGTTCGCGATCTCCACCGAGGAGACGCGCTATTATCTCAACGGCATCTATCTGCACACTGCGGGCTCGGCAAAAGCCGCGACGCTGCGCGCGGTCGCGACCGACGGCCATCGCCTGGCGCAGGTCGATCTGGCGCAACCCGCCGGCGCCAGCGGGATGCCCGGCGTGATCGTGCCGCGCAAGACGGTCGGCGAAGTCCAGCGGCTGATCGAGGACAACGACGCCGAGATCGCCATCGAACTATCCGCCGGCAAGATCCGCTTCACCATCGGCAATGTGGTGCTGACCTCGAAGCTGATCGACGGCACCTTCCCGGATTACGGCCGCGTCATTCCGCAGAACAACGACAAGGAACTGGTGGTCGACAAGAAGGAATTCGAAGCCGCGGTCGATCGCGTCTCGACGATTTCCTCCGAGCGCGGCCGCGCGGTGAAGCTGGCCTTGAGCGCCGGCAAGCTCGTGCTGTCGGTGACCAATCCGGATTCCGGCAGCGCCACCGAAGAGCTCGAGGTCGAATACGCCTCCGACGCGCTCGATATCGGTTTCAACTCCCGCTATTTGCTCGACATCGCAGCCCAGATCGAGGGCGAAGTCGCGGTGTTGAAGCTCGCCGACCCCGGCTCGCCGACCCTGATCCAGGACCGCGACACCAAGAACGCACTGTATGTGCTGATGCCGATGCGGGTGTAGGGGACGTCGCTTCAGCAACACCACCCGTCATCACCCGGATTGACCGGGCGACCCAGTAGCCCAAAGCGCTTCGGCCGAATACGAACGCTCTGGAATACTGGGCCCTCCGCTTTCGGAGGGTGACGGCAGAGCAAGTTGCGGTGCCTTGCGACGCATCGAGTCCGGCTGATATATGACCGCCTCCCGCATCACCCGGCTGACGCTGACGCACTTCCGCAATTATCGGGCGGCGGCGTTGCATACGCGTGGCGAGCGGGTGGTGCTGGTGGGCGCGAACGGCGCGGGCAAGACCAATTGTCTCGAGGCGATCTCGTTTCTGTCGCCCGGCCGCGGCCTGCGCCGCGCCACGCTCGACGACGTCTCCGACCATCAGGGCGACGGCTCCTGGGCGGTGTCGGCCGAGGTCGAGGGCGCGCTCGGCCTCGCCACGCTCGGCACCGGGATCGACCCACCGCGCGCCGACGCCGCCACGACGCGGCGCTGCCGGATCGACCGCGAGCCGGTCGGCTCCGCCACCGCCTTCGGCGATCATCTGCGCATGGTGTGGCTGACGCCTGCGATGGACGGACTGTTCATGGGCGCGGCGTCGGAACGGCGGCGGTTTTTCGATCGCCTGGTGCTGGCGATCGACAGCCAGCATTCCAGCCGGGTCTCGGCGCTCGACCGCAGCCTGCGCTCGCGCAACCGGCTGCTGGAGGAACGCAACGCGGACCGCCACTGGCTCGACGCGATCGAGCGCGAAACCGCCGAACTCGCCGTCGCGGTCGCGGCGATGCGCGGCCAGACCGCGGCGCGGCTCGCCGCGATGCTCGACGCACGCGGCGCGGCGTCGGCGTTTCCATCGGCGAAGATCATGCTCGACGGCTGGATGGAAAGCGCGCTGCTGACCGAACCGGCGACCGCGGTCGAGGATCGCTACCGCGCGATCCTGCGCGATGGCCGCCCGCGCGACGCCGCCGCCGGCCGCACCCTCGACGGCCCGCATCTCACCGATCTCCAGGTGATCTACGCGCCGAAGGCGATGCCTGCGCGCGACGCCTCCACCGGCGAGCAGAAGGCGCTGCTGATCGGGCTGGTGCTCGCCCATGCGCAGCTCGTCTCCGAGATCACCGGCATCACGCCGCTGCTGCTGCTCGACGAGGTGGTGGCGCATCTCGACCCCGCCCGCCGCCGCGCGTTGTTTGCGGAACTCGAGCGGCTTGGCGCGCAGGTCTGGATGACCGGCGCCGATCCGGCGGGCTTCGCCGAGATCGGCCCCGACGCCGAGATTTTCACCGTCGAGTCGGGCCGGATCGCACCGCAAAAATGAGCCGATCTGACCGCCTTGGAACGCCCGGAACCGCGCCGCGCGCACGCCCTTCCGGGCGCCTCGAAATCAGCCCGATCCGGACTTGTAAAACCCGCTGAAAATCCCATTTCTTCAATAACTTGCATCGTGCCACTTTGGGCTAGGCGCAATCCGTCTTTCATGGCACAAATGGCGCTTCATCGCGCCCTCGCACGCCGATTCGATTTCATCCTTCAAAGGTCCCTGCATGACTGAACCCGCCCGGCAGCCGATCGCCGAAACCCCGCCTTCCGTTCCGGCCGAATACGGCGCGGAATCGATCCGGGTGCTGAAGGGCCTCGACGCCGTGCGCAAGCGGCCGGGCATGTATATCGGCGACACCGACGACGGGTCCGGCCTGCACCACATGGTGTACGAAGTCGTCGACAACGCCATCGACGAGGCGCTGGCCGGCCACGCCACCGCGGTCGAAGTGGTGCTGAACGCCGACGGCTCAGTGACGGTGCGCGACGACGGTCGCGGCATTCCGGTCGACATCCACAAGGGCGAAGGCATTTCCGCGGCCGAGGTCATCATGACCCAGCTGCACGCCGGCGGAAAATTCGACCAGAACTCCTACAAGGTGTCCGGCGGTCTGCACGGCGTCGGCGTCTCGGTGGTCAACGCGCTGTCGAGCAAGCTGATCCTGCGCGTCTGGCGCAACGGCAAGGAGCACATCATCGAATTCGCCCATGGCGACGCGGTGGCGCCGCTCAGCGTGGTCGGCGACGCCAATGGCCGGCGCGGCACCGAGGTGACGTTTTTTGCATCGCCGGAAACCTTCACCCACATCGAATATGACTTCGCCACGCTGGAGCATCGGCTGCGCGAGCTCGCCTTCCTGAATTCCGGCGTCAACATCGTGCTGTCCGACATGCGTCACGCGGTCGAGAAGCGCGAGGAGATGCGCTACGAGGGCGGCGTCACCGAATTCGTGAAGTATCTCGACCGCAACAAGAAGCCGATCGTGCCCGCGCCGATCGTGCTCGCGGCCGATCTCAACGGCATCGGCGTCGAAGTCGCTTTGTGGTGGAACGAGACCTACCACGAGAACGTGCTGTGCTTCACCAACAACATCCCGCAGCGCGACGGCGGCACGCATCTGGCCGGCTTCCGCGCCGCGCTGACCCGGCAGGTCAACGGCTACGCGGATTCCAACGCCAAGAAGGAAAAGATCGCGCTGACCGGCGACGATTGCCGCGAGGGGCTGACCGCGGTGCTCTCGGTGAAAGTGCCGGACCCGAAATTCTCGTCGCAGACCAAGGACAAGCTGGTGTCCTCGGAAGTGCGCCCGGTGGTCGAGAACGTGCTGAACGAAGCGCTCGCAGCATGGTTCGAGGAGCATCCGTCCGAAGCGAAGGTGATCGTCGGCAAGGTGATCGAGGCCGCCGCCGCCCGCGAAGCCGCGCGAAAAGCGCGCGAGCTGACGCGGCGCAAGGGCGCGCTCGACATCGCCTCATTGCCCGGCAAGCTCGCCGACTGCCAGGAACGCGATCCGTCGAAATCCGAACTGTTCATCGTCGAGGGTGACTCCGCCGGCGGCTCCGCCAAGCAGGGCCGCAACCGCGAATTCCAGGCCGTGCTGCCGCTGCGCGGCAAGATCCTGAACGTCGAGCGCGCGCGCTTCGACAAGATGCTCGGCTCCGAGCAGATCGGCACGCTGATCACCGCGCTCGGCACCGGCATCGGCCGGGACGATTTCGATCTGTCGAAGCTGCGCTACCACAAGATCATCCTGATGACCGACGCCGACGTCGACGGCGCGCATATCCGCACGCTGCTGCTGACGTTCTTCTTCCGCCAGATGCCGGCGCTGATCGAGGGCGGCTTCCTCTACATCGCGCAGCCGCCGCTCTACAAAGTGACGCGCGGCAAGTCGGAGCAGTATCTCAAGGACGAGCGTGCGCTCGAGGACTATCTGATCTCGACCGGGCTCGACGACTGCATCTTCCGCCCCGCCAGCGGCGAGGAGCGCTCCGGCCGCGACCTGCTGGCGCTGGTCGAGAACGCCCGCATCGTCCGCGGCACGCTGCACAATCTGCACAGCCGCTACAACCGCTCGGTGGTCGAGCAGGCAGCGATCGCCGGCGTGCTCAATCCGAGGATCACCAGCGACATCCCCACCGCCAATGAGGCGGCGGCCTACATCGCGCGCCGGCTCGACGCGCTGGCCGACGAAGTCGAGCGCGGCTGGGTCGGGCGCTTCACCGAGGGCGAGGGCTTCAGCTTCGAGCGCACCGTGCGCGGCGTGAAAGACGTCGCGATCATCGACGACGCGCTGCTCGGCTCAGCCGACGCCCGCAAGCTCGACGAATACGCCGCGATTCTGCAGGAAGCCTATCCCCGCCCCGGCGTGCTGCGGCGGAAGGACACCGAGACGGCGATCCATGGCCCGGTCAGCCTGTTCGAGGCCGTGACCGACGCCGGCCGCAAGGGCGTCTCGCTGCAGCGCTACAAAGGCCTCGGCGAGATGAACCCGAGCCAGCTCTGGGAAACCACGCTCGACACCAACGCCCGCTCGCTGCTGCAGGTCAAGGTGCGCGAAGTCGACGAAGCCGACGACCTCTTCACCAAGCTGATGGGCGACGTGGTCGAACCCCGCCGCGAATTCATCCAGGAGAATTCGCTGAGCGCCACGGTGGACGTGTAGAGCCAGTCGAATCTGCCCGGCAGTTCAGTTGGGCTCGAGCCTCTCCAGGATCGTGATCGCGCAGGCGGCTTCATCGAAGCCGACGACGCCGCCGCCATTTTCCGCCAGCGCCAGCCGCGCTTTTTTGGCCTGCCGTTCGCCGGCCTCGCCGCGCAACTGCAGCACCAGCTCATGGATCATCGAAAGACCTGTGGCTCCGACCGGATGTCCCTTGGAGACCAGTCCCCCGGACAGATTCACCGGACGATCGCCGCCGAGCGCGGTCGCGCCTGAGGCGACATAGGCGCCGCCTTGTCCTTCTGCGCAGAAGCGCAGCATCTCGACCTGATAGATCTCGCAGAACGAGGTCGCGTCATGAACCTCGGCGATATCGATGTCTGACGGCGAAATCCCCGCCATTTTGTAGGCCCTGTCGGCGGCAATGCGCGAGAGCCCTGGCTCGTCGAGCGACCGGTACTTGCCGCCCGACATCGCGCTGGCCCTGATCCTTACCGCACGCTCCCGCACCCCGCGCGGCAATGAAGCAAGATAGTCCTTCGAGCAGACCAGGGCGGCGGCCGCGCCGTCGCCGATCGGCGCACACATGCTGCGTGTCAGCGGATAGCTGATCGGGCGATCGGCCAGGACCTCATCGGCCGTCATTGTGAACCGATATTGCGCCAGCGGATTGAGGCTTCCGTGATGATGGTTCTTGGCCGCGCCGATCGCGATCTGGCGCTGCGTCGTGCCGTAGCGTTTCATGTGATACGCCGCCTGCATGGCGTAAGTATCCATGAAGATGGTGCCGCGCTTGTCATCCGGCTGGAACGGCTTGCCACTGACCTCGCCGGCGTCGCGGTAGTAGGCGAGCCATTCGCCAGGATCGAGCTGATCGATCCCGCCGTCGAAGATCTCCTGCGTTCGTGCCGGGTCGTCCGGAACGAAGGTCTTCTCGACGCCGATGGCGAGCGAGAGCTGCGCGTCGCCCGACGCGATGTCCTTCCATGCGCCATGCAGGGCCTGAGAGGCCGTCGCGCAGCCGCCTTCGACATTCATCGTCGGGATGCGCTCGGGGAACAGCCCCTCCCGCACCAGCGGAGAGAGGCAGACCTGTCCGCGAATATTGCGCTGTCCGAATGTCCCCATGCCGCAGTTTCCAAACCACGCCATCGCAATGTCGCGTCCATCTGCCATCCCCGCGTCCGCCAGCGCCGCAAGATACGCCTCGCGGGTCAATGCCTTGAAGCTGGTCTGCGGCCTCTTGCCGAACGGCGTACAGGCAGTTCCGATCAGATAGACTTCAGGGATCATCTCTCTCACCAGTGTCGAATACGTCTCGTCACGCGCGTCAGCGCAGGCGGATCGGGAGCGATTGCATGCCTCGGAGGATGATCGAATCCCTCCACCCCGGCGCGGAATCCGTTGCAAGGAAAACCCCGGGAAACCGCTCGATCAGGGCGCGCAAGGCGATCTGTCCTTCGAGTCTCGCGAGCTGAGCGCCGAGGCAAAAGTGAATGCCATGACCGAATGTCAAATGCGGATTCGGCGATCGGCCGAGATCGAGGCGATCCGCATCCCCGAACTGCTCGGGATCGCGGTTGGCCGAATTGATGAAGGCGAACACGCGCTGTCCCTGCAGCATCGTCCGGCCGCCGAAATCCAGATCGGCGGTGACGACGCGCACCAGTGCGCCGCTCGGCCCGTCATACCGCAGCCATTCCTCGACCGCCGTTTCGGCCAACGATGGATCGTCCTTGACGCGCGCCCACTGCTCCGGCGCGTTCATCGTGTAGTAGAACCCGTTGCCGAGAAGGTTGGTGGTCGTTTCGTGCCCTGCGAACAGCAGGAGGATGCAGGTTGCGATCACATCGTCATCGGTCAGCGCCTCGCGCTTGTCGGGCTCGGTCACGAGCTGGCTGATGATATCATCCTGCGGATCGACCGTCCGGCTGGCGATGATGCCGCGAAAATACTCTGCCATGGCCTTCGCCCCGGCCTCTGCGCGGAGATATTTGTCCGCCGTCGCGCGCGACGTTCCGATGAACAAAGCGATGTCGTTTGACCAGTCCTTGACGCGATGCAGATCGTCTCGCGGCACGCCGAGCAGATCCATCATCACCGTCGCCGGCAAAGGGTAGGCAAAATCCGCAATCCAGTCGACCACTCCGGTGCTGCGCGCCTTTTGCTCCATCTCGTCGAACAGCAGCGCGACGATCTCCCCGACATTGGGCTCCAGCGCCATCACAGACCGCGAGGTGAAAGCCTTGGTGAACAGCCGCCGCAGCCGGGTATGCTCGGGCGGATCCCGGAAAACCATCCATTTTCCGAGGTAGGTCATCAGATTGGCAAAGCCGCCCTGGCTCTCGGCGGGCACCGTCGCGAAGAACGGCGCCAGTCGCTCCGCCGACATGTCGGCGTTCGACACCGCCACGCGCCGCACGTCGTCATAGCGCGTAATCACCCACGCCTTCAGGACCGGCGACCAATGCACCGGATCACTCTCCCGCAACTGCGCGAAGACAGGGAACGGATCGGCGTTGATCTTGGGATCGGCGAAGTCGAGACTCAGCATCGAAGAAACTCCCGGTTCGTTCCACGCAGGCAGCGCGGCGCGCGGGACCCGATTGCCGGGTCCCGCTTCAGCGGTCATCGCTCAGCCATCATTTGCGAAATCTGGCTTCGTCGGGCGTCGTCAGCCCACAGACGCCCTGCTGTTCGATCATTTGCGCAAGCTGCTGCCCGCGCTCGGAGCCTTGTTCGAGTTCGCCCAGCGCCTCGCGGGGCGTCATCGGCTGTCCATCAAGCTTGAGATGCGGCGTATCGAACAACGCCGGCGGCAGGCTGGCGCAAAATGCGGAGAATCGCGCAAGCGGTGTGCCCGGCGAGTCGCCCCAGAAGTCCACCAGCGGCCGCTTCAGAGTCTTTCCTGCGGCATTGGCTGGCAGACTGGCTCCGAACACCACGTATTCCGGCGTCTCGTATTTGGCGAGATGCTTGGCGCAATGCTCGCGGATCTCGTCGGCTGTTGCACTCTCACCGGGCTTGAGCACCACGACCGCCTTCAATCGCTCCGAGAACACGTGGTCCGGCACGCCGACGACCGCTGCCCGCAGGACCTTGGGGTGCAGGTACAACTTGTTCTCGACCTCGATGCAGTAGACGTTCTGGCCGCCCCGCACGACCATGTCTTTCTTGCGGTCGAGCAGCCAGAGATAGCCGTCTTCGTCGATCTTGGCCCAGTCACCGGACAGCACAAAGCCGTCGCGGCGAAAGACTTCGGCGGTCTTGCCTGGTTCTTCCCAATACCCCGCATTGGTCTGCTGGCCACGATAGGCAACTTCACCAATCACGTTGGGCTCGAGAACTTCGTTGCCGGCATCGTCGAAGATGGCGATGTCGGTATTCGGAGTCGCGAGGCCGCAACTGGTGATCTTGCGGATCGCGTCTTCGGTGGGCAGCGCGAAACCGACCGCCGTGCTCTCCGACACCGAGCCGGCGTTCACCATCGCGATCGGCGCGAATTCGCGATTGAGCTGGTTGATGAAAGTTTCCGATGACGCATGGCCGCCAAAGAGGATCTTCTTGAGCGTCGAGCAGTCGTGGTTCCTGAATTCCGGATGGTTCATCATCATCCAGAGCATGATCGGCGCCGCGACGGCCCACGTTGCCCGCTCGGCCTCGATCAGCTTGATGGCCTCCAGCGGCGTGAAGGCCGACATGATCACGCATTTTCCGCCACTCAGGAGCGCTGGCAGGAAATCCGCATAGACCGCCGTGTTGTGATACAAGGGCGGCATACACAGGTTGACGTCGTCGGGCCCCAGCCCCTTGGCTGCGATCACCACATTCTGCGCGCAGCCGAGTGCATTGATGTGCATCGCCATCGTCCCCTTCGGCACGCCGGTCGTTCCCGACGTGAAGGAGATCGCACACAGATCCCATTCATCGACCGCCTCGTGATCGACCGGCGTCGTTCCCAGGGAGCTTAGTTCGGAGAAAGCCAGCGTCCCTTGCGGCGCCGCGCCGCCGATGACGAACACCGCCTCGACGCTGTCGAGGCCGCCGCGCACCGCATCGAGCTTGCCGCTCCAGACCTCGGAAGAGACCACCAGCCCCTTGGCGCCAACCTTGTTGATCTGCGCCGCCAGTCCTTCATCGGTCAGCCCGAGATTGACCGGCACGGCGACGCCGCCGAGCTGCACAATGGCGAGATAGGCGATGACGTATTCCGGGCAGCCCGCCGTCAGCAGACATAGCCGGTCGCGCTTCCTGAAACCGAATTCCTGTCGAAGCGACGCAGCGACGCGATCGACCTGGGCGCCGACTTCGCCCCATGTCAGCCTCTCGCCGCCGGGATGGAATACATAAGCCTCGCGATCGGGCCAGCGCGCGACATTTGCGGCAAGGCACTCCGATATGCTGCTCGGCCGGTCACGATAGGCCCAGATCTCGGTGCCTTCCCACGCAATCCCACGCCCGCGCGGAGCAGTGATTCGAGCGACCATTCCGGCAAGTTCCGGATAAGCGTCGCGCCACGACCTGCAAGTACCCTTCGCAGGACCTTTGACCTCCCAGGCTCCCATGTTCCCTCTTCTTGTTCAGATCAGTCGTCGATCCGTTTCCCGATACCGCAGACCATAACCAAACAATCGTTTGTTTTGCAAGCCGGCGCGTTGCTCGACGCGATGGGGCACGTCGGGTAAGGAAGCCCGAGCCTCATTCCGAACGAACCCGATGATCGCGAAAAGCCGACGCACCCGCACCGCATCGCAAACCCGACAGGCCAAACCCGCCCGGGAGAACCGCGCGGCCGACAAGCGGCCGGCGCTTTCCGGCGATCGTCGACAAGCGCTGATCAGCGAGGCGGCACGGCTGTTCGGCAACAAGGGCTATGAAAACACGTCGATGCGCGACATCGCCGCAGCGGTCGGCATCCTGCCGGGATCGCTCTATCACCACTTTTCTTCCAAGGAAGAGTTGTTCGTCGCCGTCTATTCCTTCGCCGTGTCGCAATCGGTCGACGCCGTGACGGCAGCGATCGAGCCCCGATCCGCCCCTTGGATTCGCCTGGAAGCGGCTTGCATCGCACACATGCAAAGCCTGCTGGACAAAAGCCGCTTCGCCGCCGTTCTGGTCTCGCACCTATCGGTGTCTGGCCTGCCAGAACAGGTTGTTGCGCTTCGCGACAGCTACGAAGCCGTTTTCAAGGATCTGATCGCAGAGCTGCCGCTGCCGGCAGGAACCGATCGGCGCATCTTCAGACTTGGACTGCTGGGGTCGATGAACTGGGCGATCACTTGGTACCGCCCCGGCGGCGAGACGCCGGCGAGTATCGCCCGGAAGCTCCTGAATGCGATCCGGCGCGATTAGAGCGTTTTCGAGCGAAGTGGAAACCGGTTCGCGTGAAGAAAACGCGTCAGAACAAAAAGTCAGAGCTCCGGTTCTGATTCGATCAGAACCGGAGCTCTGGGCGGGCCACGCGCCATCTTCATATTTAAGTGCTGATCATCGTCATGCGGCTCGCTGAGCAGCGTCGCGGCTCACTGGCCAATCGGCGCGGTCCTCAGCCGGCTTGGCGCTCAGCCGATCATGCTCATCAGCGTCTTCCTACTCGGAAGAAACGTCGACTCCGAGGGCCGCCAGAAGCGGGTGCATCTGGTCGGCCGACACCATCAACCGGTCGAAATTCCCGAGTTCGACCAAATTGATCCCGCTGAGATTCGCGCCCCGCATATCGGCCCGGGCCAGTTTGGCGCCCGCAGCGAACGCTTGAGCGAAGTCGCAGCCGCGCAGATCCGCGCCCTGCAAATCGGCATCGAACAGCACGGCCTCCCGGAATCGACTGTTGTTCAGATCGCAATCGGGCATCCGAATTTCGGAGAGATCGGCAAGTTCCAGATTGCAGCCTTTCATCGCGCCTGCCCATTTGACGACCTTGCCTCCGAATGCGCGGGCGAAATCGACCTTCTTGAAGACCGCTCCGCGAAGATTGCAGGTCTCCATTTCCATGCCGAAGAGATCCGAGCGTTCGAATTTCGCGAATGACAGGTTGCAGCGGTGAAAGCGAGCCTGCTCGATGCGCGAGAACGCGAACTGGACACCGAGATGGCCTTGATCATCCGCGAAATCGCATTCCTCAAAAATCGCATCGCGGAAATCCGCGTTCGCAAAGCGGCAGCGGATGATGCGACATTTCGCGAATCGAGCGCCCTCGAAGCATCCACCCGAGACATTGGCGTCAGCGATGGTGCACGCGTTGAACGTGGCGCCGGAGAGATCGAGTTCGGAGAGTTCAAAACCCGACAGGTCGGCTCCGTCCAGGGTTGTTCCGGGCTCGAGTTTCATCGTTGGACCTTCAATCTCCAGGAGGACATGGATGAATCGGTCTGCTGATGTTGTTGAGTGTCTGTCCGGAGGACCGGCTGTGTCCGAACGCCGGCAGAAATTCAGTGCACGAAGCGACCACCAGCACGCCTGGCGATCACCTCGAGAATTGCATCGGCCGTCATGGCCCTGAGAATGGCTCGATCAAGCCAGGAGATCAACTGCGCCCTGTGAACGCGTCGATGCTGTCGCGATGCGCCTGGGTGGACTGACAAAGCACATATTGTTCGAGATCCATGTAGCTGGCGGCATGATTGAGCGCACCGGCGGCCTGATTGATCGCCTGCTTCGTCATCCGCAAGGGCGCAGCCGGCATCGCGAGAAAACGTTGCGCCTCGGCCTCGGCGGACGCCAGCGCGGCGCCCGGATCGCACACCACATCGACCAGCCCCCAAGCGAGCGCATCCGCGGCAGCGACCTGCTCGGCGAGCATGATCAGCCGCCGCGCTTTCGCGGGGCCGACGAGCGCGACCAGACGCGGGACGCTCTGCCAACTCATGTTCATGCCGTGACGCAATTCGGGCGCACTCAACGTCGCCATCGACGACGCCACCCGATAGTCGAGCGCCGAGGCGAACGCGAGGCCGCCGCCGATGCAATAGCCCTCGATCGCGCCGATCGTCACCGCATGGAGATCTTCCCAGGCCTTGCAGGCGCGCGCGCCAATCGAGTGAATCTGCAGCCGCTCCTCGATGCTGAAGTTCTCGAACTCGGAGACCTCCTTCTGCCGCAGGTTCATGCCGGCGGAGAAGGCCTGCTCCGAGCCGGTGACGATCACCACGCGCACCGCGCGATCCGACTGCAGATCATTGGCGACGCGCCAAAGTTCTTCCAGCATCGCGTAGGACATGAGATTGACACGGCCGGCGCCGCGAAGCTGGACCACAGCCAGGTCCGGAGCCGGTCGGCTCAGCGTAAGATGTTCCACAGGCGCTCCCTTGGCCCGGCGCCCGGCGACATGCCGCGACGCCCGCTCTCTAGATTTTGTATTCGCTGTCCATGATGCGGCGCGCGAAACCTTCGAGGTAGCTGAAGAGATTCTGTACCGCCGTATGCGTCGCCGCCTCGTCGCCGATCGCGACCGCGTCCATCAGCGCGAGATGGCGCTTGATCGCCACCTCGGCTTCGCCCTCGGTCCACTGGTCGCGATAGTAGTACCAGAACCGGCGCGACAGAGCGTGCATCGGCGCGATGATCCCGCCGACGAACGGATTGCGCGAGGCTTCGACAAGGATATCCTTGTAGGCACGGTCGGCGAAAACGAAGATCGCCTGCTCCGGCTCCATGATCCCGTCGCGCAGTTCCTGCGCAAGAGTGGCCATCGCCTGGCGCTGCTGCGGCGTCGCGCGCTTCGCCGCCCTCACCGCCATGAAGGTCTCGAGCTGCTGCCGCAGGTCCAGCAGATGCAGATACTGGTTGATCTTGATCTCGGTGACGAACGCACCCTTCCGCGGCAGGATCTCGACCAGCTGTTCGACCGCCAGCCTGCGAAACGCCTCGCGAACCGGCGTGCGGCTGATCCCGAGCTCGCGGCTCAGCTGATGCTCGGACAGCGCGTGTCCGGGCGGATATTTCAGCTGGACGATGCGCGCCTCGATGATCTTGTAGGCCCGATCGGCAGACGAGATCAGATCTTCGCCCGCAGCCTCGACCGCTTCGGCGGGCGGCTGCTGCGCGATATCCTGATCCGGATCGGATGACTGGTTCATGGATTCTCTCATACGGGCGTGCAGGCGTTCTCGCTCTCTTTATCCGCGATCTTCCGCAAGTGAAGGCGATCCAGCTTGCCGGTGGCATTGTGCGGCAACGCGCCGATAAAGGACACGTATCTGGGGACCTTGTAGCCGGCGATTTCGGCGCGGCAATATCTGATGATGTCGTCTTCCGTCAGCGCAACCGAGGGATCACGAACCACATAGGCGCGACCGACCTCGCCCCATTTCTCATCCGCTTCGGCGACCACCGCGACCTCGACCACGCCTGCGAGCTTCTCGATGACCCGCTCGACCTCGGCCGGGTAGACGTTCTCCCCGCCGGATATGTACATGTTCTTGGATCGGTCGACGATGTAGAAATAGCCGTCCTCGTCCTGACGCGCCATGTCGCCGGTCCGGAACCACCCGTCGCGAAACGCCGACCGACTCTCCTCGGGGCGATTCCAGTACCCCGTGGTAATCGAGGGGCCGCGCACGCAGAGTTCGCCGATATCGCCAGGCGCGACCGCCGCGCCGTCCTTGTCGGCGATCAGCGTCTCGACATGCACGATCGGAAGTCCGGCCGAACCGAGCTTGTCGAAGCCGCGCTCGGCGCTGAGGATCGTCACTGTCGGTCCGGTCTCTGTCATGCCGAAGGTCTGCTGCATACTGACGCCCTTGTCGGCATAGGCCTGCAGCAAGGGAATCGGCATGGGCGCGCCGCCGACGCCGAGGCTGCGCACCCCCCGCAGATCGGCCTCGGCGAACTCCGGCAACAAGCGCATGAACAGGTAGTTCGCCGGTACGCCGAAGGTGTGACTGACCGGCGATTCCTTGCGCCCCATCAGCGCGAGCGCGCGCGGCGGATCGAAACGGCGCATCACCGTCACGGTCGCGCCGGCATGTAGCGCGGGATTGGCCGGGAGATTGAGACCGCTGGTGTGAAACATCGGCAGGAATGTCAGGCCATGGCTGTCCGGCGTCAGTCCGGTCGAGAAGCCGTAATTGACCGCATGATACAGCACCATCTGGTAGGAGATCAGCACACCCTTCGGGCGGCCGGTGGTGCCCGACGTATAGATCAGCGTCCAGGTGTCGCCGAGCGTTCCGCCTTGACGCGGACCGCGCGGAACGTGGCCGGCGATCGCCTCCTCATAGGCGCAGGCCTGGCCCGATTCGTTCATTTCGACCGGCGTCGCGCCGACGGCCGCGGCGATATCGGCCACCACAGCGCGGAATTCGCAATCGTGGAACACGACGCGCGCGCCGCAATCCCGGATCACCTCGATCAGTTCGGGCGCGGCGAGCCTGACATTGAGCGGCACGAACAGCGCTCCGACGCGCATACAGGCGAACTGGATCTCGAGAATGTTGGTCGAGTTGTGCCCCAGTGTCGCCACCCGATCGCCCACGGCGATCCCGAGCGTGTCCAGCATGAAGGCAGCCAGCGCACCGACGCGCCGATCGAGTTCGGCATAAGAAAAACTGCGCCCGGAAAAGTCGTCGACGAGCGCGATGCGGTCGGGCCGGCTCTTCGCATGGGAGGCAATCCAGTCGTAAATCGCGATGTCGGTCATTATCGGCGCCAGAGTTAGGGCAGGTTCGCGAGCTGTTCGCCCGCAAACCTGCGGAAGATGCATTCAGTCGACCGCACGGTCTTGCGACAGTGGGCTTCGACCCTGGGATCAGGCTGGTCCGGCGACGCCGGACCGGCCGCTTACTGCGCGTTGAGATCGGTCGTGCGCTGCGCTTCGGGGACGACGATGTCGGCCCCCTTGGCGACGGTGATCAGCTCGTAGATGTCGCCCAGCTCCTTGGAGCTCGCCGGATTCTTCATCTTGTAAACGAAGAAGTCCTGCATCCACTGATGGTCCTTGGCCCGGATCACCAGCGGATTCGGCTTCAGCGAATCCTTGACCTCGTGGTTCTCCAGAGCCGCGACGATCTTGGCGCTGTCGAGCGATCCGGCACGCTGGATCGCCCGAAGGGTCTCGCGCACGCCGAGATAGGCGTTGACGGTGTTGGTGGTCGGAACCGGGTACTCGGCCTTCGGGAACTGCTTCTGATAGCGGTCCTTGAATGCCAGCGCATCAGCGGCCGGAACGTTGTAGTGCCACTCGATTCCGGCCAACGCGATCAGCTGGTTCTTTTCCCGACCGATCGCCCAGCTGTCCTCGAAATCCAGCAGCGGCACCACGATCTTGGTCTGCTTGTAGAGTTCGAACTCCCAGATCTGCTCGAGCAGCGCCGTCGCATCGACGCCAGCGACGTTGATGATCAGCATTTCCGGTTTGGCGTTGCGGATCGCGATGATCTGGCTGCTGAAGTCACGGGTGTTCAGCGGGATCTTGATCTCGCCGACCTCCTTGACGCCGCCCTTGTCCTTGAGCACCCGGCGCTGTTCGCCGGTCTGGGCGTGGCCGAAGGAATAGTCGTGGGTCAGGAACATCGCGGTCTTGCCGAGCTTGATCGCTTCCGGAATCACGGCGTTGGCGATCATGCTGCTCGGCGCCGGCACGAGAAACGCGTATTTGCCGGCCTTGGTGGTCACCAGCTCTTCCGCGTTGGGATCGATCGCCAGATCGATGACCTTGTTGCGCTGGGCGAATTCGAACATCGTCGCGCTCACCGCGCTGCCGCCGCCATTGACGAAGAAGGCGACCTTGTCCTGCTCCAGCATCTGCGTCGCCTTGCGGGTGGTCTGCGCAGGCGTGCCGGCGTCCTCGTAAACGACAACGACCTTCTTGCCCAGAATGCCGCCGGCGCTGTTCACTTCCTCGACCGCCATGTCGATACCAAGTCGCTCGGTCACGCCGAGGAAGCCGTAATTGCCGCTCAGCGGCAGCAAGGCGCCGACCTTGATGGTGTCCTGCGCCTGTGCCGCCGTGGCCAGCAATGCGGCGCCGGCAAGCGCCGCATTGCGAAGTAGTCTGGTCATCTTGGTCGTCATTCTCTTCCTCCGACTTTCTTGTTTTGGAACGGTTTTCGTTTCTTTGAAGGGTTTGCCGCGCCGACGCTCAGCGCAGATTGATCCAGACGGTCTTGAGCTGGGTGTACTTCTCCAAAGCGTGGAGAGATCGATCGCGACCAAAGCCCGACTGCTTCACGCCGCCGAACGGCACGGTCATGTCGCCGGCGTCGTAGCAGTTCACCCAGACCAGCCCGGCTTTCAGACGCTGGCCCATCCGGTGCGCCCGGTTGAGATCGCGCGTCCAGACCGCGGCTGCGAGGCCGTACATCGAGTCATTGGCGATGCTGATCGCCTCGTCGTCGCTCTCGAACTCGATCACCGACAGCACCGGGCCGAAGATCTCTTCCTGCGCGATCCGCATCGCCGCACCGACGCCATCGAAAATGGTCGGTTCGATAAAGCAGCCGCCTTCGACCGGCTGCACCGGCTTGCCGCCCGCTACCAGTCTGGCGCCCTCGCCGGCGCCGATCTCGATGTAGTCGAGAATGCGGCGCGCCTGTTCGACGCTCACGATCGAGCCGAGAATCGTCGCCGGGTCCATCGGGTCCGCCGGCGTCATACGCTTGGTGAAGGCGACCAGCTTCTCCATGAACTGCGCCTTGACGGCCTTGTGGACCAGCAACCGCGAGCCGGCATTGCAGACCTGCCCCTGGTTGAAGAAGATCCCCATCGCCGCGGCCTTCACGGCGGCGTCGATGTCGTAGACGTCATCGAAGATGATGTTCGGGCTCTTGCCGCCGCATTCGAGCCAGACCTGCTTCATGTTCGACTGCGCCGAATAGCCGAGGAAGTACTTGCCGACCTGCGTCGAGCCGGTGAATGCCAGCACGTCGACATCCGGGTGCAGGCCGAGCGCCTTGCCGGCGGTCTCGCCGAAGCCGGTCACGACATTGAAGACGCCGTTCGGAATCCCGGCTTCGGTCGCAAGCTCGGCGACCCGCAGCGCGGTCAGCGGCGATTGCTCGGCCGGCTTCAGCACGAGGCTGTTGCCGGTGGCCAGAATCGGCGCGAACTTCCAAGCCGCCATCAGCAGCGGAAAATTCCACGGCACCACCGCGCCGACCACGCCGACGGCTTCGCGGCGCACCAGCGCCAGCGACTTGTCACCCGTCGGGGCGACCTCGTCATACAGCTTGTCGATCGCCTCGGCGGTCCAGCTGATGGCCTCTTCGACCTGAGGAATGTCCACGGCGCGCGAGAAACGGATCGGCTTGCCGACATCGAGCGTTTCGAGCAAAGCGAGTTCGTCGCGATGCTCGCGCACCAGCTTTGCGAATTGCAGCAGCACTTTCTTGCGCTGGGCCGGGGTCTGGCGCGACCAGACCCCGCTCTCGAACGCCGTGCGGGCCGCCTTGACCGCACGATCGATATCCTCGGCATCGCCGGCGGCGACGTCGGTGATGGTCCGGCCGTCGATCGGGCTGATACACGCAAAGGTGCCGCCGGACGCAGCCGGCTGCCAGCCGCCATCGATATAGAGCTGATTGCGTGGTGTGACCTTCAGGCCGCGCTCGTGCCAGTCGTCCCGGCTCGGCTCCGGCTTCTTGGTGGTCTTCGTCGTCATGTTCGGGACTCCTGGAAAAATGTCAGATGCCGAGCAGGTCGCTGCGCAGCTTTTCGTTGTTGCGGATGAACTCTGCGCTGCCTTCGGCAACGATCGCGCCGTGATCGAGCACGTAGCAACGGTCGGCCAGAGCGAGCGCGACGTTGATGTTCTGCTCGACCAGCAGCACCGTCATCGCATCCTGCTTGAGGCGCGCAATCGCATGGACGAGTTCTTCGACGACGATCGGCGCGAGACCTTCGGTCGGCTCGTCCAGCAACAGCAGATCCGGATTGCCCATCAGCGCGCGCGCGATCGACAGCATCTGCTGTTCGCCGCCGCTCAGATTTCCACCGGCGCGGTCTCTGATTTGCTTCAGTTTCGGGAAGACTTGATAGACGCGCTCGAGCGACCAGGTGGTCTCCGACGTGCCGCGCTTCTGACCGAGCTTCAGATTCTCCTCGACCGTGAGCACGGGGAAAATCCGGCGATCTTCAGGAACGAAGCCGATGCCGGCCTGGGCGATCCGGTACGGCACCCAGCCCTGGATCTCCGCCGACCTGAACTCGATCGCGCCTTTGCGCGGCGGCGACAGCCCCATGATCGACCGCAGCGTCGTGGTCTTCCCCGCGCCGTTGCGGCCGAGCAGCGCGACGCATTCGCCGGCCGCAATGGTCAGGCTGAGGTCGAACAGGATGTGAGCGTTGCCGTAGTAGGTGTTGATGTCGCGGACCTCAAGCATGGGCGGCCCTCTCCTGTGGCAGGTCGTAGCGCCCGCTTCCGAGATAGGCTTCCTGGACGGCGGGATTGGCCTGGATCTCCGCCGGCGTGCCGGATGCGAGCAGGCGGCCCTGGCTGAGCACCAGAATGGTGTCCGAAATCGACAGCACCACCGACATGTGATGCTCGACCAGAACGACGGTCAGGCTCTGTGCGAGCTCGCGCACGAACTCGCCCATGATCGAACTCTCATACATCCCGAGGCCGCTCATCGGCTCATCCAGCAGCAGCGTCTTGGGACGGGTCGCGAGCGACAGGCCGATCTCGAGGTGGCGGCGATGGCCGTGCGACAGATCGCAGGCCCGGACCTTGCGCTTGTCCGGCAAGCGGATGCGTTCGGTGATTTCGGCGACCTCGTCCTCGACCGGGCCGTGGACGTCGGCCGCGCAGAACAGCTTGCGCGATCGACCATGCCGCCGTTGCACGGCGACACGGATGTTCTCCTCCACGGTCAACGCATCGAAGACGTTGAGAATCTGGAAGGTCCGCGTCAGGCCGCAACGAACCTTCTGATGCACCGGCATGTCGGTGACGTCGTTGCCGTCGAAATAGACCTTGCCCCGTGTCGGCAGATAGAGGCCGGTGAGCAGATTGAAGAACGACGTCTTGCCGGCGCCATTGGGGCCGATGATGGAGGTGAGCTTGCCGGCGGCGATCTCGACGCTCACGCCATCGACCGGCTTGACGGCCCCGAACTGCACCGACAGGTTTTCGGTTCTCAACCCGCTCATTGGCCCGCTCCGTAGCGCGATGAGGACTGCGCAGAGATCACGGTCTCCCTGGCCGTGCGGCCGAACCTCCGCCGCGCCGAAGCCACGAATTTCGAGAAGGCTTCCGGCAGGCCATTGGGGAACGTCGTGACCACGACGATGAAGATCAGCCCGAAGAAGAACATCCAGTGCTGGGTGTAGCCGCTGATCAGGTCCTGCGCGCCGACGAACACCGCGGCGCCGAGGATCGGGCCGAAGAAGCTGGAGAGGCCGCCGCCGAGCAACGTCAGGATGACGATGTTGCCGGATTCGATCCAGAACAGGTTCTGCGGATAGGCCGCGTACTGGAACCACGCATAGAGGCCGCCGGCGAGTCCGGAGAACGATCCGGAGATGACGATCGCGGCCAGCTTGTAGAGCGCGGTGTCGTAGCCGAGATACTGGGTGCGGACCTCGTTGCTCTTGATCGCCGTCAGCAGACTGCCGAACGGTGAATTGGTGATCCGCCAGATCAGCCACAGCGCGACCATGAAGATCGCCAGCGTGAAGTAGTAGAAATTGATATGGCTGCTGAGATCGAGGCCGAACGGCGCGGGCCGCTTCAGGCCCGTCAGCCCGGTCTCGCCGCCGGTCAGCTCATCCCAGCGCAGCGCCACGATGTAGAACATCTGGCCGAACGACAGCGTCAGCAGGCCGAAATAGATTCCGCGTTTCTTTCTGACCAGCAGGCCGACGAACAGTGACGCGACCAGCCCGGCGGCGATCGCTGCGGCCAGGCTGATGACGATTCCGTTCAGGCCATAGCGCTGCAGGATTCCGACCGCATAGGCGCCCGAGCCGAAGAATGCGGCGTGGCCGAAAGATGCGAGGCCGGTGGTGCCCAGCAGAATGTTGTAGCTCATCGCGAACAGCGCGATGATCAGCACCTCGGTGGCCAGATTGACGCCGAGGCCGATCGCCGTCAGCAGCCAGGGCAGCACGGTGAATAGCGCCAGCAAGGCGACGAACATCCGGATCGGCGCGCGCCGAGCGGCGGGAGTCGGGATCAATGCGCTCATCGCCATCACTCCAGAACGCTGCGGGTGCCGAGCAGACCGCGCGGCCGATAGATCAGAACGACGACGGCGAGCACGTACATCATCAGATCGGAGAAGCGCGGGACCACCATGACGGCGAACGAATTGGCGACGCCGACCAGCAGCCCCGCGAGGACGCTGCCCCAGAAGCTGCCCATGCCGCCGATCACCACGATGAGGAAGGCCGGAAGCAGCGCGTCGAGGCCCATCTGCGGACGCACGCTCCACAGCGGCGCGGCGATGATGCCGGCGAGCGCCGCCATCGCGGCGGCGAGGCCGAACACGAGCGCGCGGATGCGCGGCAAGTTCTTGCCGAGGATGCCGACCATCTCGCTGTCATGCGAGCCGGCCCGGATCATCGCGCCGTAAGGTGTCTTGGCCAGGAACAGCCACACCGAAAAGATCGCGACCAGGGCGAAGCCGCCCATGAACAGCCGATATTTCGAGTACACCATGAAGCCGAGGTCGATGCTTCCCTTGGCGAGGTCCGGCGGCGAGATGGAGTAAGCGAGCTTGCCCCAGATCATCTGGATGACGTCTTCGCCGGCCATCGCGATGCCGAAAGTCAGCAACAGGACGAACAACGGATCCTTGCCATAGAGGCGCCGGATGAAGGTCTGTTCGAGCATGACGCCGAGGGCGCCGACGACGAGCGGCGCGATCAGCAGAGCCGGCCAGTAGCCGACCACCTTGTGCAGCGACAGCGCCAGATAGGCGCCGAGCGCGAACAGCAATCCATGGGCGAAATTGATGACGCCCATGACGCTCAGCACCATCGTGAAGCCCGAGGCGACCAACGCCAGGATCAATCCCAGGATGACGCCATTGGTCAGCTGACTGACCACCTCCGCAAGGCTCGGCATTAGCTTCCTCCAGCCGCACGCCGTCGTTCCGGCAAATCAATGCCGGCGCGGCGCTGTTGTCGGTTTGTGATTGGTTCGTTCTACTTGCCGGTGAAACGCGCCGGACGTCGCTCGATGAAGTGAGCGACACCCTCGCGGAAATCGTCGCTCTGGATGCTGAGGAACATCTCGCGATTGGCGTCGGAAATCGCGTCGCCCAATTCCTGGTACGGCGCCTCCCAGAGCTGCCGCTTCATCACCTGCACCGAGCGCGGCGACACTTCGGTCGCAAGCACCGCCGCAAGCGCCATCGCGGCGGGCATCAGCTGGTCCGGCGGCAGGACGCGGCCGACAAGGCCCATCTCGCGCGCTTCGGCGGCATCGATCTTGCGCGACGTCAGCAGCAGATCGATGGCGTTGGCGTGGCCCACCACGCGCGGCAGGATCCAGGCAATGCCGTGCTCCGCAATCAGTCCGCGCTTGGCGAAAGCCGTCGCGAACACCGCCTTCTCGGACGCCAGACGGAAATCGCTGTACAGCGCCATCACCAGGCCGAGACCGGCGGCGGCGCCATTGATGGCGCTGATGATCGGCTTGTTCGACGCCGGAAAGTAGGAATAGCGGGTCTGATAGTCGGCGCGCCGGTTCATGTCATAGGGGCGCATCCAGTCACGGCGCTGGATGTCGTCCGGCGGCAGCACCTCCAGCTCATCCATGTCCATACCGGCGCAGAAGGCCTTGCCCTTTCCGGTGAGAACAATGGCGCGCACAGCCGAGTCAGCATCCGCCTGCTCGATCGCATCGCGCAATTCGTTTTCGAGAACTTGCGTCAGCGCGTTCATGCGCTCGGGCCGGTTCAGACTGATCACGGCGACCTGACCGTCCACCTCATAGGTCAATTGACTGAAGCTCAACGCAAACCTCCCCTGACCAAGCACGGCTCATTTTTGAACACTATAGGTTCTTTAGTGGTACATCAGTTTAATGTCAACGACTTGCGGGGCTATAGAGATCGATGGGGAGAAACGGCCGATGGAGGCGATGGCGTCGTCTGGAGACAGATGTCGACCACGTCGATCCGTGATCTCGGCTGGTTCGGCCGCGACTTCTCGCACGCGTCGACGATGTGTCCCGGCGCAGCGGCCGACAGGACGATGCCGCGCTTGCGGGTGCGGCGAAACTGGTAACTGCATTTTTGGCGCGCGCTGTGAGGCGTCCAACCTTCGAGCGGCGAATGGCCGCATTCCGCGAAAGTCGGTGCGACTGATTGTTCGGCGGCGCGCTCCGTCGATGCAAGCAATTGAGATTGCCGAATAATCCACGTGGGCGCCAACCTCACAGGCGGTCGAACCAGGCCCTTGCGGAAAAACTTGGTAGCTCACATATTGTCGACGCGGGCCGGGCCCCTCTGGCGACCCTGATGGTCGTGATGTCGGACCGCATCGAGTGCGCTCGATGCCCGGGGTCCGACCAGTTCTCCCGATCGAGCTGCACTCCCTGACAAGGAGGCGGCATTTTGGACTTCTTACTTCTCGGATGGCTCGGCAAGCCCGCTTGGATGTGGCTGGGCTTTCTAGCGATCGTCGGCCTGCTGCTGGCGTTCGACCTCGGCGTCCTTCATCGCAAGCAGAAAGAGATCGAGGTCGGCGAAAGTCTCGCGCTGTCCGCGGGCTATATCGCACTCGGCACGGCGTTCGCCGGTTTGGTCTGGTGGCAACTCGGCGAAACCGCCGGCATCCAGTATCTGACGGGCTTCGTCGTCGAGAAGAGCCTTGCGCTCGACAACGTCTTCGTCATCGCGCTGATCTTCGGCTTCTTCGCCGTGCCTCGCAAGTATCAGCACCGAGTGCTGTTCTGGGGCATTCTCGGCGTGATCGTGCTGCGGGCCATCATGATCGGCATCGGCGCTACGCTGGTCGCGGAGTTCGCGTGGGTGCTCTACCTATTCGCCGCGTTTCTGATCCTGACCGGGATCAAGATGCTCGTGATCGGCGACAAGGAGACCGACCTCGCCAAGAATCCGGTTCTCAGGTTCATCCGCCGCCGGTTCCGTGTCACCGACGCGCTGCATGGCGAGCGCTTCTTCGTCAAGCTGCCCGACCCCAAGACGGGGCAGCTTGTGCGCTATATGACGCCGCTCTGTCTCGCGCTGATCCTGATCGAGATTGCCGATGTGATCTTCGCGGTCGATTCGGTGCCGGCGGTGTTCGCGATCACCTCCGATCCCTACATCGTCTACACCTCGAACATCTTCGCGATCCTGGGCCTGCGTGCGCTCTACTTCGCGCTGGCGGCGGTGCTTCACCGCTTCGCTTACCTCAAGCAGGCGCTGGCCGTGCTGCTGATCTTCATCGGCGCCAAGATCTTCGTCGCCGACCTGCTCGGACTCGAGAAGTTTCCGGCCGCCTGGTCGCTCGGCGCCACCTTCGCGATCCTCGCCGCCGGCATCGCCTATTCGCTGTGGCGCACGCGCAACCCTGCCCCTCACCTCAAAGGAGAAAAATGATGCCGCTTTTGTTGTGCCCGAACGACAATGGATCGATGCAGACCGTGCAGCGGTCCGGAGTCGAGTTCGACATCTGCCCGACCTGCCGCGGCGTCTGGCTGGATCGCGGCGAACTCGAAAAACTTCTGGCGGTGTCGCGCAGCGACGATTCAGGCGACGCGCAAGCCCACGCTCAGCCCGTGCGCGACGCGTTCAACGCGCGACCGGCGCCGCGATCCGAAGGCCGGCGCGAGTGGGATGACGATGACGATTATGGGCGCAAGAGGCGGCGCTCGAGCATCTTCGACATCTTCGACTGATCCGGCGCCCCCGATCCGAGCCTCGAACATCTCAAGTTGAAAGGACTGACCATGCCCAATCGACGCTCCCCTGGCCGCCCCTCCGAACGCCTCCTGGAAGACTTCGGAGACGAGGTTCAACAAGCGCAGAACGAACACCTGATGGAAGGCATCGTCGCAGGCTGCGCGCTCGTCGCCTACGCTGATGGCTGGGTGACGCCAGAGGAGCATGATCGGATGCTGAGCTTGATCCGGGGGTTCGAGCCCATCACTGCATTTGGCCTCGACGAGGTCACCGCGACCTTCGAGGCGTTGACCAAGCGGTTTGCGACCGACCAAAGGGACGGTGAAGCGGCCGCGTTCGCCGCTGTCGCACGGGTCAAGGGCGCGGCCCGCTACCCCGCATTGCTGGTCGGGGTGTGCTGCGCGATCGCCGCCGCCGATGGCGGCTTCGATGCCGAGGAGCGCAAGGCAGCGCTTCGAATCTGCGAGGTGCTTGGGCTCGATCCGACCGAATTCGATCTCGCCGACGCGCCATGAGATCGAGCCGCGTCGGCGCCAAACCGGCGCAAACATCTGATGCGGCGGGAGGGCCGCGTCATGCCGATGGCGTCCACGTGACGACGTGTTGGGATCGTCGTCGTTCGGAACAGCCCTCGGACCTATAGATCTGAAATCCTGACGTTAATTTTCGCTTCCGAGGTCCCCATTCTGTCGGCCGGGCGTTCGCTAATCGGACAACGGACAGCCCTTCGTCCATTGGGCTTGCATTAGCTTTGCGCGCGCGTATACTTTGCGTTGTAAAGTTTGAGGGCTGAGATGCGTGATCTCGACAAGGCGCTGGCTGACATTATCGCCATTCGGAGCCAGATTGCCGCGGGTACGGCGTTTCGCGGCTATGGACCGACGGCGCTCGCCGCCACTGCTGGCCTTGCCTTGATCACCGCGGTTCTTCAATCACTCTGGCTCGATGAGCCAGACAGTCATCCGCTGAGCTTCTTCTCGGGCTGGGCTGCGACCGCGTGTCTGTCCGGCGCAATCATCTGGATCGAAATGCGGGCCCGTTCGCATCGTCACCATTCGGGGCTCGCCGATGCGATGATCCATCAAGCCATCGAACAGTTTTTGCCGGCTGGCGTTGCGGGGGCCCTGTTGGCTTTGACGCTTTGGAAATTCGCTCCGGAGACGCTCTGGATGCTCCCGGGCCTATGGCAGATATTGGTCAGCCTCGGCATTTTCGCGTCGGTTCGATCGCTGCCTCGCAGTGTCGCGTTTGTGGGGGCTTGGTATTTCGTGGCAGGGTTCGCCGTGCTGGCGCTCGCCAGCGCCAACCACGCTCTATCGCCCTGGACAATGGGTCTGCCGTTCATGGTTGGGCAGTTGCTGATGGCCGCCTTCGTGCATTTTGCTTCTGGAGAAATCGATGCCGAAGGCTGAAGCGAACAATGCACCGTTTTCTTATGACGGCCTCGACCGGGTCATTCACGAGAAGGCGCGGCTCGGGCTGCTCGCCTCGCTCATGGCCCATCCGAAAGGATTGGCGTTCGCCGATCTCAAGAAGCTATGCGGACTCACCGATGGAAACCTCAGCCGGCATCTGCAGGTGTTGCAGGAGGCCGGACTGGTCGACGTCATCAAGGGGTATGAGGGCAACCGGCCGCACACTTTTTGTCGCCTGACCAAAACCGGCCGCCGCCGGTTTCTCGACTACTTGGCTGTGCTGGAGAAACTGGTACGCGACGCGGCCAAGGCCGCTGGACAAGACGACGCCGCGCCAACTCGGCTTGGCATCCTCCCCGCCTGATATCAGGGCATTTTTTTGCAAGGAAACTTTGCAATGCAAAGCACTCTCTTCTCCAAACAGAATGCCGCCAAACTGCATGTCGGCATCATCATGGATGGAAATGGAAGATGGGCAACCCGACGTGGCCTGTCGCGCCTGCGCGGACACGAAGCCGGCGTCGAGGCGATCCGGCGCGTGGTGGAAGCGGCGCCGAGACAAGGCGTCGGGACGCTGACTCTGTTTGCCTTCTCGAGCGACAATTGGCGCCGGCCGAAGGCCGAGGTCGCTGCATTGATGGGGCTTTTGCGTATCTATTTGGCCAACGAGGTCAGAAGCCTTGTTCGCAACGGCGTTCGCCTCACCGTGATTGGGCGACGTGACCGCCTGCCCGACGGCATCGCAGCCGCGATAGCAGCAGCCGAGGCTGATACCACTGGCGGCGAGGCCCTGAACCTGCGCATCGCGGTCGACTATTCGGCCCGGGACGCGATCCTGAACGCCGCCGCCCATGTCCGCGAGATCGGCAATTGCAGCCGCGAGACCTTTTCCGACCTCGTCACAGGCGACCCCAGGCTTCGCGACGTCGACCTCATCATCCGCACCAGCGGAGAGAAGCGACTGTCGGACTTCCTACTTTGGGAGAGCGCCTATGCCGAACTGCACTTCACGGAGCGGATGTGGCCCGACTTCGATGAAGACGACCTCGCCGACGCATTGGCGTCGTTCCATCGACGCGAGCGACGGTTTGGCGGCCTGCAGCCGATCGATCCCAACCTGGCCCTCAGCGTCTAGAGCTTCGATTCTGATTGAACCAGAACCCAAGCTCTCACTGGATGTTCTGACGCGTTTTCTTGACGCGAACCGGCATCCACTTCGCTGGAAAACGCTATAGGCCGGAGCCTCCGTTCATGCGCATCCTGTTGATCAACGTCCCGCATCCCTCGATCGGCAGTCGGATTCCGGACGATCACTTGCCGCCACTGGGCCTGCTCGCGATCGGCGGACCTCTGATTGACGACGGCCACGACGTCCGCCTGATTGATGGCGAGTTTGGTCCGATGTCGACATCGGCGATCGTCGAGCAGGCCGTCGGCTTCCTTCCCGACGCCGTTCTGTTCGGCCATTCCGGCTCGACATCCGGTCACCCGGTGATTGCCGAAGTCGCGCATGATCTCGCAAACGCCATTCCCGGCGTGCTTATCGTTTACGGCGGTGTCTTTCCAACCTATCACTGGCGGGACATCATGGCCGAGGAGCCATATGTCACCGCCATCGTGCGCGGCGAAGGCGAAGAAACCGCACGACGTCTGATGGCCGCTCTCGCGCGCGGGGAGTCTCTCGGCGACGTGCCGGGGATCGCTTACCGCGAAGCGGGCGAAGCCCGCGCCACAAAGCCCGCGGTGGTGATCCGTGATCTTGATGCCTACCGGATCGGCTGGGAACTGATCGACCACAAGCGCTACAGCTATTGGGGCGGACTGCGTGCCGTCGTGGTGCAATTCTCACGCGGGTGCCCCCATCTCTGCAGTTACTGCGGACAACGCGGGTTCTGGACGCAATGGCGTCATCGCGATCCCGTCCTGTTCGCAAAGGAACTCGCGCGTCTTCATCGAGAGCAAGGCGTCAAGGTCATCAACTTCGCCGACGAGAACCCGACGGTTTCAAAGAAGATCTGGCGGGCGTTCCTCGAGGCGCTGATCGCGGAAGACGTCGACCTGATCCTCGTCGGATCGACCCGAGCCGACGACATCGTTCGTGACGCCGACATTCTGCCTTTATACAAAAAGGCCGGTTGGGTTCGCTTTCTGCTCGGTCTGGAAAGCACCGATGAAAAGACGCTCGAGCTGATCCGCAAGGACGCGGCGACAACGACGGATCGGGAAGCCATTCGCTTGATGCGCCAGAATGGCATTCTTTCGATGGCCACCTGGGTCGTCGGCTTCGAAGAGGAAACCGATCGCGACCATTGGCGAGGGTTACGTCGACTCCTGTCATACGACCCCGACCAGATTCAGTTGCTTTACGTAACGCCCCACCGCTGGACGCCTTACTTCAACTCTGTCGCCGGACGGCGCGTGATCCAGATCGATCGGCGACGATGGGACTACAAGCATCAGGTTCTTGCCACGCGCAACATGCCGCCCTGGCGTGTGTTGCTCTGGGTCAAATGGACGGAGCTGGTGCTTCAGGGGCGCCCGAAAGCGATCTGGCGCGTCCTCTTCCATCGCGATGCGCGACTGCGGGAGGCGATGCGCTGGTACACGCGCATAGGACGTCGTGTTTGGCCTTACGAGATCATCAACTTCCTGCTTGATCGTCGCCTGAAGAATGGACCAACGGTCACGCAATTCTGGGGCGCCCCACAGGATTCCGAGGAACAGTCCATGTCATCCGCAGGACGAGGGCGCCCGACCGGCGTGAAAAGCCGCCTGAGAAAGACACGGACTGTCATCGAATGACTGAATCGCCAAAAAGTGTCGGACACGTGCGGCTACAAAAACCAGTTGAGTTCGTCCGAGCGATGCGACTCCGGATCAAAGCGATAGCGCGCTCTTGCTAGACTGCGTTGGGATGAACCGATAGCGCAGGCAGGAAAATGGCCAGCAGGCATTTGCTCAAGGGGCTGATAAAACTATCGACGCGCGAACCATGGTCCGACCGGTTCGAACAGATTCTGGAAGACCATCTGATACTCGCCTGCGACGAAACCGGCCTTGAGATCGACGATGTCGTCTCGACCATCGGCCAAGACCTGTTCATGAGCACGGTATGGGCCTGCGCTTTCGAGGACTTTCTGACCCGTGAATTCGACGACGGCGAAAACGCGATCGACGACTATCTGAAGCGCCGGGGCTGGAAGGAGTCTGCGGCGGTCGTTACCTACATGGCAGCGCTGCGCAATTCGACGATGAGCCTGTATGAAGTCAGCGACATCGTCCCCGGCGCGTCGTTTCGGGCGCGCGACCTTATCCGCGGAGGCGAGCCGGTCCTGATCAGCGAGCGGAGCGCTCTGCAGGTGTACCCCGGGTTTCATTCGACTGGCGCGACGTCGTGGAGCTGGGTTGCCGAGGGAAAGCCGGCTCCGGCACGATCGGGTGCCGGCGAGTCATCGACAAAATCACTGACCTTTGAGTCTTGGCTGGACGACGGCGCGCTCGTCCTCGGCGATATCCGGTTGGAGGACCAGTCTCTGGTACTCCGTGTCAACTCGCGACAGCGTTCAGACCGCGGTTGCGCGCTGCTGTCCGAGGTACTCGGACCGCGCGTCGGCGCCCCCTCGCTCAAGATGGAATCGGTCGAGCAAATGATGGCCTCACGCGGCGTCGCCGCGCCAGACCAACTCGACATCCCCGAACAGGAGCAGTGCGCCATCATCCATCGCTCCATGGACCGGCACTATCGCGACGTGCTGGACCAACCGGTTGCCATGCTTGGGGGAAAGCCAAATCCGCGGACCCAAGCAGCCCAATGGCCAATTACGACTTCGGCTGGCTGTGGGCGGAATTGGGCATCAGCGAACTGCGGCTATGAAGCCGCATCTGCTGAGTTCGCCGCCTTATTCTCAATGGTGACAAATGGCGCGCCCGAAAGGATTCGAACCTCTGACCCCCAGATTCGTAGTCTGGTGCTCTATCCAGCTGAGCTACGGGCGCCTCTGCCGCGGGTCTCGCAGGGTTCAACCCGGAGCCGCCAGCGTTCCGCAGCGACAGGCGCTGCGAAGGCCGCATAGCTAGCGGCTCCCGTTCTGATTGGCAAGCGCTGCTCGCGAGCTTTCTTGAGGATCGCGTCAGGCCCGGGCGCGTTCGTTGCGCAGGCTGTACAGATCGACCGGCCGGTCGGGGATCGAAAGCCGGAATGTCGCGCCCAGCGTGCCCTCGACCAGCTTGATGTCGCCGCCATGGGCGCGCACCAGCTCCGCCGCGATCGCCAGGCCAAGGCCGGAGCCGCCGGCCCTCGCCGAGCCGTGGAACGCCTCGAACAGATGGTCGCGGGCCTTTTGCGGCACGCCGGGGCCGGTGTCGGAGACTTCGAGAATCGTCACCGACCCCTCGCGGCGGCCGGTAATCCGGATCTGCTGCAGGGCGACCTCGTTGCGCGGCTGGCCTTCCAAAGCCTGCGCGGCGTTGCGCACCAGATTGAGCAGTACCCGGAACAGCTGGTCCGGATCGGCGTCCATGGTCAGGCCGCGCTCGATCGCGGAGACCCAGGTGATCGAGCTGACCCCGGTATCGGACGCCAGCCCTGCGGTCTCGCGCACCTCGTTGACCACCGGCTCGATCAGAATGACGCGGCGGTCCGGCGCGGCTTCCTGGGCCCGACCGTAGGACAGTGTCGACTGGCAGAAGGCGATCGCGCGCTCGAGCGAGCGCACCAGCTTCGGGGCGAAGCGCTGCACCCGCGGATCGGGAACGCTGGAGAGCTGGTCGGACAGCAGCTGCGACGATGCCAGCAGATTGCGCAGATCGTGATTGATCTTCGACACCGCGAGGCCGAGCGCGGCGAGCCGGCTCTTCTGATGCAGCATCGACACCAGATCGCGCTGCATATCCGACAGCTCGCGCTCGGCGAGGCCGATTTCGTCGCCGCGCGGACCGGGGACCACAATCGAGGCCGGGCTTTCCGGATCGCGGCGGAAATTGACCATATTGGCGGTCAGCCTCCGCATCGGCCGCACGAACAGGAAATGCAGCGCGAGATAGATCAGCGCCGTGGTCAGGCTGGTGATGGTCAGCGACACCAGCAGCAGATTGCTGGAGAAGCGATACATCGCGATCCGCAACGGCGCCTCGTCGATCACCACCTCGATGAATTGGGCGTTGCCTTCGGTCGGCCCCATCACCCGGATGGTCTGGTTGCCGCTCTCGAGCATGACGACGAAGGCGTCGATGATCGCGCCCCACGGCGTGACATTGCGCATGTCGACGACATAGTCGATCGTCGTGGGCACATTGGAACTCGCCAGCAGGCGACGTTGCTGGCCCATCTTGATCGCCACCGCGCGGGCGTCGATGCTGTCGAGGACCTGCCGCGCCAGCGTATCCGGCACCGTCCCGGATGCCGAGGCGTCCAGCACCAGCGCTGCGGTGCTCGCGGCTGCGAGCCGATCATTCAGCCGATTCAGACGGAAATTCGCGATCGACGGCACATAGATCAGGATTTCCGCGATCAGGATCAGCGGAATCGTCAGCAGCAGCAGCTTCCCGGACAAGCCGATCTTCGGCTCCAGGCCTCGCCGCCATACGCGCGTTTCAGGCTGTCGATCCGCTGCCTGCACCCGAATTGTCCTGACTTTCCGCTTTCGCCTGGATCGGCGCAAAGCACCAATGTTAAAATGCGCTTTGAACCGCGCCAGGTCAAATTACCGTTCAATCATTTACGGCTTGCGCAGGCTCGGGTTTCGGGGCCTGCTATGCCTAACGCCGGCTTGGCGAGAATCGGCGGACCGATCCGGCAAAAGCGGCGTCGCGCGCAATTGACGAGACCAGGTCGGTCCCGTATAAGCCGCGCCAACTGTCCGCGATGGCCCGGCTCGACCGGGGCGGTTCATTTTTTGGGCTGCTTACGGCTCATCTGTGAGCCTCATCATCGGGCTTACCTCAATCTTCTGAATAACTTACCCGGCCTGCGGAGAACGACCCGTGAAGCGGACTTATCAACCGAGCAAATTGGTGCGCAAGCGCCGTCACGGCTTTCGTGCCCGTCTTGCCACCGCTGGTGGCCGAAAGGTGCTGGCGGCGCGCCGCGCCCGCGGACGCAAGCGTCTGAGCGCCTGAGCGGGCCATCCCGAGATCAGATCATGGACCGGTTACGGCAGCGGGCGGACTTCATCGCCGTTGCCGGCGGGCTGCGGATCAGTGGGCCTGCCTTCGTGCTGCAAGGCCGACGCCGCGATGACGAAGGCCCGGTCCGGGTCGGGTTCACCGTGACCAAAAAGATCGGCACCGCGACCGAGCGCAACCGGATTCGCCGCAGAATGCGCGAATTGGTCAAGCGCGCGGACCGCAGTTTCATGCTGCCAAACAGCGATTATGTGCTGGTCGGCCGCCGTGCGGCGTTGAGCCGCGACTTTGCTGTCATGCTCGGCGATTTGCGCTCCGCGCTCGACCGCATTGCGCGGCGATCGTCGAAACCGGATTGAAGCGAGACCTGACCCGATGACCGACAATCGCAACACCATCCTCGCCGTGATTCTGTCGGGCCTCGTGTTGCTCGGCTGGCAGTACTTCTTCAACATCCCGCAGATGGAGAAGCAGCGCGCCGCACAGCAGGCGCAGCAGCAGCAAGAGGCTGCCAAGCAGCAGACCCCGCCGGCGGCCACGACTCCCGGCGCGCCGAATGCTCCGGCGGCTCCGGGTGCTCCGGGCGCGCCTGCCAACCAGCCGGCCGCCAATGCGCCGGTGGTCAGCCGTGACGCCGCGATTGCGGCCTCGCCGCGGATCAAGGTCGAGACCCCGCGGCTCGACGGCACGCTGTCGCTGAAGGGCGCGCGGATCGACGATCTGTCGCTGAGCCAGTTCCACGAAACCGTCGATCCGAAGTCGGCGCCGATCCATCTGTTCTCGCCGTCCGGCAGCGCCAATCCCTATTACGCCGAGTTCGGCTGGGTCGGCGCCGCGGGCTCGAACGTCAAGCTGCCCGACCAGAACACGCTGTGGGAGCAGGAAGGCAGCGGCGCGCTGACGCCGGCCAATCCGGTAACGCTGAAATGGGACAACGGCGAGGGCCTCACCTTCCGCCGCCAGATCGCGGTCGACGATCGCTACTTGTTCACGATCAAGGACGACGTCACCAATGTCGGCGGCGGCCCGGTGACGTTGTATCCGTTCGCGCTGATCTCGCGCCACGGCACCCCGCATGTCGAAGGCTTCTACATCCTGCATGAAGGCCTGATCGGCTATCTCGGCGAGCAGGGTCTGCAGGAATACGGCTACGCCAAGATCGACGAAGCCAAGACGGTCGGTTTCAAGGCCACCAACGCCTGGATGGGCATCACCGACAAATACTGGGCGTCGGCGCTGCTGCCCGACACCAATGCGCAGCTTCAGGCGCGGTTCTCTTCGAACCAGGTCGGCGCCACCCGGACCTACCAGACCGACTATCTCGAAGACGCCAAGACCGTTCCGATTGGCGGCACCGCCACCGCGACCGCGCGGCTGTTCGCGGGCGCCAAGGAAGCGCGCGTCGTCGGCATCAACTTCCCGTTCGCGGGGCTCGGCGGCTACAACCAGCAGCTCGGGCTGAACCATTTCGACCTGCTGATCGACTGGGGCTGGTTCTACTTCATCACCAAGCCGATGTTCCTCGCGCTCGACTTCTTCTTCCACCTGGTCGGGAATTTCGGCGTCGCCATTCTGCTGGTGACGGTACTGGTCAAGCTGATCTTCCTGCCGCTGGCGAACAAGTCCTACGCCTCGATGGCGAAGATGAAAGCGATCCAGCCGCAATTGCTTGCGCTGAAAGAGCGTCATCCGGACGACAAGGCGAAGCAGCAGCAGGAGATGATGGAGATCTACCGCAAGGAGAAGATCAATCCGGTCGCCGGCTGTCTGCCGGTGCTGCTGCAGATCCCGGTGTTCTTCTCGCTGTACAAGGTGTTGTTCGTCACCATCGAAATGCGGCACGCGCCGTTCTTCGGCTGGATCCACGACCTCTCGGCGGCCGATCCGACCAACCTGTTCAATCTGTTCGGTCTGATTCCCTATGATCCAAGCACGCTGCCGGTTATCGGGTCGTATCTGGTGCTCGGCGTCTGGCCGCTGGTGATGGGCTTCACGATGTGGTTCCAGATGAAGCTCAACCCGCAGCCGCCGGATCCGACGCAGCAGATGATCTTCGCCTGGATGCCGGTGATCTTCACCTTCATGCTGGCGCACTTCCCGGCGGGTCTCGTGATCTACTGGGCCTGGAACAACACGCTCTCGGTGATCCAGCAGGCCTACATCATGCGCCGCAACGGCGTGAAGGTGGAGCTGTGGGACAATCTGAAATCCGCCGTCGTCAAACCAAAGAAGACGGCCTGACGTAGCACCTGACGTCGCTGTCACCCTTCGGTGCGCGACGCTTCGCGTCGCGCACCACAGATGACGGCTCCGGAAACCGGCATCCCCGTTTACGGATCATGCTCTGGAGCTTTTCCGGTTCTGATAGAATCAGAACCGGAGCTCTGAATTTTTGGTCTGACGCGTTTTTCTTCACGCGAACCGGTACCCGCTTCGCTCGAAAACGCTCTAGGACTTACCGTAGTGCCGTCATCCCGAGGTGCGAGCGCAGCAAGCCTCGAAGGATGACCCGCTGCAAACGGGACGTCATCATATGACCGACGCGATCAATCCAACGCTGATCGAACGGGGCCGCAAGGTCTTCGCCGGCGACTGGCATTTTATCTGGGCGTCGCCCTCGATCGAGACGCTGCCGCCGATGGCGGGCATCGAGGTCGCCTTCGCCGGCCGCTCCAATGTCGGCAAATCCAGCCTGATCAATGCGCTGACCGGCCGCAATGCGCTGGCGCGGACCTCCAACACGCCGGGCCGCACCCAGGAGCTGATCTTCTTCGACGGCCCAACGGATGCCGGCCTGCGGCTGGTCGACATGCCGGGCTACGGCTACGCCGCCGCCTCGAAGGCGAAGGTGGCGTCGTGGACGTCGCTGATCCACAAATTCCTGCAGGGCCGGGCCACGCTGGCGCGGGTCTATGTGCTGATCGACGGCCGCCACGGCCTCAAGGACGTCGACCTCGACATCCTGAAGACGCTCGACAAGTCCGCCGTCAGCTATCAGATCGTGTTCACCAAAGCCGACCAGGTCAAAGCCGCCGAGCTCGAACAGCGGATCGCCGCCACCAAGACCGTGCTGGCAAAACATCCCGCCGCTTTTCCCGAACTGCTGATGACCTCCTCGCGGACCGGCGCCGGAATGCCCGAGCTGCGCGCGGCGATGATCCGCCTGCTCGACGAACGCGGCGCATGACGCCGCTGCTGCGCGTTTTGATCGTCTGCGCCGGAATCGCAGGCGCCGCCGGCGTGGCGCTGTCCGCCGCCGCCGCGCATGTGCCGGATGCCTCCCGGCTCGGCCCGGCGTCGTCGATGCTGCTGTTCCACGCCAGCGCTATTCTGGCCGCCGTCCTGCTATGCGAGCGCGGCGGCGTCCACCGCATTCCCGGACTAGCTGCCGGGTGCGGCTTCGTCATCGGCGCCGCCTTGTTCGCCGGGGACCTTTCGCTGCGGCAGTTCAGCGGCCACGCGTTGTTTCCGATGGCCGCGCCGACCGGCGGCGTCCTCCTGATTGGGAGTTGGCTGCTGCTTTCGGTCGCGGGGCTGTGGCCGCGGCGCTGACGGCAAACGCGGGCTGCGGATTCCGCACCCGGACCATGATCCCGAAAGTGGGTACCGGCTTTCCGAAACGATCATGCGCAAACAGGAAACCAGCGCGGCATGACGATTCAGGGATGCGTCATCCTGCTCTAGGATCGGCCGCGCCGAAATGCTAGCGGTTCTCCCCGCCAACCGTTCCGAGAATCCTACGACACAGCGAAAGACCCGCTTCATGACCGACGCGCCCGTTATCAGCCCGATCGATCAGGCCCGGATCCTGTCCGAGGCGCTCCCGCATATGCAGCGCTATGACGAGGAAACCATCGTCATCAAATATGGCGGCCACGCCATGGGCGCCGAAAACGACGCCAAGGCCTTCGCCCGCGACATCGTTCTGCTCGAGCAGACCGCGGTCAATCCGGTTGTGGTGCATGGCGGCGGTCCGCAGATCGCCACCATGCTGAAGCGCCTCGGCATCAAGTCGGAATTCGCCGCCGGGCTGCGCATCACCGACGGCGCCACTATCGAGATCGTCGAGATGGTGCTGGCCGGCTCGATCAACAAGCAACTGGTCGGCTACATCAACGAGGCCGGCGGCAAGGCGGTCGGCCTGTGCGGCAAGGACGGCAACATGGTCACTGCCTCCAAGGCGACCCGCACCATGGTCGATCCGGATTCGCGGATCGAGGAAGTGGTCGATCTTGGCTTCGTCGGCGAGCCGGAGAAGGTCGATCTGACGCTGCTGAACCAGCTGATCGGGCACGAGCTGATCCCGGTGCTGGCGCCGCTCGCCACTTCGGCCACCGGCCAGACCTTCAACGTCAACGCCGACACCTTCGCGGGCGCGGTCGCCGGCGCGCTGAAGGCGAAGCGGCTGTTGTTGCTGACCGACGTACCCGGCGTGCTCGACAAGTCGAAGCAGCTGATCCCCGAGCTGTCGATCAAGGACGCGCGCAAGCTGATCGCCGACGGCACCATCTCCGGCGGCATGATCCCGAAAGTCGAGACCTGCATCTACGCGCTCGAACAGGGCGTCGAAGGCGTCGTCATCCTCGACGGCAAGGTCCCGCACGCGGTGCTGCTCGAATTGTTCACCAATCAGGGCACCGGCACGCTGATCCACAAGTGATGACGGGCGCAAAGGCCACCAGTTCGTGTCCCGGGCGCGGCGCAGCACGAAGTGCTGCACCGCAGACCCGGGACCCCGGTTCGGCTGAGCCACACAAACCGGGACCCCGGATCAGCAGCGCACCACGCCGCGAAGGGCGGCGCGCTGCGCTGCATCCGGGGCACGCTTGTCTTTTCGTCGCAACACTACTCGCATCATTGGCTGGCAACACCGCCGCCCATGCCGACCTCAAGCTCTGCAACCGCATGAGCTATGTGATCGAGACCGCGATCGGGATCGACGACAAGGCGACGACCGCGACGCGCGGCTGGCTCCGGATCGATCCGGCGCAATGCCGCGTCGTGCTGCAAGGGGCGCTGAGCGCCGATCGGGTGATGCTGCATGCCCGCGCGCTCGCGGTTTACGGCGCGTCGCCGATCCCCCAGAACGGCACCGACCGACTATGTATCACGCCGGAGAACTTCGTGATCGCCGCCGCACGGCAGTGCCGCAGCGGCCAGACGCTGGCGCCGTTCACCGAGATCAAGCCGACGCAGCAGGACGACGGCAACATGGTCGCGTATCTCGCAGAGGACAGCGAATATGACGACGAGCAGGCCAGGCTCGCGGCGATCCAGCGGCTGCTGGTGATCGCGGGCTACGACGCCGCCCCGATCGACGGCGTCGATGGCCCGAAGACGCAAGCCGCGCTCGCCGCGTTCCTGAAAAGCCGCGGCCTCAAGCCTGACATCGTCAGCGCGCCGGACTTCTTCGACACCATGATCAAGGCGGTGGAGTCGCCATCGGCGACCGGCCTGACCTGGTGCAACGACACCAGGAGCAGGATCATGGCCGCGATCGCCGAGGACGACGGCAAGACCATCACCAGCCGCGGCTGGTACCGGATCGAGCCGGGCAAATGTCTGCGTCCCGACCTCAGCGCCCTGCCGAAGCGGGTGTTCAGCTTCGCCGAAGCAGTCGACGGCAATGCACGCCCGATCACCCTCAAGGACAAGCCGCTCAACTGGGGCGGCGCGACGCTGCTGTGCACGCGCGAGAGCAAATTCGAGATCAGCGAGCAGGGCGACTGCTCGGCGCGCGGACTGAACGCCACCGGCTTTGCGCCGGTCGACCTCTCCGGCGGCGGCAAGACAGTACGGTTTGCGACGCCATGACGAAGCTCTCGAAGCGCGGCTTCGGCCATGTCGACACCTGGGTGTTCGACCTCGACAACACGCTGTATCCGCATCACGTCAATCTGTGGCAGCAGGTCGACGGGCGGATTCGCGATTTCGTCGCCGACTGGCTGAAGGTGACGCCGGAGGAAGCGTTCCGGATCCAGAAGGATTACTACAAGCGCTACGGCACCACGATGCGCGGGATGATGAGCGAGCACGGCGTCAGCGCCGACGACTACCTTGCCTACGTGCACGCGATCGACCATTCGCCGCTCGAGCCCAATCCGGCGATGGGCGCCGCGATCGCGCAATTGCCCGGCCGCAAGCTGATCCTGACCAACGGCTCGACCGATCACGCCGGCAAGGTGCTGGAGCGGCTCGGCATCGGCCATCATTTCGAGGCGGTGTTCGACATTGTCGCCGCCGAGCTCGAACCGAAGCCGGCGGCGCAGACCTATCACCGCTTCCTGACGCTGCACGGCGTCGATCCGGCGAGGGCTGCGATGTTCGAGGACCTCGCCCGCAATCTCGCAGTGCCGCACCAGCTCGGCATGACCACGGTGCTGGTCGTGCCGGATGGTAGCAAGGACGTGGTGCGCGAGGACTGGGAGCTCGAAGGCCGCGACGCCGCCCATGTCGATTACGTCACCGAGGATTTGACCGGATTTCTGGCGGGGTTGAACGAAGCGGTATGAATCCTGCTTCGCGCATCGCCTTGACTCTCACTGTCCGAATCCGGACAACACCTCACCAAAACTCTCCCTAACAAGCCGCCCAAGGACCTTTCGATGTCGCTCTCCGCCCTGGAAAACACCATCAATACTGCTTTCGACGCGCGCGATACGATCAGCGCCGCGACCAAGGGCGAGGTCCGTGACGCGGTCGATCAGGCGCTCGACCTGCTCGACCGGGGCGAGGCCCGCGTTGCCGAGCGTGACGCGTCGGGGACCTGGACGGTCAATCAGTGGCTGAAGAAGGCGGTGCTGCTGTCGTTCCGGCTGAACGACATGCACCCCATCGCGGGCGGCCCCGGCGGCGCGACCTGGTGGGACAAGGTGCCGTCGAAATTCGAGGGCTGGGGCGAGAGCCGGTTTCGCGAAGCCGGCTTCCGCGCCGTGCCCGGCGCGATCGTGCGCCGCTCCGCCTTCATCGCCAAGAACGCGGTGCTGATGCCGTCCTTCGTCAATCTCGGCGCCTATGTCGACGAGGCCACGATGGTCGACACCTGGTCGACGGTCGGCTCCTGCGCCCAGATCGGCAAGCGCGTGCACATCTCCGGTGGCGTCGGCATCGGCGGCGTGCTGGAGCCGCTGCAGGCCGGACCGGTAATCATCGAGGACGACTGCTTCATCGGCGCGCGCTCCGAAGTCGCCGAGGGCGTGATCGTGCGCCGTGGCGCGGTGCTGGCGATGGGCGTGTTCCTCGGCGCCTCGACCAAGATCGTCGACCGCGAGACCGGCGAGGTCTTCATCGGCGAAGTTCCGGAATACGCCGTGCTGGTGCCGGGCGCATTGCCGGGCAAGCCGCTGAAGAACGGCACGCCGGGCCCCTCGACCGCCTGCGCGGTGATCGTCAAGCGCGTCGACGAACGCACCCGCTCAAAGACGAGCATCAACGAGTTGTTGCGGGACTGAGAGGCCCAGTGACCCATCGGTGATTCTCGACTGATCAACAGCCTGAAGAAGACGTTGGCGGCAACGCTCGACGAATCCAGCGCCCGACTAACGTCTGCAACGCAAAGTTGAATTTCATGATGACCGGTCCGATTTCTATGGGGTAGAAAGCGACGGCCCTCGGCGCGGATCAAGTTGCTCTGGGCCCTTAGAAATTCGGGGTATGGAGCTTCTCATGGCTGAATTCCGTCGGATCATCATCAAGACTGCTGAAGTCATGATGGTTCTACTTGTCATCATAACAATTCTCGCGACAGCAGGTCTCGGTGCAATCTCCGGCAGCGAGACCAGCGGAGCACTCGCTGTGGCTGGTTTCGTGCTGGGTGGGGTCGGCGGTCTGATCGTCTCGTCAATCTTCGCGTCATCGTTCTTCCTCATTCTCGAAATCGCCGAAAACACCCGGCAGGTGCTGAGATACTACGAGCCCAAAGTTGACGGCGCGAGCCGCTGACGACTATCAGGGGCGGCATGACATCATCGCGTGACGCCCTCTCCATCGCTCAAGCCCTGCTGCGCTGTCCGTCTGTCACGCCGGCCGACGCCGGCGCGCTCGGTGTGCTGGAGACGCTGCTGAAGGACGCCGGCTTCACCGCGCATCGCGTGACCTTCAGCGAGCCCGGCGCCGCCGACATCGACAATCTCTACGCACGGATCGGCGATGGCGCGCCGCATCTGTGCTTTGCCGGCCATACCGACGTGGTGCCGCCGGGCGACGCAGACGCGTGGAGCCACGGCGCGTTTTCCGGCGATGTCGAAGGCGGTCTGCTGTACGGCCGCGGCGCGGTCGACATGAAAGGCGGCATCGCCTGCGCGGTCGCCGCCGTGCTCGATCATCTCGCCGCCCATGGCGGCCGGCCGCAACATTCCGGCCAAGGATCGATCTCGTTCCTGATCACGGGCGACGAGGAAGACGTCGCCGTCAACGGCACCGTCAAGCTGCTGCAATGGGCGGCGGATCGCGGCGAGACATTCGATCATTGCATCGTCGGCGAGCCGAGCAATGTCGAGGCGATCGGCGACACCATCAAGATCGGCCGGCGCGGCTCGCAGTCCGGCGTGCTGATCGTCAACGGACTGCAGGGCCACGTCGCCTATCCGCATCGGGCCTCGAACCCGATCCCGGATATCGCGGCGCTGATCACCGCGCTGAACGACGAGCCGCTGGATCAGGGCTCGGCGCAGTTTCAGCCGTCCAATCTCGAATTCACCTCGGTCGATGTCGGAAATCCGGCGACTAATGTGATCCCGGCGCAAGCGCGGGCCAAGTTCAACATCCGCTTCAACGATCACCACACCCAGGATTCGTTGAAGGCGCTGATCGAGCAGCGGCTGGCGGCGGCGTGCGGCAACCGCATCCGCGCGCGGATCGAGTGGCTGCCGTCGAACGCCGACGTGTTCGTCACCAAGCCCGGCAATTTCACCGATCTGGTCACCGCATCGATCGCCGACGTGACCGGCCGCACGCCCGATCTCAACACCGGCGGCGGCACCTCGGACGCGCGGTTCATTGCCAAATACTGCCCGGTGGTGGAGTTCGGCCTGGTCGGCCAGACCATGCACCAGATCGACGAGCGCACGCCGGTCGCGGATCTCGACCAGCTCACCGCGATCTATCGCGGCGTACTGGAGCGATATTTCAAGTCATAACTCACCACCGTCATTCCGGGGCGCGAGCGCAGCTCGCGAACCCGGAATCTGACCCTGGCAGAGCATCTCGAGATTCCGGGTTCACGCTACGCGCGCCCCGGAATGACGTCATTGAACAAGGCACAGCGCGCTCCCTCTCCCGCTTGCGGGGGAGGGCTGGGGTGGGGGCGACGCGAGTCGTCGACTCTCGGCCTCGTCGAAACGCCCTCTAACCCGGATCATTGCTTCGCGCTGATCCGACCTCTCCCCGCAGGTGGGAAGAGGCGAGGAACTTAGTAATCCACCTTCACCAGATACAGCCCGTCCGGCGGCGCGACCGGGCCGCAGGCGGAGCGGCAGCGGGCGGCCAGCGCAGCGGCGAGATCATCGGCGCTCCAGCGGCCCTCGCCGACCCACACCAGCGAGCCGACCATCGAACGCACCTGGCTGTGTAGATAAGAGCGCGCCGAGGTGATGATGTCGACGCAGTCGCCGCTGCGCACCACATCGAGCACGTCGAGCGTCTTCTCCGGCGAGGCCGCCTGGCATTCGGTGTCGCGGAAGGTGGTGAAGTCGTGCTTGCCGATCAGCACCTGCGCGGCGCGATGCATCGCGTCGGTGTCGAGCGGCTTCGGCACCCACCACACCTTCCCGATCTCGAGCGCGAGATTCGAGCGGCGGTTGACGATGCGATAGCGATAGTGCCGCCGGATCGCGGAGAACCGCGCCTCGAAACTGCCGGGAACGATCTCCGCCGACAGCACCGCGACCGGATACGGTCGCACATGGGCGTTCAGCGCGTCGCGCAGCCGGTCGGCGCGGAACGGCTTGGCGATGTCGAGATGGGCGACCTGCCCCAGCGCATGGACGCCGGCGTCCGTGCGTCCCGCGCCATGCACGCGCACCGCCTCGCCGCAGGTCGCCAGCGCCGCCGCCTCCAGCGCGCCCTGCACCGACGGCAGCACCGGCTGCAACTGCCAGCCGCAGAACGGAGCGCCGTCATATTCGATGGTGAGCTTGTAGCGGGGCATTCGACATCTCTGCTGGCCGAGGCGTTTTTTCACGTCCCCGACGTCATCGCCCGGCTCGACCGGGCGACCCAGTATTGCAGAGCGTTGTTAGCAACCGCCGACGCTCTGGGATACTGGGCCACCCGCTCTCGCGGGTGGTGACGGCCGGATGCGAGGGAGGGCCGGCCCCAGGCTCAGACGATCACTGCGCCCGCCGCGATCGGCGTACCGCGCAAAAACTCGTCGGCCTGCATCGGCTGCTTGCCGGCGCGCTGCAATTGCAGCACCCGGATGGCGCCGTCCTGGCAGGCGATGGTGAGTCTGTCGTCCAGCACCTGCCCCGGCGCGCCGCCTCCAGTGGCCGACGCACAGCGCAGGATCTTGACGCGCACCGCCTCGCCGTCGATCGGCAGTTCGCACCAGGCGCCGGGAAACGGCGACAGCCCGTGGATGTGCCGCAGCACGGCCTGCGCAGGCCGCGCGAAATCGATCTTGGCTTCCGCCTTGTCGATCTTGGCGGCGTAGGTGACGCCGTGCTCGCTCTGCCGGGTGAGTTGCAGCTGATCGCGCTCCAGCGCCGCCATCGCCCGCACCATCAGATCGGCGCCGAGCCGGGCCAGCGAATCGTGCAGATCGGTGACCGTCATGGCGTCGGTGATGGCGATCCGCTCGGCCATCGCGACGTCGCCGGTGTCGAGGCCGGCGTCCATCTTCATCACCATCACGCCGCTCTCGGCGTCGCCCGCCATGATCGCGCGGTTGAGCGGGGCGGCGCCGCGCCAGCGCGGCAGCAGCGAGCCGTGCAGATTGTAGCAACCGAGCCTGGGCGCATCGAGGATCGCCTGCGGCAGGATCATGCCATAAGCGACCACGACCGCGGCGTCGGCGTCATGGCTGCGGAATTCGGCGAGCGCCTCGTCGGTCTTCAGCGTCTTCGGCGTCAGCACCGGAATGCCGAGCCGTTGCGCCTCCTGCGCCACCGGGCTGTGCTGCAATTTCATACCGCGCCCGGCCGGCTTGGGCTCGCGGCTGTAGACCGCGGCGATGTCGTGGCCATAGGCCGACAGCGCCAGCAGCGTCGGCACCGCGAAGTCCGGCGTACCCATGAAGACGAGGCGAAGGGGCATGGCGTGAGGGTCCCGGACAGGTCTGGGCCGACGGAGGGCCGCGCGCCGCAACGCGTCGGCCGGTCATCTACGCGAGCGCTCAGACGTATTTGATACCGCGCTTGGCGGCCTTCTCGAACTTGCGCACGACCATGGCGCGCTTCAGCTTCGACAGATGGTCGACGAACAGCACGCCGTCGAGATGGTCGATTTCGTGCTGGATGCAGGTCGCGAACAGGCCGTCGGCGTCCTCTTCCTTCACGTTGCCGTCGAGATCGGTGTAGCGGATCCGGACCACTGCCGGCCGCTCGACATCGGCGTAGTATTCGGGGATCGACAGGCAGCCTTCCTCGTAGACGTTCATCTCCGCCGAGGCGCCGACGATTTCCGGATTGATGAAGGCGCGCGGATCGCTCTTGCCGTTGCCCTCCTTGCGCACGATGTCCATCGTGATGAGCCGCACCGGCTCGGCGATCTGAATCGCCGCGAGCCCGATGCCGGGCGCGTCGTACATGCTCTCGAACATGTCGTCCGCGAGCTTGCGGATCTCCGGCGTCACCTCGGCGACGGGCTTTGAGATTTCACGCAGCCGCTTATCCGGCAGGATGATGATTTCACGCAGGGCCATGGCGGCGATTTAAGGCGCGGCGGCGGTCGGGTCAATCCGGGACCGACCGGAGGTTATGCCACTTTTGGCGCGAGCCGGGCTTAAAGATCCGTTCAGAGTAATGTTCTCTCTTCGTTCGCAAGGACTGTTTAGTCTGCTACGATCCGGCGATGAACGAGACCCTCTTCTATCTTGGCGACGCTCCGGTCAGCATTGGCGCGGCGCTGTTCGGCGCGAGCGCGATGGCGTTGCTGTTGCTGCTGGCGATCGTGCTGGTGATCGCGCACGGGCTGCAGAGCGGCAGCGCCGCGGCCCTGGCGCAGGCCCGCCGCGCCTCTGACCTGGAGCAACGCCTGTCGGACCTGATCAGGTTCCAGAGCGAAGCCAATGGCCGGGTCGACGCGATGGGCCGGGCGCTGGCGGGGCGGCAGGCCGAAATGGCGCGCGCGGTCAGCGAGCGGCTGGATACGGTCACCCACCGGGTCGGCCAGTCGATGACGCAATCGACCCGCCACACCATGGAAAGCCTGCAGGCGCTGCACGAGCGGCTCGGCATCATCGATCGCGCCCACGACAACCTTACCGAGCTGACCGACCAGGTGACGTCGCTGCGCGACGTGCTCGCCAACAAGCAGGCTCGCGGCGCGTTCGGCCAGGCGCGGATGGAGTCGATCGTGCAAGACGGGATGCCGAAGGGCGCCTACGCCTTCCAGTACACGCTCTCCACCGGCAAGCGGCCGGATTGCGTGGTGTTCCTGCCCGACCAGCGGCCGCTGTGCATCGACGCCAAGTTTCCGCTCGAGGCGGTCACCGCGCTCCGCGAATCCCGCAGCGACGGAGAGAAGAAGGCGGCGTCGCAGCGGCTGCGGCTCGACGTGATGCGGCATGTCGACGATATCGCGGCCAAGTATCTGATCCCCGGCGAGACCCAGGACACCGCGTTGATGTTCGTGCCATCGGAATCGGTCTATGCCGAGATCCATGACGGCTTCGACGATGTGATTCAAAGGGCGTATCGCGCCCGCATCGTGCTGGTGTCGCCGTCGTTGCTGATGCTGGCGATCCAGGTGATGCAGCAGATCCTGAAAGACGCGCGGATGCGCGATGCCGCCGATCAAATCCGAACCGAAGTGCTGAGCCTCGGCGACGATCTCGCGCGGCTGCGCGAGCGTGTCACCAAGCTGCAAACCCATTTCGGCCAGGTCAACGACGACGTCCGCCAGATCCTGATCTCGGCCGACAAGATCGAACGCCGCGCCGTGCGGATCGAGGAACTGGATTTTTCCGCGGTCGAAGGCCCGGCACCGCAGCCCGCCGCGACCGAAGCGCCGCTCGCCCCCGAGCCCGCCGACCTGTTCGGCTCGCGTGCGTTCAAGATCGATGAGGTTTCTGCGGGCTGATGCCGCGCACGTCGCAACCGGAGTCTAATCTGCAATTTCCGACGTTACTCTCCACGCGTCGTCCCCGCGCAGGCGGGGACCCATACGCCGCAGCGTCTCGATTGAAGCTGTGCGGCGGAGGCATCCCTGGACGATGCAGGCCAGGGGATATGGGTCCCCGCCTGCGCGGGGACGACTCGTTGCAGACACAGCGATCCCACATTGACCCGTAAGCTCTCCTCCAGCCGTCAAGCCGGGCGATGACGGTGGGCCCTGGGCGGATGTCCCGCCCCCCATCGAATCTGCTACCACCCTCGGATGACCGCTCCCGACGCCTCATCGAAACAAGAACCGCTCCCCCCCGTTGCCCCCGCGTCCACATGGCGCGAGGCGGTCGCGGTGTATCTGCAGCCGCGGGTGCTGATCGTATTGTTTCTCGGCTTCTCGTCGGGCCTGCCGCTGGCGCTGTCGGGCTCGACGCTGCTGGTGTGGATGCGGGAGTCCGGCGTCGATCTCGGCACCATCGGGCTGTTCGCGCTGGTCGGCACGCCCTACACGCTGAAATTCATCTGGGCGCCGCTGGTCGATGCGCTGCACGTTCCGCTGCTGTCGCGGCTGTTCGGCCGCCGCCGCGGCTGGCTGGTCACCTCGCAACTGCTGCTGATCGGCGCGATCCTGCTGCTGGCGCTGACCGACCCGGCGCATGCGCCGCTGTTCGTCGCGATCGGCGCGCTGCTGGTCGCGGCTGCGTCCGCGACGCAGGACATCGTGGTCGATGCGTTTCGCGTCGAGAGCCTGCCGGAGAACGAGCAGGCCGCCGGTATGGCGTCCTATGTCGCGGCCTATCGGATCGGGATGCTGATCTCGACCGCGGGCGTGCTGTTTCTGGTCAGCGCCTATGAGGGCGCCGGGCTTGAGCGCTCCACGGCGTGGATGTGGGGCTATGTCACGATGGCCGGAATGGTGCTGATCGGCACCGTCACCGCACTGCTCGCGACCGAGCCCGAGCAATCACGCCGCGCCGAAGCCGCCACCAGCGGCGAGACCGCGTTCACCCGGGTGACGCGGGCGGCGATCGGCGCGTTCTCGGAATTTCTCGGCCGCACCGATGCGCTGGCCGTGCTGGCTTTCGTGGTGCTGTTCAAATTCACCGACGCGTTCTCCGGCACGATGACCGCGCCGTTCGTGATCGACCTCGGCTTTTCCCGCAACGACTACGCCGCGATCGTCAAGGGCGTCGGCCTTGCGGCGACGCTGGTCGGCGGGTTTGCCGGCGGTTATCTGGCGCGGCGTTACACGCTCACGACCAGCCTATGGATCGGCGCGGTGCTGCAGGCGCTGTCGAATCTGGCGTTCGCGTGGCTTGCGACCGTCGGCGTCAATCAATGGGCGCTGGCGCTGGCGATCTCGGTGGAGAACTTCACCGGCGCGATCGGCACCGTGATCTTCGTCGCCTATCTGTCGGCGCTGTGCCAGAACCCGCTGCACACCGCCACCCAATACGCGCTGCTGACGGCGCTGTCGGCGGTCGGGCGGACCTATCTGTCGGCGGGTGCGGGCTATGTGGCGCAGGCGACCGGCTGGCCTGCGTTCTTCATGATCAGCGTCGCGGTCGCGGCGCCGAGTCTCGTGCTGCTGATCTGGCTGCAGCGCCGCGGCCATTTCGCAGAACTCGGACCGGTGAAAGTCTGACGCGATACGCCACGCCCGACGCCACCTCCTACTTCGCGACCATGCTCCACTTGGTCACCACGGCCTCGCTGTACTGCCCGGCCTCCTCGGCACAGGCGACCGCCTCGACTTTCAGCGCAATCTGCTTGCCGAGATGCGATTTGAGCTGCGCCGCCTGGGCGTCGCCGGCGGGCACGATCTGGAACGTTTCCGGCCCGTTCTCGAGATTGCACAGACCGGCCGGCGGCGGCAGCCGGCGCGGCTCGCTGACAAGCTGATACACCGGGATCTTCTTGCCTTTGCCGTTCGCCCGCGACCGCATCGCGGTGAGTTCGCCGTTGAGAACATCGCCGACCTGCATCGCCATGGGCTTCGGCAGCGCCGCCCGGCTCTCCGTGCCCTGCGCGTATGCGGGCGCGGCCGAGAGCGACAGAACGGCGGCGAAAATCATCGAGGGCTTCAGGATCAGGTCAGTCATCAGGTCCACTTCCAGTCGTTCAGAACAGGGTCCGCTGCCGCATCGCGGCCGACAGCGTGCCTTCGTCGAGATAGTCGAGTTCGCCGCCCACCGGGACACCATGGGCAAGCCGTGTCACCTTGACGCCCGCCTCCTGCAGCAGATCGGTGACGTAGTGCGCGGTGGTCTGGCCGTCGACGGTGGCGTTGAGCGCCAGAATGATCTCGCTGACCGCGGGATCATGGGCGCGCGCCACCAGCGCGTCGATCGTCAGATCATCGGGGCCGACCCCGTCGAGCGGCGACAACGTCGCGCCGAGCACATGATAGCGGCCGTTGGTGGCGGAAGCGCGTTCGAGCGCCCACAGATCGGCGACGTCGGCCACTACCACGATGATCGACGGATCGCGGCGCGGATCGGTGCACACCGTGCACGGATTCCGGGTATCGATGTTGCCGCAGCTCTTGCACACTTCGATCTTGTCGATCGCGACCTGCAGCGCCGAGGCGAGCGGCGTCATCAGCGCGTCGCGCTTCTTGATCAGATGCAGCGCGGCGCGCCGCGCCGAGCGCGGGCCGAGACCCGGCAACCGCGCCAGCAGCTGAATCAAACGCTCGATCTCGGGGCCTGCGACCGCAGTGGCCATCGGGACAGCACCATCCGTTACGGTGAATCAGATCGGCGACAGGCGTTGGCACGCCTGCCTGCGGGTCTGCCTGCACGTCTGCGAGACTGTGCGAATCGGTATCAGTCGAAAGACTAACCCAGGCCGAGGCCGGGCGGCAGGCCGAGCCCGCCGGTCAGCGCCTGCATCTTCTCCTGCATCGCGGCCTCCGCCTTGCGATGCGCGTCGGCATGCGCCGCAACCAGAAGATCTTCCAGCACTCCGCCCTCGTCGGGCTTCAGCAGCGACGGGTCGATCGAGACCCCGCGCACTTCCATCTTCGCGCTCATCCGCACCTGGACGAGGCCGCCGCCGGACGAACCCTCGACCTCGATCTGGTCGAGTTCCGCCTGCATCGCCTTCATCTTCGACTGCAGCTGCGCCGCCTGTTTCATCATGCCGAGGAAATCAGCCATGATCGGTTCCTTTTCGAAAGAGCTATCAAGAGACCTAGGATTCGTCGTCGTCGTCGACCGGCTCGGCCGGGTCTTCGATCCCGGCATCGGCTTCGGCCAAGTCGGTGGCGAGCCGCCGCACCTCGAATTTGGCGCCAGGAAATTTCGCCAGCACTTCACGCACCCGCGGATCGCTTTCCGCGGCGCGTTCGCGTTCGTTCTTTTGCGCCTCGCTCTGCGACCGCAAGGTCGGCTGGCCGGGCTCGTTCGACACGATCACGGTCCAGCGCCGGCCGGTCCATTGTTCGAGCTTGCGGCCGAGGTCGTTGATCAGGCTGCGCGACGCGGTCCGCTCCAGCGCCAGTTCGAGCCGTCCATCGTCGATCCGCACCAGCCGGACGTCGGCCTCCAGCGCCATGCGGGTCATCACGTCGCGCTTCTCGGACGCCAATGCGACGAGCTGCGGGAAGGTCGTGATCTTCAGCGCGGCGTCCTGCTGCGGAGCTGCGGCGGGCGCGCTGATCTGCGGCCGGGCCATGCTGTCGGCGCCGCCACGCGCCATCGTCGGCGCGCTGCGCGGCGGCATCGCGGCTGCGGCGGGCGCCGCATAGGCTGAAGCCACGGATGCGGCGGACACCGGCGGCGAGGATGCGCCGCGCGGTGCAGCGCCTCCGCCGGACGGCAGCGGCGTTGCGCTCCCACCATCTTGCGCGAGCATCCGGAGGGCTTCGTCCGGCGTCGGCAGATCGGCGGCGTAGGCGATCCGCACCAGTACCATTTCGGCCGCCGCGGCGGGCCGCGTCGCGCCCTGCACCTCAGCGATGCCCTTCAGCAGCATCTGCCACATTCGCGACAGCACCCGCATCGACAGCTTGGCGGCGAAATCGCGCCCGCGCAGCCGCTCGGTCTCGCCGAACGCGACATTGTCGGCGGTCGCCGGCACGATCTTCACGCGGGTGACGAAATTGACGAACTCGGCAAGATCGCTGAGCACCACCACCGGATCGGCGCCGGTGTCGTATTGATCGCGAAATTCCTGGAAGGCGCTGGCGATATCGCCGCGCGCCAGAGCGTCGAACAATTCGATCACCCGTGTGCGGTCGGCGAGGCCGAGCATCTGCCGAACCTGATCGGCGCGCACCAGCCCCGCCGCATGGGCGATCGCCTGATCGAACAGCGACAGCGAATCGCGCACGGAGCCTTCAGCGGCGCGGGCGATGATGCCGAGCGCTTCGGGCTCGACCTCGACGCCTTCCTTCGCGGCGATGCCGGCGAGGTGTTTCATCAGCACATCGGCCTCGACGCGGCGCAGATCGAAGCGCTGGCATCGCGACAGCACCGTCACCGGCACCTTGCGGATTTCGGTGGTAGCGAACACGAATTTGGCGTGCTCCGGCGGCTCCTCCAGCGTCTTCAGGAAGGCGTTGAACGCCGCCGTCGACAGCATGTGGACTTCGTCGATGATGTAGACTTTGTAGCGCGCGCTGGCAGGCGCATAGCGGACGCTGTCGTTGATCTGGCGGACGTCGTCGACGCCGGTATGCGAGGCGGCGTCCATTTCCAGCACATCCATGTGCCGGCTTTCCATGATGGCTTTGCAATGCACGCCATGCACCGGCATGTGGATAGTCGGCCCCTTCACCGAGCCGTCCGGCATCTCGTAATTCAATGCTCGCGCCAGGATGCGCGCAGTGGTGGTCTTGCCGACGCCGCGCACGCCGGTCAGGATCCAGGCCTGCGGAATCCGCCCGGTGTCGAAGGCGTTGGAGACGGTGCGCACCACCGCTTCCTGGCCGATCAGATCCTCGAAGCTGTTGGGACGGTATTTGCGCGCCAGCACCCGATAGGCGCCGGCCGGAGCTGCGCCCAAACCGAGGCCGGACTGTTCCGAATCGCCTGAAGGGATCGCGGGAGGGCCGGAATCGGTCATCGGTCGTTCCCCACCGAATCTGTCCGTACCGAATTTGTCCGCAAAGCGTCGTTCCGCAATGTGTTCTCTCTCGGGCCGCATTGCGGAACGGGGCGGAGGCTGTACGGCGGGGGTTCATCCGGTTGGCCCGACACCCGACACATGCCCGGCACCTGGCAAACCCTGCCAGGTCGGGCCGATACGCCACCTTGGATAGACCGGCGCGCGCAGCGGCCGGAAAAATAGGTAGGAGACTGACGAGCGACCCGATCCGGACCTCGTTAGGGCTGCTTCCTTCCGGACCTGACCCGGTTGGCGAGTGGCTCGTCCACCGCCAATCTCCCGGTCCCTATTTGGAGGCAAACGGGCCGGAATGCAAGCGGGCGGCCGCGACCTTGAACCATCGGCCAAGCAGGTCGCGCGGCCGGCCTGCGCGACCGGACCGATCCGCGGCTTTCGCCGCTCCGGCCGGCTTGATATGGATGTGTCGGGGTCCGTACCCGCAACCACGCAAGAGCCCGCTTGCCAACGGGCCGATGGAATCGACATGCCCTCCGACTGGTCGCTGAGTTCTCAACTCGAGAAAGACACCATCAACATCGGCGACCTGCCGCTCAGCCGCGTGCTGGTGATCAAGGACGCGCATTATCCGTGGCTGCTGCTGGTGCCGCGTCGCGCTGACGCGGTCGAGATCATCGATCTCGACGAGGTCGAGCAGGCGCAGCTGATGACCGAGATCTCCCGGGTCGGGCGCGCGCTCAAGGAGATCACCAAATGCGACAAGCTGAACATCGCAGCGCTCGGCAACATGGTGCCGCAGCTGCATGTCCACATCATCGCGCGCCGCTCGAGCGATGCCGCCTGGCCGCGCCCGGTGTGGGGGGTGATGCCGCCGCTGCCGCACGATCCAGAGGAAGTGCAGCAATTCATCAGCGCGCTCCGGCGCAAGATCTGGCTGGGCTGAGTCGATGAGCAGCGCGTTTCCGCTCGGCCAGCCGGCTTTCGTCAGCAACATCCTCGACCGCGCCGCGCATCTGCGCGCCGATGACGCCAGGCTGATGGCGATGGAGGATCGCAGCGACACCCGCGCCTATGTGGTGCATCGCGATTCGCTGGTGGTGAAGCACGAGGACGGCGGCCCGCGGGCGCTGCTGTCGATCAAGGAGGCGCTGGCGCTCGGCGCCAATCCGGGGACGATCTTTCTCGGCCTGCGCGACGGCGCGGCGGTGTTCGGCATGGGGATCGGCGCGGCGGCGATCGAGACATTGGTGACCCGCAGCGACGCCGGCATCGCCGAACTGCGCGGCATGGCGATGCAGGGGATGCTGCCCGAGGAGCAGCTCTCGGCGATCGCAATGGCGAAGTCGATGGTGAACTGGCATCAGCGCCACGGCTATTGCGCCAATTGCGGCCAGCGCACCGCGATGGCGCAGGGCGGCTGGAAGCGCGATTGTCCGGCTTGCAAGGCCGAACACTTTCCGCGCACCGATCCGGTGGTGATCATGCTGGTGACGTCGGGCGACAAATGCCTGCTCGGCCGCCAGAAGCAGTTTCCCGTCGGGATGTACTCGTGCCTCGCCGGCTTCGTCGAAGCGGCGGAGACGATCGAGGACGCGGTGTGCCGCGAGATTCTCGAAGAGTCCGGCATCCGCTGCGCCGATGTGCGCTACTACATGACGCAGCCCTGGCCGTATCCATCCTCGCTGATGATCGGTTGTACGGCGATCGCCACCACCGAGGACATCACCATCGATTTCACCGAACTCGAAGATGCGCGCTGGTTCTCGCGCGACGAGGCCGCACAGATGCTCAATCGCCAGCACCCGGACGGCCTGGTCGGGCCGCACCCGTTCGCGATCGCGCACCATCTGGTCGGCCGCTGGCTGGAGCAGGACACATGACCGATAAAGCCAAGCGAAAACCCCGCATTCTGTGCATCGGCATTCCGGTGCGCGATCTCACTTTCAGGGTGGAGGCGGTGCCGGGGCGCGGCAACAAGGTCCCCGCCAGCGCCTATAAAGAGATTGCCGGCGGCAACGCGCTCAACGCCGGGATCGGCATCGCCCGGCTCGGCGGCGCCGCGACGATGTGCGGCCCGATGGGCGACGCCGGCGAGACCGCGGCGACCTTCATGTTCGACAAGCTCGGCGAGGAAGGCATCGCGACCGATCGTCTGATCCACATGCCCGGACTGGTAACACCGATCTCCGCGGTGCTGGTCGACCCGACCGGCGAACGCACCATCGTCACCTTCCGCGATCCGAAGCTGTGGAACGTCGGTCTGCCCAGCGCCGAGACGCTGCTCGCGGATTGCGATGCGATCATGATCGAGAGCCGCTGCGCCGGATTCGCCACGGCTTTGTGCGCCGAGGCGATCCGGCGCGGCATTCCGGTGGTGGTCGATATCGACAGTGCGATGTCGCTGAACGAAGGCCTGCTGACCGCGTCGTCGCATCTGATCTTTTCGGCCGAGGCATTGCACGCCACCGCCGGCATCAATGACGACGCGGAAGCGTTGAAGAAGATCGCGACGCTGACGCATGCGTTCGTCGCCGTCACCCGCGGCCCGAAGGGCACGTTGTGGCTCGACGCCGATCAGAATTTCCAGGAGACTCCGGCGTTCCCGGTGCACTCGGTCGATACGCTCGGCGCCGGCGACATCTTCCACGGCGGGTTCGCGGTGGCGTTCAGCGAAGGCCAGGACATCCCGAGCGCGCTGCGCTTCGCCTCGGCCGCGGCGGCGCTGAAATGCACCCGCCCCGGCGGCGCCTTCGCTTGCCCCGATCGCGCCGAGGTCGAGGCGTTTCTCGCCGCCCAGCCGCGCTGATCGATCAAGCCGCCCTGATCGAACAAGCCACGCCGATCATCCCGCCGGCTGCGACGGCCGCGATGGCGGCCGATAGTAAGCTTCGGGAATTTCGCCGAGCACGGAGTGCTGCAGCCTGCCGAGCGCCAGGCCGTAATACTGCTGAAAGCTCATGATCAGCGGCCGCCATTTGTCGGGATCGATGCGGTCGTCCTGTCCCTCCATCATGATCGAGGGATGGACGTGGATGCGGACGACGCTCAGCTCCAGCGCGACCAGATGGCCCCGCCACACCACATCCTCCTCCGCCATCGGGTGAGCCTGCATCAGCCGCGCCTCGATCTGGACCGGGCATTCCAGCGCGCGCGGCGCAGCCACCGCGTCGCCCTTCTGCGGCGTCAGGCGACTCACGCCGAATTTGTCGGCCTCGAAGCGATAGCCACGGTGGAGCTTCCCCTGCGGCACCGGATCGGAGCCCGTCGTGCGCGCCAGGCGGTCGACAGCGCCGACCAGATCGGACGACGGCAGATTGAGCACGCACTCGCCGCTGCGCAGGATATTCCCGGTGGTCTTGGAATTGCTCGCCAGCCCGAGCATACAGCGCTGGCCGACCCACCACGCCGACGACATCGGCGCCAGATTGAACGAGTCGTCGTCATTGCACGATCCGATCAGCACCACCGGCGTGCCGAAGTACAAGATCGCAGGGTCGATGATTTGCGACGACAAACGAAGATCTTTGCGTGCGGCCAGCGTCATGTCAGTCCTCCCGTTCGATGAGGTCTGATCTAGGCTGTTAGTTGAGCGTCACCCACCCGTTTCCCGATGATGCAGTCAGCGGCGAAGCGGCGACCAGTCCGGCGGCGCGAGCTCGAAATGCTCGAACGCGAAGCCGGGCGCCACCGTGCAGCCGACCAGGGTCCAGTCGCCGGTCGTGACTGCAGCCTGCCAGGCGTGCGGCGGCACGATCGCCTGCGGCCGTTCGCCCGCCGCGACATCGGGGCCGAGCCGGATCGCGCGATGGCCGTCGGCGTCGGCGATCTCCAACGCCAGCGCCGCGCCGGCGTAATAGTGCCAGACCTCGATCGCATCGATGCGGTGCCAGTGCGAGCGTTCGCCGCTCGCCAGCAGGAAGTAGATCGCGGTCGAGAAGCTGCGGCCGGAGGCGTCGCAGCGCGGGTCGCGAAAGGTCTCGCGAAAATGGCCGCCTTCGGGATGCGGCTGCAGCTTCAGCCGCGCAATCATCTCGGCCGCCGACGGCATCGGCGCGCTCACGAGTTGTTCTTGCGCTCGCGGAGTTCGCCGAACACGTCGGCCGCGCTTTCACCCGGCAGACCGACCGCGGCGGCGACCGACGGCACGTCGGCGCGCAGGAACAGATTGGCCTGCTTCTCCTCGCCGAGCGTCACCGGAATCGTCGGCTGGCCGGCGGCGCGCTGCTGCTCGACCTGTTTGGCGCGCGCCTGCAATGCGGCGTTGTCGGGCTCGATGGTCAGCGCGAACTTGACGTTCGAGGCGGTGTATTCGTGGCCGCAATACAGTTTGAAATCGTCGGGCAGCTCGCGCAGCTTCAGGAGCGACTCCCACATCATCGGATAGGTGCCCTCGAACACCCGACCGCAGCCGATCGAGAACAGCGTATCGGCGGCGAACAGCGCGCGGTCGTCGTCGAACACGTAGGAGATGTGATCGAGCGTATGGCCCGGCGTCTCCAGCACGCGCGCGCTCAGCCCGCCGACGCGAACGACATCGCCCTCCTCGACGCGCAGATCGATGTCGGCGATCTTGGCATTGGCGTCGTGCGGCGCGACGACGCGGCACTGATACTTCTTCTTCAGCTCGGCGACGCCGCCGACGTGATCGCCGTGATGATGCGTCACCAGAATGTCGGTCAGCTTCCAACCTTCCTTCTCCAGCGCCGCGATCAACGGCGCGGCTTCCGGGGCATCGATCGAGGCGGTGGCGCCGCTCGACGGATCGTGAATCAGATAGCCGAAATTATCGGTGAGGCAGGGAACGATACGGATGTCGGCAGCCATGAGATCTCCCGGAAATTGGCGCAGCGAACGCTGCCCGCCGCTGTTGCGGGTCGCGGGTCGACGCAGCACAAAGTCTACCACGGACGGCGACCGGGACGAAATCCACGCAAAACTGCGTGGCCACGCCGCAGTCAACCACTTTGCCGGAGCGTCGGCTGGCGTGGTAAAAGCCGCGCATGACGATCGACGTTGTCAATCTGCGCGATTTTTACTCCAACCGTCTCGGCCTTGTGGCGCGGCGCCTGATCAACCGCGGTATCCAGACGCGTTGGCCCGACGCGCGCGGTCAGCGGGTGCTCGGGCTCGGCTATCCAACGCCGTATCTCGGCCTGTTTCGCGACGATTGCGAACGCTGCATCGCCTTCATGCCGGCGGCCCAGGGCGTCTTGAAATGGCCGACCGCGCGCGCCACGCTGTCGACGCTGGTCGAGGAACGTGCGCTGCCGCTGCCCGACGCCGCGGTGGACCGCATCCTGCTGGTGCATTCCCTGGAGATGTCCGAGGACCCCGACGCGCTGCTGCGCGAGGTCTGGCGGGTGCTGGCGCCGTCCGGCCGGCTGCTTGCGGTGGTGCCGAATCGCCGCGGGGTCTGGGCGCGCAGCGACAACACCCCGTTCGGCCATGGACGGCCCTATTCGCGCTCACAGATTTCCGACTTGTTGCGCCGGACCTGGTTCACGCCGGTCGGCTGGAGCGAGGCGCTGTTCATGCCGCCGCTCGAGCAAAGCTGGCTGCTGCGCTCTGCGCCGGCGTGGGAACGAGTCGGCGCCGCCGCCTCGCTGCCGTTCGCCGGCGTCCATGTCGTCGAGGCCACCAAGCAGGTGGTGCGCCCGATCCAGGCCAAACGCGAGCGCACCCGGCTGATTCCAGCGCTGGGGCCGTCGCTGGTGCCGTCGCCGATGCAGGCCGACGACTCCGATCTGCCGGCTCGGCCGCGCTGAACGCAAAAGGGCCGCGCCGAAGCGCGACCCTTGCAATCCTGAGATATTGGTCGACCGGGCCTATTCGTTGCCGGGCGTGGCGTCTTCCGCCGGCACGGGAGCCGCAGCTGCGGCGCCTTCGCCACGCGGAACATGCGGCCGCCGGCGCCGGCGCGGCGGGAAACGCTCGGCGCCGCCGGCGCCCTCGAACGCCGCAGGGCTGATCTGCGGCTGCGGACCGGTGATGAACGACGGCAGGCGATCGACGGCTTCGACGCTCGGCTGCGGCTGTTCGGCGCGCGGCGTAAACTGCGGCTGCGGACGATGCTCGCGCGGCTGCGGCTGTTCGCGCGGCGCAAATTGCGGCTGCTCGGCGCGGGGCTGCTCGCGCGGCTGATAGGGCTGTTGCTGCACCGGAACCAGACCGGGCTCGGCGCCGAAGTTCGAGTAATCGGCCTCGCCCTCGTCGTCATTGTCCGACATGTCGTTGTCGACGCGCTGCTGCTGCTGCGGCTGATTCTGCCGGAACTGCTCCTGCGCAGCGGCGATCAGCCGGAAATAATGCTCGGCGTGCTGATAGTAGTTTTCCGCCGCGACCGGATCGCCCGAGGAACGCGCATCGCGTGCGAGCTGAACGTATTTCTCGGCGACGTGAGATGCGGTCCCGCGGATCTTGATATCGGGCCCATTCGACTCGAACACCCGAGTCATCGGGTTCTGGCCGCGCCGGTCGTTATTGTTGTTATTATTATTGTTGCTACCGCTGTTGCGGTTACGCAGCCGCTTGTTGTTCTGCCCGTTTCTCATGTCTTACCTTCTTACCAAACCCCGATTGTGTCCCGATGTCGTGTGCACGATTGTCATGCCGTGCATCGCCGGCGTGCGACGACGCCGGACGCACTGCGCCCACCCGAATAGCTGACCCGCCTGGTATCGTTAGCGCCGTGTGTCGCGTTCAACAAAGACGCGTTCCCCAACTCCGGAGCGCCGTGCCGCGCTGGCCGGACCAATCAACGAGCCCGCCAAAGCAGGCTCAGCTTCGCTTGTGTGAGTTGTTCAAGCGTAAAATCAGGCTTTCGTTCGCTTCGCGGTCGCGAGCAGCGCGGCTGTCTCAGCCTTCGCGCTCTTTCGAACCCGCCGTTTGGGAACCCTCTCGATCCGGGCTCTCGACAAGAACTCTGTTCTTTTCTGGCCTTTGACCGCAGACCCGCGGGACCAGTCACCCCGGACCGATATCCTAGCCGGAACGTAGTCGCTCTCAGCCGATATTCCAAGCGTTTTTTGCAATCTATTCCGACATTAACCTATCAAATTACGCCCCATCAGCGCCCGAAAAATGCCGCCGAGATCGCGGCGAGGCGGCCCCGAGACAGTGAGCCCGGCGGCCCTCATCAGCGCGGCGACTTCGTCGCTCTGTCCCTGCCCGAACTCAACCACCAGCGCCCCGCCCGGGCGCAGCAACCGCATCGATTCGGGGACGATCCGGCGGTAGGCGTCGAGTCCGTCGTCGCCGCCATCCAGTGCACGGCGCGGATCGTGATCACGGACCTCGCGATCGAGCGCGGCGATGTCGCGCGCCGGAATGTAAGGCGGGTTGGAGACGATCAGGTCGAACGGGCCGATCAGCGCCGACGCGTAGTCGCAGACGGCGAAGCCCGCGCGATTCGACAGACCGAGACGGATCGCATTGCTCTGCGCGGCTCGTAGTGCCCCGAGGCTGATATCGGTCGCGACGCCGAACGCGGCGGGACACTCCGACAGCAGCGCCAGCAGGATCGCGCCGGAGCCGGCGCCGATGTCGAGAATCAGCGGACGCGCGGGCGCCTCGGCGCGGAGATACTCCAGCGCGACCTCGACCACCGTCTCGGTGTCGGGCCGCGGCACCAGCGTGTCGGCGGACAGCGTCAGTGGCAGCCCCCAGAATTCGCGAGCGCCGAGAATTCGCGCCACCGGCTCGCCGGCGAGGCGGCGCGCCACAAAGCCGTCGAGCAGCTCCGCCTGATCGGGTGCGAGCAACCTCTCGGCCTGGACGATCAGCCCGGTGAGATCGAGGCCCGTCACCTCCCCGATCAGCAACCGCGCATCGAGCTCCGCCGATTCGATGCCGGCGTCCTTCAACCGCCGGCCGATCGCGCGGCGCGCGGCGGCGATGGTTTTGGCTGCGGGAGATCCGGTCACGCGCGGCGCGCCGCCGGACGCGAACCTCGACGCGGCCGCCGCCTAGGCCGCATGGCCCTGCGCCGCGAGCTGGGCGGCCTGGTGCTCGGTCGTGAGCGCATCGATCAGTTCGCCCAGCGCCTCGCCGGCGATCACCTGCGGCAGTTTGTAGAGCGTCAGATTGATGCGGTGGTCGGTGACCCGGCCCTGCGGAAAATTATAGGTGCGGATCCGCTCCGAGCGGTCGCCGGAGCCGACCTTCTCCTTGCGCTCGGCCGAGCGCGCGGCATCGAGGCGCTGCTGCTCGGCGTCGTAGATCCGCGAGCGCAGGATGTTCATCGCCGAGGCGCGGTTCTTATGCTGCGAGCGGCTGTCCTGCATCATCACCACGATGCCGGTCGGCAGATGGGTGATGCGGATCGCCGATTCGGTCTTGTTGACGTGCTGGCCGCCGGCCCCCTGCGCCCGCATGGTGTCGATCTTGAGATCGTCCGCCTTGATCTCGACGTCGACCTCCTCGACCTCGGGCAACACCGCGACCGTCGCGGCCGAGGTATGGATGCGGCCCTGCGTCTCGGTGTCCGGCACCCGCTGGACGCGATGCACGCCGGATTCGAACTTCAGCTTGGCGAAGGCGCCGCGGCCCTTCACCTCGGCGATGATTTCCTTGAAGCCGCCCATCGAGCCTTCGGAGGCCGAGATCACCTCGACGCTCCAGCCCTGCAGCGCGGCGAATTTCTCGTACATCCGGAACAGGTCGCCGGCGAACAGCGAGGCCTCGTCGCCGCCGGTGCCGGCGCGAATTTCCAGCATCACGTTGCGCTCGTCCATCGCATCCTTGGGCAGCAGTGCGACGCGGATTTCCTGGATCAGTTCCGCGCGATGGGCGTCGAGCGCGTCGCGTTCGGCTTCCGCCATCGCCCGCATCTCGGAATCCGTGTCGGGATCCTCGAGCAGCGCGTCGACATCGCCGAGTTCGTCACGGACTTCCCGATACGCCTTCACCGCCTCGACCAGCGGGTTCAGCTCGGATAATTCGCGGGTGATCCGCACATATTCGCTGGCGCCGACCTCGCCGAGCAGTTGCGCTTCGAGCGAGGCGTGATGCGCGAGAAGAACGTCGAGTTTGGCTTCGGGCAGTTTGGACATGGATTGGTCTCGGACAACGGAAACGGCACAGCGGCGGCGCGGACGGCGTCGCTACAAAGAGAGCCCGTGAGCCTCGGCGAATTCCGCGAGCTTGTGCCGGATCGAGACGCTGCCCGCGGGCGCGTCGAGCAGCGGCAAGATCGCCGCCTCGGCCTTGGCGGCGTCGACCTCCAGGATCATCGCCTTGATCGGGCCGTGCGACACCGCCGACACCGACAGCGCGCGGTAGCCGATCGCGATCAGCGCCAACGCCGACAGCGGCTGCGACGCCATCTCGCCGCACAGCGACACCGAGCGATTTGCGGCCTTCGCCTTGCGCACGATGTGGCGCAGCGCGCGCAGGATCGGCGTCGACAGCGTGTCGAAGCGATCCGACACTTTCGAATTGCCGCGATCGACCGCGTACAGGAACTGGAACAGATCGTTGGAGCCGACCGAGATGAAGTCGACCTTCTTCAACAACTCGTCGAGCTGATAAAGCAGCGCCGGGACCTCGACCATGGTGCCGACGTCGACGCGCTCCGGCAAGGTGTGGCCGTGCTGACGCAGATAGGTCAATTCGCGCTCGACGATCGCCTTAGCGGCGTCGAACTCCGCGACCTCGGAAATCATCGGGAACATGATGCGCAAGGAGCGGCCGCCGCCGGCGCGCAGCAGCGCGCGAATCTGGCTGCGCAGCAGGCCCGGCCGGTCGAGCCCGAGCCGGATCGCGCGCCAGCCCAGCGCCGGATTCTCCTCGACCACCGTCTCCATATAAGGCAGCGCCTTGTCGCCGCCGATGTCGAGCGTGCGGAACGTCACCGGTTTCGAGCCGGCGGCATCGAGCACGGTGCGATACAGCGCGAGCTGGTCGCTCGAGCGCGGCAGGCTCTGGCCGATCATGAACTGCAGCTCGGTGCGAAACAGGCCGATGCCGGACGAGCCGGTGTCGTCGATATGCGGCAGGTCGATGGCGAGGCCGGCATTGATCATCAGGTCGATCGGCTGGCCGTCCTTGGTGACGCAGGCCAGATCGCGCAACGCCGAATACTGCGCCTGGCGGCGGGCGCGGAAGCGCACGCGCTCGCCATAGGCGGCCTCGACTTCCGCCGATGGCCGCACATAGATCGAGCCGGAGGTCGCATCCACGATGATCGCGTCGCCGGGATCGGCGATGCCTGGCGCGTTCGGAACTTCGCCGACGGCGGCGATGCCGAGCGCGCGCGCCACGATCGAGACGTGCGAATTCGCGGTGCCTTCCTCGAGCACCAGGCCTCGCAGCCGGGTCCGGTCGTAGTCCAGCAGCGCCGCAGGTCCCATCGAGCGCGCGATCAGGATGGCGTTGTCGGGCAGTTGCTCGCGGGACGGCGCATGATTCTGCCCGACGAGCTGGCGCATCAGCCGGTGGCCGAGATCTTCGAGATCGTGCAGGCGGTCGCGCAGATAGGGGTCGGTCGAGCGCAGCATCCGGGCGCGGGTGTCGGACTGCACGCGCTCGACGGCCGCCTCCGCGGTCAGGCCAGTGGCCACCGCCTCGTGCAGCCGGTGCGACCAGCCATGGTCGTTGGCGAACATCCGGTAGGCTTCCAGCACCTCGCGATGCTCGCCGCCGTCGGCGACGTCGCCGCGCTCCAGCAACCGGTCGAGATCGGCGCGCAATTTCGCCAAGGCGGCATCGAGCCGCTTGATCTCCTTGGGGAGATCCTCGGCGATGTAATTGGTGATGACGACGCGGGGCTCGTGCAGCACGACATGGCCGAGCGCGATGCCGTCCGACAGGATCGCGCCGGTCTTGTGGATCGAGTGCCGCGCCGCCGGTTCGGCGCCGGGCTGCGCCAGGGCGGACAATTCGCCCGAGGCGATCATCTCGGCGAGCACCATCGCGGTGGTCTGCAGCGCCTCGACTTCTTCCTCGACATAAGTGCGCTTGGCGCGATTCTGCACCACCAGCACGCCGAGCGTGTTGCCGGCGCGCAGGATCGGCACACCGAGGAAGGAGTGATAGATTTCTTCGCCGGTTTCCGGGCGGAACGAGAACGCCGGGTGGCTTTGGGCGTCGGAGAGATTCAGCGGCGTCGCCTCGGAGGCGACCAGGCCGACCAGGCCTTCATGCGCGTTGAGCACGGTCTGGTGCACGGCTTCGCGGTTGAGGCCTTCGGTGGCGTAGAGTTCGAGCGTGTTATCGACCCGCAGCACATAGGTCGAGCACACCTCCGCCACCATGTTGGCGGCGATCAGCACCACGATCTTGTCCAGCCGTTCCTGCGCGGAGACTTGCTCCGCCATGGTTTCACGGAGCCGTCTCAGCAAGACGCGGGGGCCGCCCGACGTGCTCCGCATGTGCCGATATCTCCTTTGAACAGCAATCCCGACGCCGGCTGCGGCGCCGGCGACGAACCTCTCGACGCGACGTCGCAGGCTACGCGCCGCACCAGCCTAGCCCGGCGCGGGCCTGCAACGAGCCGTTTGACGGCCCGGGCCAGCTTCGCAACGAAGCCGGAACCGGCTTTCTCAGCCGCCCTGGCCGCGCCGCGCGCCCTTCAGGCCGTATAGCGAATTGACGCTTGATTTGCCAAGCAAAACGCCTGCCACGAGCGAGGGCGAACGGCGCCCCGCCCGGCCTGAAATCACTGCAAAATTGTTCTAAACTTGATCCAACCCGTACAAAGTATGCAACGTCCGCACCGCGAGTTCGGTGTAGGCGGCGTCGATCAGCACCGAGAACTTGATCTCCGAGGTGGTGATGGCGCGAATATTGATGTTCCGGGCGGCCAGCGCGGCGAACGCCTGAGCCGCGACGCCGGCATGGCTGCGCATCCCCGAGCCGATCACCGACACCTTGGCGACATCGGTCTCGCTGTCGAAGCGGGCGTAGCCGATCTCATCCTGCGCCGAGGTGATGGTCTGCTTGGCGCGGGCGAAGTCGGCGGCCGGCACGGTGAAGGTCAGGTCGGTGGTCTTGCCGTCCTCCGACACGTTCTGCACGATCATGTCGACATTGATGTTGGCGTCGGCCAGCGGCCCGAAGATCGACGCCGCCACGCCCGGCTTGTCCTCGATCCGGCGCACCGAGATCTGGGCTTCGTCCTTGGAAAAGGCGATGCCGGTGACGACGTGGTTCTCCATGATAATCTCCTCGCTGCAGATCAGCGTGCCCGGCGGCGTGCCGTGCGGATCGATGTCTTCCGGTTTGTCGAACGAGGACCGCACGAAGATCGGCATGTTGTGCACCATGCCGAGCTCGACCGAGCGGACCTGCAGCACCTTGGCGCCCTGCGACGCCAGTTCCAGCATTTCCTCGAACGCGACCTTGTCGAGCCGCTTCGCCTTCGGCACCACCCGCGGGTCGGTGGTGTAGACGCCGTCGACATCGGTGTAGATGTCGCAGCGGTCCGCCTTCAGCGCCGCCGCGATCGCCACCGCCGAGGTGTCGGAACCGCCGCGGCCGAGAGTAGTGATGCGGCCGGTCTCGGGATTGATGCCCTGGAAGCCGGCGATCACCGCGACTTCCTTGCGGTCGCCGAATCGCTTGATGATCTCGCTGCCGTCGATGTCGGTGATCCGGGCCGAGGCGTGGGCGTCGCTGGTGCTGATCGGCAGCTGCCAGCCCTGCCAGGACCGCGCCTGGATACCGACCGCCTGCAGGGCGATCGCCAGCAGACCCGACGTCACCTGCTCGCCGGACGCCACCACGGCGTCGTATTCGCGCGCGTCATGCATCGGCGAGGCTTCACGGCACCAGGCGACCAGCTCGTTGGTCTTGCCGGACATCGCCGACACCACCACGGCGACCTCATGCCCCGCATCGACCTCGCGCTTGACGTGGCGCGCGACGTTCTGGATGCGCTCGATATTGGCGACGGACGTGCCGCCGAATTTCATCACCAGCCGGCCCATGACGAATAGTGCAATCCCTGCAGACAACGAGTAATGATAGCGCCGAGTCCGCGAGGTGGGCGCCGCGAGGCGCGTATACACAGCGGCGGGGTTTCGGGCAAGCAATCGGGCCGCCACGGCGGAACCGACCGGAATATTCCGCCGGGGCGGACGTTTGTCGGTCGAATCAAGGGCATCGGAATGGGACGGACGATCGAGATCCTGCGCCCCGGGCGGAAAGTCCTGTTTTCCCTTCCACCCAGCTGGATCATGTCCGTGCCGGCGGTCGCCGGCGCGGCGCAGGATCCTGACCAGACCGCCGCCGCACCGCTGGCGTTCCAACATTTCAGACCCGCGCGATAGGAGCACGGCGTATCCCATGGCACTGCAATCCGAATCCACCGGCCCCGTCTCTCCCTCCGTCGATCCGGCCGAAATCGCTAAATTCTCCAGGCTGTCGGCGGAATGGTGGGATCCGACCGGCAAGATGGCGCCGCTGCACCGGATCAATCCGCTGCGGATCAGCTTCATCCGCGACGCCGCCTGCCGCAAATTCGAGCGCAACGCCAAAAGTCTGAGCTGCCTGTCCGGGCTGCGGATGCTCGACATCGGCTGCGGCGCCGGCCTGCTGTGCGAGCCGTTCACCCGGCTCGGCGCGCAGGTGATCGGGATCGATCCGTCGGCGACCAATATCGCGGCCGCCAAGCTGCACGCCGACAAGTCGCATCTGGCGATCGACTATCGCTGCACCACGGTGGAGGAGATCGACCCGCGCGAGCGCTTCGACATCGTGATGGCGATGGAAGTGATCGAACACGTCAACGACGTGCCGGCGTTCCTCGGCCGCTGCGCTGCGCTGATGAAGCCGACCGGCATCATGCTGGTGGCGACGCTCAACCGCAACTGGAAGAGCTTCGCGCTCGCCATCGTCGGCGCCGAATATGTGATGCGCTGGCTGCCGCGCGGCACCCATCAATGGGACAAGTTCGTGACTCCGGACGAACTCGAGCAGCACCTGCAAGGCCTCGGGCTCGTCGTCACCGAACAGTCCGGCCTCGTCTTCAACCCGCTCGCCGACCGCTGGCGGCTGTCGCCCGACATGGACGTGAACTACATGGTGGTGGCGGAGACCGCGCCGTAATCTCGCATTCGTCGTAGGGTGGGTTAGCGCGCAGCGCGTAACCCACCGGGGTCACGCATCACGCAAAGATGGTGGGTTACGGCGCAAGGGCGCCTAACCCACCCTACGTCAAACTCCCCGCAATATGATCACCGTCGGCGCGCTCGGCAGGGTGTCGCGTGAGATCCGCAGGCTGCGTTCGCCGCGCTGATCGATCGCGAACGATTTGCCGATGCGCTGCATGAACTCGTCGAGCGGCGTCATGAAGCGGTGCATCGGCAACACCACCGAGGCGCGCAGCCGCTTGGTGATCTCCGAGATGCCGTCGAGCGACATCGTGTAGCTGCCGTCGATCGGGACCATCAGGATGTCGATCCGTCCGATCGCCGCGAAATGACTGTCGTCGAGCGTGGTGTGCAGATGGCCGAGATGGCCGATGCACAGGCCTGCGACCTCGAAGATGAAGATCGAATTGCCGTCCTTGATCATGCCGCCTGCGCCATCGCCGAAGATGGTGCGGCGGATGTCGGTGGTGACGTTGCGGATCAGCACGTCGCCGAATTGCAGCCGGACGCGCGCGGGCTGGCCGTCCTCGCCCCAGCCATGCAGCACATGGGCAATGTTGCGATCCGGAGACAGCGTGTAGTGCGTCGCGTGGGCGCGGTTCATGGTGACGACGTCCGGCGCCCGGCCGGTGTCGTAGGTCCCGCTGTAATCGGTCGCGATCATCACGCCGCCCGGGCTTTCGATCGTGTAGGTCGAGTGCCCGCGATAGGTGATCAGCACCTGATCGGCCGCAGCCAGCCGGCGCAGGCTCGCCGGCATCACGCGCGGTGGCGCCTGGGCCATCGCCAGGCACTCGCTGCCGCGAAAGCCGTCCTCCGCCGAGGCCGGTGACATCAGCGCGGCGCAGAGCACGGTGAAGGCGGCGAGGCAGCGCAGCATGGCGTCACTCCGGTCGGACCCCACCGAGTGTAGCGTCGAATCACCGAGATACCAGCGCGCGGATGCCGCGCAACGCTGGCATGGCCCGGTTCCGGTTGACCGCGGCGACCTGTCCGGCCACGGTGCCGCGCCCTCCAGCCCCGATCCGTTCATGCTCAGCCTCGCCTCGCTCTGGATTCCGTTCACGCTCGTCGCCGCGATCGGTCAGGTCGCGCGCAATGCGATGCAGCGTTCGCTGACCGGGCCGCTCGGCACCTGGGGCGCGACCAATATCCGCTTCCTGTTCGGCTTTCCGTTCTCCATCGTGTTCTTCGTGGTGGTGATCGTCGCGACCGGCGACACGGTCGCCTGGCCGGGGCTGGCGTTCTGGCCGTGGCTGCTGCTCGGCGCGCTGTCGCAGATCGCAGCCACCGGGCTGATGCTGGCGGCGATGAACGAGCACTCCTTCGTGGTGACCACCGCCTATCTCAAGACCGAGGCGATCCAGACCGCGATCTTCGGCTTCGTCTTCCTCGGCGACCATCTCGGGGTGCTGAAGGTGGTCGCGATCCTGATCGCCACGATCGGCGTGGTGATCACCGCACTGCGGCCGGGAGCCGCGCGCAACCTTGCGAGCCTGCGGCCGACGCTGCTCGGGCTGACCGCGGCCGCGGCCTTTGCGCTGTCGGCGGTCGGGTTTCGCGGGGCGATCATCGTGGTGCCGGGGGTGAGCTTTGTCACCGCGGCGACGTTCACCTTGGTGTTTGCGCTCGGCGTCCAGACGCTGGTGCTGACGATCTATCTGCTGGCGCGCGCGCCGCAGGTGTTGCGCGATATCCTGCAACTGTGGAAGCCGTCGATGCTGGCGGGCTTCACCGGCGCGCTGGCCTCGCAGTTCTGGTTCCTCGCCTTCGCGCTGACCGCCGCCGCCAATGTCCGCACGCTGGCGCTGGTCGAGGTGCTGTTCGCGCAAGCGGTGGCTTACTACTCGTTCAAGCAGCCGCTGTCGGGCCGCGAGCTCGGCGGCATCGCGCTGATCGTGCTCGGCGTCGCGCTGCTGGTCGCGGCCTGATCATTTCACCGCGATGATCACCGCGCCGGCGGCGATCAAGGCGATGCCGAGCCAGTGGACGCCGCCCGGCCGCTCGCCGAGAAAGGCGAAAGCGAACAACGCCACCAGCACCACGCTCAGCTTGTCGATCGGCGCCACCAGGCTCGCCGGCCCGAGCTTCAGCGCGCGGAAGTAACACAACCACGACGCGCCGGTGCACAGCCCCGACAACACCAGGAACAGCCAGGTCTTCGCTGTGATCGTCCCGCTCACGGAGAACTGCCCGGTGGCGAACAGGACCATCGCCAGCGCCACCAGCACCACGACGGTGCGGATAAAGGTTGCGAGGTCCGAATTGATATCGGCGACGCCGACCTTGGCGAAGATCGCCGTCAACGCCGCGAACACCGCAGAGAGAAGCGCCCAGACTTGCCACGGCCAGATTGTTGCGGACATCACACCACCTTAGTCGCCAAGCCACGCGATGATAGAAAGAGTTCGTCATTCCGGGGCGCGAGCGCAAGCTCGCGAGCCCGGAATCCATACTCCGCAGCATCAGCGGTGAGGACCGGTGCGTCGATCACTTCGTCGATATTGATAGCGAGGGGTTATGGATTCCGGGCTCGCGCAGCTTCGCTGCGCGCCCCGGAATGACGACAACGATCAATTCCGATCTTCCGGCAGCACCGGCAGCGGCGCGACTTCGATGCCTTCGTCGATCAGCGCCTTGGCTTCGGCGGGCGAGGCCTCGCCGAAGATCGGACGGTGCTCGATGTCGCCGTAATGCATCTTGCGGGCTTCGTTGGGGAAGCTGTCGCCGACATTGTCGGCGGTCTTGACGATGTAGTCGCGCAGTTCCTTCAGCTTGCTGCGCAGCTCGCGCTCCTGCGCCAGCAACAGCGGCGTGGCGGATTCGGCAACCGGCGACTCCGCCGCTTGCGGTGCGACCGCCGTGCCGGCGGCGACTTCATGCGCCGGCTCCGGCGCGCGGCCGCGGCCTTTCTTGCCGACGATCTGCGGCGCCATGATCGCCTTCTCGACCTTGACCGAGTCGCAGGCCGGACAGTTCACCAGCTTGCGCCGGACCTGTGAGTCGTAGGCCGACGAGCTCTGGAACCAGCTCTCGAACGAGTGACCGCATTCGCATCGCAGATTGTAGCGGATCATGTCTGGCCCCGGACCAGATGCAGATGCTCCGGGCTGTGCTTGGCGTCGACCACGGTGAAGCGGCGTCCGTGCTGCAGCGACGGCACCTTGCCGCGCGCTTTCGCAACTGCGGCCGGATCGATCCGCGCCATCACGAAGCCCGGGTCGACGCCGCCTTCGGCCAGCACCACGCCCCACGGATCGACGATCAGCGAGTGGCCATAGGTCTCGCGCTTGTTCTCGTGCAGCCCGCATTGCGCGGCGGCGAACACGAAGCAGCCGTTTTCAATCGCGCGGGCGCGCAGCAGCACATGCCAATGCGCCTCGCCGGTCGGCCGGGTGAAGGCCGACGGCACGGTGAGGAACGACGCGCCGGCCTCGGCGAGCGCGCGATACAGCGCCGGAAACCGGACGTCGTAACAGATCGTCAGCCCGATCCGGCCCCACGGCAGATCGGAGATCACCGCGGATTCGCCCGGTTGGTAGTTCGTCGATTCGCGGTAGCTCTCGCCATTGCCGAGATCGATGTCGAACATGTGGATCTTGTCGTAGCTCGCCAGAACGGCGCCGGACGGATCGATCAGGAACGAACGGTTGACCGCGCGGTCCGGCGTCGCGCGCAGCGCCAGCGAGCCGATATGCAGATGAATGTTCAACTCGCGCGCCAGATCGCGATAGGCCTTCAGCGACGCATCGTCGGCTTCATCGGCGAGATGCTCGAACAGCGCCTCGCGGTTGAGCTGCATCATGTTGCTCACCTCGGGGGTGAGCACGTAGTCGGCGCCGGCCGCGGCGGCCTCGCGGATCAGCTTGGTAGCCTGTTCGAGGCTCGGCCCCGGCAACAGCCCGGTGCGCATCTGCACCATCGCGGCATTGAACGGCACCTCGGTCATGAGATCGCCTTTTCACCGGCCGCGGATTCACCGGCCAACAGCGCGTCGAGCTTGCCTTCGCGGTCGAGCGCATAGAGGTCGTCGCAGCCGCCGACGTGAAAACTGCCGATGAAGATCTGCGGATAGGTGGCGCCCGGGCCGGCGCGCTCATCCATCTTCACCCGGAAGCCGGGATCGACCGAGACGTCGTACTCGGTGAACGCCGCCTTTTTGCGGTTCAGCAGCGACTTTGCGGCGCCGCAATAGCCGCAGTCGGGGCGCGTGAAGATTTCGATCGCAGCGGACATCGCAGCTCCAAAGGTCAGCAGGGGGTCGGCGGTATTGAAGCAAGACGCGGATTATATGGGAGATTTCAGCGTATCCACAACCCGGGCGAAGACCAGCACATCGACCGATCGGGCCTTGGCCCGGAGCAGCGCGCGGGCGCAGGCGTCGACCGTGGCGCCGGAGGTCAGCACGTCATCGACCAGCACGATCCGCCGGCCCTGCACCTCGGCCTTGCGCTCCGGCGGAACCTTGAATGCGCCCTGCACATTGGCGGCGCGCTCCGCCCGCGACAGCCCGATCTGGTGCGCAGTCGGCCGGATTCGCTTCAGCGCCTCGATCGCCAATGGCAGCCCCGCCTGCCGGCCGATCGCGCGGGCCAGCGCGCCGGACTGGTTGTAGCGCCGGGAAAACCCGCGCCGCCAATGCAGCGGCACCGGGATCAAAACATCGGCCTCCGCCAGCAGCGGCTGGCCGGCATGGGCCATCCAGCGCCCCATGGTCGGCGCGAGATCGACGCGGTCGTGGAATTTCAGCGCGTGCACCAGCGTCTTCGCCACCTCGTCGTATCGCACCGCCGCGCGGGCGCGGGCATAGGCTGGCGGATCGGCGATCGCCTGCATCGACAGGAGACCGGGGCCGGGATCATAGACGAAGGGGATGCCGAGCTTCTCGCAATAAGGCGGCGCGATGAACGACAATTGCGACCAGCATGGCGCGCACAGGCCGTCGCCGGCCACCGGCTCGCGGCAGGCCACGCACAGCGTCGGCAGCGCGACGTCGAGCGCGAGATGCGCGGCGCGCGTCCAGACCCGGCGCACAGCGCCGAACGCCTTGAAAAGGCCGCCGCCGTCCGCTTTCGCACCCGAAGCCGTGATCGCCTCCGCCTGCATCACGCGAGGCTAGCGCCGCCGCGCTCCGCGTCAAGGAAAACAACCGGGTAGTGTCCGGCGCGCGAATGGCGCAAAAGGACGGCACGCGCCGCACCATGTGAGGAGATCGCCGTGTCCGAGCCAGACGATAAATCCGCCGACTCCATCACCTATGTCGACATCCCGACCGCACCGCACGTCTATTTCGACATCGCGCCGGCGCATGGCGTGATGGCCAATGGCGTCGAGATCGAGCTCGCCGCGCGGACACTGAATCCGCTGGCGGACGGCACCGTCGAGGTGAAATTCGTCACCACCGCGCGGCTGCGCTGCAGCCAGGCCGGCGCGCAGCATCTGCGCAACGCGCTCGACGCGGTGCTGAAGATGATCGAGGCCGCGCAGCAAAGCCCCGCTGCGGCGTCGAAGCTGAACTGATCATGGCGGCGATGCGGGCACGGCGGTTGCCGGGCGCCGGCCTGATCATGGGCTGACGCGCATGACCGACGCCGCTCCTTTGTTGTTCGATCGCAGCCTGCTCGCGGCCCGGCTCGCGCGCGCCCGCGCGCTCGGGTCTGCGAGCTTCCTGCTCGACCGCGTCGCCGACGAGATGGGTGAGCGGCTGCACGCGGTGCTGCGCGATTTCAACGCGGTCGCCGATATCTGGACGCCGGGCGATGCGCTCCCGGCGGAGCGCTTTCCCGGCATCACCCGCGTCGCGATCGATCGCTCCGGCGACGAAGCCTTGCGACTTCCGCCCGGCTCGCTCGATCTCGCGGTGTCGGCGCTGGCGCTGCAATTCGCCAATGACCTGCCCGGCGTGCTGGCGCAGATCCGCCGCGCGCTGAAGCCCGACGGGCTTTTGCTGGCGGCGCTGACCGGCGGCGATACGCTGACCGAGTTGCGTCAGGCCTTCGCCGCCGCCGAGGCCGAGATCGAGGGCGGGGTGTCGCCGCGCGTCGCGCCGACCGCGGATCTGCGCGATCTCGGCGCGCTGTTGCAACGCGCCGGCTTCGCGCTGCCGGTCACCGATATCGACCGCGTGGTGGTGCGCTACGACCACGCTTTTGCGCTGATGCAGGATCTACGGCGGATGGGCGCCACCAATGTGCTGGTGGAACGCCGCCGCACGCCGCTGCGCCGCGCGACGCTGCTGCGGATGGCCGACATCTACGCCGAGCGCTTCGCCGACCCCGACGGCCGCATCCGCGCGACCTTCGAGATCGTCTGGCTGTCCGGATGGTCCCCGCACGAAAGCCAGCAACAGCCGCTGAAGCCGGGCTCGGCGAAAGCGAGTCTGGAGCAGGCGGTGAGGGGAAATCAGCCCAAGTAACAAGTGCAGCGTCATGCTTCGAAGCTCGCCCTGCGGGCGAGCACCTCGGCATGACGCCGAACTACATCAGCAACTCGATCAACGGCGGGATCAGCGGGATATCCGCTGGCGGCATCGGGTAGTCGCGCAGCTTGTTGGGCCGCACCCACGCCAGTTCCTGCCCCTCGCGCGGCATCACCAGGCCGTCCCAGCGCCGGCAGACATAGAGCGGCATCAGCAGGTGAAAGTCCTCGTAGGCGTGGCTGGCGAAAGTCAGCGGCGCCAGGCAGGCTTCCTTCACGGTGATGCCGAGCTCCTCGTCCAGCTCGCGGATCAGCGCCGCCTCCGGCCGCTCGCCCGGATCGAGCTTGCCGCCGGGAAACTCCCACAACCCGCCGAGCTGCTTGTGCTTCGGCCGCTGCGCGATCAGCACGCGATTGTCGGCGTCGATCAGCGCCACCGCAACGACGAGGAGGAGTTTCATACAGCGCTCCGCGTCAGAAGCACATGGCTCGCACATTTTTCGGCGTCATGCCCCGCGAAAGCGGGGCACCCAGGAGTCCAGAGCGCCAGTGATAGATCGCCAGCGCCACAGCGTACTGGGTCGCCCGCTTTCGCGGGCGATGACGGCTTACAAAGCCGCAACGCCGCGCCCATCACGACCGATAGTCGCCGTTGATCTCGACATACGCCTTGGTGAGGTCGCAGGTCAGCACGCGATCCCGCCCCTTGCCGAGGCCGAGGCTGACCTTGATCTGGATTTCCGGCTTCTTCATCGCGGCCGAGACTTCGGCCTCGTTGTAGGACGGATCGCGCGCGCCGCTCTTCGCCACGCGGATGCCGTTGAACGAAATCGAAAGCTTGTCGCGATCGGCCGGCTCGCCGGCCTTGCCGACCGCCATCACCACGCGGCCCCAATTGGCGTCCTCGCCGGCGATCGCGGTCTTGACCAGCGGCGAATTGGCGATCGACATCGCGATCTTGCGTGCCGACGCTTGCGATTTCGCGCCGTCGACGATGATCTCGACCAGCTTGCGGGCGCCCTCGCCGTCGCGCGCGACCTGCTCGGCGAGATCGGCCAGCACCGCATTGAACGCCTTGACGAACGCCTTCAGCCGCGGATCGGAGGCGCGCGAAATCTTCGGCGCGCCGGCCTTGGCCGCGGCGCCGGTGGCGAAGGCCAGCAGCGTGTCCGAGGTCGAGGTGTCGCCGTCGATCGTGACCGCGTTGAACGTATCGGCGACGCCGGCCTTCAGCAGCGCCTGCAGGCAGGACGCCGACAGCGGCGCGTCGGTGAAGACGAAGGACAGCATCGTCGCCATGTCGGGCGCGATCATGCCGGCGCCCTTGGCCATGCCGTTGATGGTGACCTTGGTCTTGCCGATCTTCACGGTGGCGGTCGCCACCTTGGGGAAGGTGTCGGTGGTCATGATCGCACGGGCCGCCTCCATCCAGCCGCCCGGCTGCGCGGTCTCGGCGAGCTTGCCCAGCACGCCGTCGAACTTCGTCGCGTCGAGCGGCTCGCCGATCACGCCGGTGGAGGCGAGAAACACTTCGGCCGGCTTGCAGCCGATCGCCTTGGACGCGATCGACGCGGTCAGCGTCGTCGCCTGCCGGCCGGTTTTTCCGGTGAACGCGTTGGCGTTGCCGGAATTGACCACCAGCACGCGGGCGCTGCCGCCCTTGAGCTTGTCGCGGCACCATTCGACCGGCGCCGACGGGCATTTCGACTTGGTGAACACGCCGGCGACCGCCGTGCCCGGATCGAGCGCAACCAGCAACACATCGGTGCGGCCCTTGTAGCGGATGCCGGCCGCCGCGGTGGCGAGGCGGACGCCGGCGAGGTCCGGCAGCGTGGGAACGTTGGTCGGCGCGAGCGGGGAGACGGAAGAGGACATCGGGGCGCTTTCGGCAGGTTTCGCAACTCCCTCGACGCGGGAGCATCACCCCTCTCTCACAAGCGCATGGCAATGAGAAGAAAAATCCGGATCGAGGTCACTACATCACCACGAGTCGTCCCCGCGCAGGCGGGGACCCGTAACCCCTGGCCTACCAGGTGTTGCGAGACTTCTGCCACGGCGGCCCAATCGCGATGCTGCGGCGTATGGGTCCCCGCCTGCGCGGGGACGACGTGAGGAATAGTTACGCGTCTGAATGCGACCCGCGCTCAGACCCGTTCGAGCGATACCGACACTTTGGGGCCGTTCTTGATGGTCTGGTACACCACGCAATAACGTTCGGTGAGCTTCAGCAGCAGATCGAGCTTGTCCTGCGGCGCGTCGGTGCCGACGTCGAAGCGGAGACGAATCTCGCGGAAGCCGACCGGCGTTTCCTTGTCGATGCCGAGCGTGCCGCGGAAATCGAGGTCGCCCTCGGCCACCACGTCGCCGCGCGTCAGCGGCACCTCGATCGCGGTCGCGACCGATTTCAGCGTCACGCCGGCGCAGGCGACCAACGCCTCGAGCAGCATGTCGCCCGAACACAGTTCGAGCCCGGAGCCGCCCGTCGCCGGATGCAGGCCGGCGGTCGCCAGCGCCCGCCCGGTCTCGACCTTGCAGGTGAGGCCGTCGCTGTCGACCGAACCCTTGGCCGTCAGCGTGATCAGGGCTGCGTCCGGATCGGACTTGTAGCGTTCCTTGATCGGCGCCTGGGTGGCGCGCAGGGTGGCGGCGTCCATGGTGTTCTCTCCCTTGGGTTTCTTGTGGTCGGAATTTACGGACAGAGCGGCGGCGCTGTCACCACCACATCGCGTCGCCGACGTTCACTTTCGCCTCCGACCCCGGCGGCGCAAGGTCCAGCGAACGGTCGAGTGAGCTGTAGACCCGGTGCCTGAGGGTCTCGAACAGCGGCGAATTGCGGTCACGCGGCCGCGCCAGATCGACCGCAATCTCCTCGAACAGCCGCCCCGGTCGGGGCCGCATCACCAGAACCCGGTCGGCCAGCACCACCGCCTCCTCGACGTCATGGGTGACCAGGATCAGCGTCGGCCGCGTATCGGCCCAGAGGTCGAGCAGATGGTCCTGCAGATCGCGGCGGGTGAAGGCGTCGAGCGCCGAGAACGGCTCGTCGAGCAGCAGCACTTCCGGCTGCGGCACCAGCGCGCGCACGATCGCGACCCGCTGCGCCTGCCCGCCGGAGAGTTCGCGCGGCCACGCTTTGGCCTTGTCGGACAGCCCGACCCGCGACAGCGCCGCCGCGACGCGACCCGCTCGCTGCCGCCGCGGCACGCCGTCGAGGCCGAAGCCGATATTGTCGGCGACGCTGAGCCAGGGCAGCAGCCGCGGCTCCTGGAAGATGATGCCGATCTTGGGATGCGGCGCCGCGATGGTCTCGCCGTCCAGCGTGATCGCGCCGGCGCTGGCGCGATCGAGCCCGGCGATCGCGCGGAGCAGCGTGGACTTGCCGCAACCGGAGCCGCCGATGATGGCGATGATCTCACCGAGCTGGATTTGCGCCGAGAACCGCTCGAGCGCGTGCACGCCGTTGGGATAGGTCTTGTCGAGCCCATCGAGCACCAGCATCAGGCCTCTCCCTCGTGCCGCCCGAACGTGTCCTGCCAGCGCAGCAGCGGCGCGCTGGCGATTTCGATCAGCCAGTCCGTGGTCTTGCCGAGCAGCGCGAAGATCACGATGGCGGCGACGATCTGCGCCGGCTTGCCGAGTTGCTGGCCGTCGATCAGCAGGAAGCCGAGGCCTTCCGACGCCCCCATGAATTCGGCGGCGACGACGAACATCCAGCCGAGCCCGAGCCCGACCCGCAGCGCCACCACATAGGCCGGCAGCACCGCCGGCAGCAGGATGCGCCGGATCATCGCCGGACCGGAGAGACGAAACGCGCGTCCGACCTCGACGATCTTGCGATCGACCGAGCGGATCGCGCCCATCACCCCGAGATACACCGGGAAGAATACGCCGACCGCGATCAGCGCCACTTTCGACGTCTCGAAAATGCCGAGCCAGAGAATGAACAACGGCACCCAGGCGATCGACGGGATCGCCCGCAACGCCTGCACCGTCGGGTCGAGCAACTGCCGCGCCAGCCGCCAATAGCCCGAGACCGCGCCGAGCACGGTGCCGGCCAGCACGCCGAGCCCGAAGCCGCTGGCGACGCGGCCGACGGTGGCGACGATGTGCCGGGAAAGCTCGCCGCTTTTCGCCAGTTCCGCGATGATCGCGAATACTTTCGACGGCGGCGGCACCAGCCGACCGTTCGAATAGCCGAAATGAACCAACAGCTCCCAGCCGAACGCGATCGTCAGGGGTAGCAGCAGGCCCAGCAGCGGCCCACGCCAGCGCGGCGCACGGCGAGGCGCCCGCGCCCCATCGGCCGGTTCGATCTTATCAGAGCGCTGCAGCGCCGGAGTTTCGAGCGTCATGGCCATCGTGAGAAGCGGTTCTCGCAGGGAATGGAAAGCCGGGACCACCCTCCCCTGGAGGGGGAGGGTCGGCGGGCAGCCTGCACAGCGGGATGCGCGGCGGGGCGGGGTGGGGTGGCGAAGAGCTCATCCGCAGTGCCCACGGCTCACCCCACCCCGCTCGCTACGCGAGCGACCCTCCCCCTCCAGGGGAGGGTCAGAGACTTAGTTGGTCGGCAGCGGGACCTGGTCGTCGATCAGTTGATCGAGCGTCGCCTTTACATCGACCGACGACTGAATCACCCCGGCCTGCTGCAGCGCCAGGCCCGCGGCCAGGATCGAGTCGCGCTGCGGCGCGCCGATCCGGCTATGCGTCAACTCGGTGCGTTCCTTGAGCTGCTTGTCGACCACTGCTTCCGGCAGCCTGGTGACGCCGATGAACGCCTTTTTCACCTCGTCAGTGTTGGCTACCGCGTACTTGCGCGCGTCCTCGTAGACCGCGAGCACGCGGCGGACCAGATCGGGATTGTCCTTGAGGAATTGCTCGCGGACATTGAGGACGCCCCAGGTGTTGGCTTCAGGCTTGCGGAAGAACAGCTTCGCGCCCTCTTCGACTTCGGCCTGCGCCATCATCGGATCGAGACCGGCCCAGGCGTCGACGTCGCCGCGGATCAGCGCGGCCTTGCCGTCGGCGTGTTGCAACAGCACCGGCGTGATGTCGTTCTGACTGAGCCCGGCGTCGAGCAGCGCGCGCACCAGGAAGATGTGCGGATCGGTGCCGCGCGTCACCGCGACGCGCTTGCCCTTGAGGTCGGCGACCGAGGCGATCTTGGAATCCTTGGCCGTCACCAGCGCGGTCCATTCCGGCCGCGAATAGACATAGACCGACTTGATCGGATTGCCGTTGATCCGGGCGACCAGCGCCGCCGAACCGGCGGTGGAGCCGAAATCGATCGAGCCGGCATTGAGGAATTCCAGCGCCTTGTTGGAGCCGGCCGACTGCACCCAGACGACGCTGATGCCGTCCTTGGCGAATTCCTTTTCAAGCAGGCCCTGCTGCTTCAGAACGATCGAGACCGGATTATAGGTCGCCCAATCGATCCGGATTTCCTTCGGCTTGTCGGCCGCCGACGCCACGACAGGCAGGACGCCCGGCAGAAACGCGACGGCGGCGATCAGCGCCGTGACGGCGCGCCGTGAGATGTTCGACATGGGTCCCCTCTCCCTTGGTAGAATTGCTGGCGCCGGCAGGCACAACGGCGCGGCCTTGCTGATCGCGTCAAAACATATATCTTTTCAATTAGTTAGAGTTTATCGTCAACGAGAAAGAAGTTCTCGATTCGGGCGCGGCGCGGGAACGGCCTTTCCCGCGAGCGGTATAATTCAGCATGGAGCTACTGACTCCCAAACTTGTTCCGTGACAGCGCAGGCGCCGTCCGATATCCGGAGTCCTCATGGACAAAGTTGCGACACCTCCTCACCGGCCAGCCGGCGACGAACGGTTCGATACCCAGCGGATCACCGCCGAGATCGCGGTGCTGGCCGCGCAGCATGGCGGCAACGACCAGGCGTTCCGCAACGCGCTCGCGCAACTGATGAAGGCCGAGCTCGCCAAAGCGCGCGCCGAGGCCGAGGCGCAGCTGCTGCGCGATCGGCATGGCCGGCGCTGCGCCGAGCGGCTGTGCTTCGTGAAGGACGAGATCATCCGCCTGCTGTTCATGGCGGCGACGAAGTATTTGTATAATTCGCCGACGCCGTCGAGTTCGGAGCGGATGTCGGTGGTGGCGACCGGCGGCTACGGCCGCGGGCTGATGGCGCCGGAATCCGACATCGATCTGCTGTTCATCCTACCCTACAAGCAGACCGCCTGGGGCGAGCAGGTCGCCGAGGTGGTGCTGTACTCGCTGTGGGACATCGGGCTGAAGGTCGGCCACGCCACCCGCTCGGTCGATGAATGCATCCGGCAGGCGCGGGCCGACATGACGATCCGCACCGCAATCCTCGAAACCCGCTTCCTCACCGGCGACAAGGCGCTGTACGCCGAGCTGGTCGAACGCTTCGACAAGGAAGTGGTCGAGGGCACCGCCGCCGAATTCGTCACCGCCAAGCTCGCCGAGCGCGAGGAGCGCCATCGCCGTTCCGGCCAGTCGCGCTATCTGGTCGAGCCCAACGTCAAGGACGGCAAAGGGGGCTTACGCGATCTGCACACGCTGTTCTGGATCGCGAAGTACGTCTATCGCGTGCGCGAGACCAGTGAACTGCTCGAACGCGGCGTGTTCGATGCGATCGAATTCCGCACCTTCCGCCGTTGCGAGGATTTTCTCTGGTCGGTGCGCTGCAATCTGCACTTCCTGACCCGGCGCGCCGAAGAGCGACTGTCGTTCGACCTGCAGCGCGAAATCGGCGTGCGGCTCGGCTACACCTCGCATCCGGGGATGCAGGATGTCGAGCGCTTCATGAAGCACTACTTCTTGATCGCCAAGGAAGTCGGCAATCTGACCGCGATCCTGTGCGCCAAGCTCGAGGACCAGCAGGCCAAACCGGCGCCGGCGCTGTCGCGGATGATGGCGCGGCTGCGGCCGGGCGCGACCCGCCGCCGCGTGCCGGAAAGCGACGATTTCGTCATCGACAACAATCGGATCAATCTCGCGGCGCCGGACGTGTTCAAGCACGACCCGGTCAATCTGATCCGGATCTTCCGGCTGGCGCAGAAGAACAGCCTCGCCTTCCACCCCGACGCGATGCGGACGGTGACGCGGTCGCTGGCGCTAATCAACGCGCAGCTCCGCGACGATCCGGAAGCCAACCGGCTGTTCATCGAGATCCTGACCTCCGACAATTCCGAGCCGGTGCTGCGGCGGATGAACGAGACCGGCGTGCTCGGCCGTTTCATCCGCGCCTTCGGCCGCATCGTCTCGATGATGCAGTTCAACATGTACCACAGCTACACGGTGGACGAGCATCTGCTTCGCTGCGTCGGCAATCTTCAGGAGATCGAGCGCGGCGGCAACGACGAGTTCATGCTCTCCTCCGACCTGACCCGCAGGATCCGCCCGGACCATCGCGCGGTGCTGTATGTCGCGGTGCTGCTGCACGACATCGCCAAGGGTCAGCCCGAGGATCACTCCACCGCCGGCGCCAAGGTGGCGCGGCGGCTGTGTCCACGCTTCGGCTTCAACGCCGCCGACACCGAGCTGATCGCCTGGCTGATCGAAAAGCATCTGGTGATGTCGACGGTGGCGCAGTCGCGCGATCTGTCGGATCGCAAGACCATCGAGAACTTCGCCGCCGTGGTCGAATCGGTCGAGCAGATGAAGCTGCTGACCATCCTCACCACCGCCGACATCCGCGGCGTCGGCCCCGGCGTCTGGAACGGCTGGAAGGCGCAGCTGCTTCGCACGCTGTATTATGAGACCGAGCCGGTGCTGACCGGCGGCTTTTCCGAGGTCAACCGCGCCGAGCGTATCCGCACCGCGCAGGCGGAGTTCCGCGCCGCCTTCACCGAATGGCCGGAAGCCGAACTCGACGCCTATGTGGCGCGACACTACCCGGCCTATTGGCTCAAGGTCGAGCTGGCGCGCAAGCTGCGCCACGCCCGTTTCCTGCGCGCCTCCGAACAGGCCGGCAACAAGCTCGCGGTCAATGTCGGCTTCGACGAGGCGCGTGGCGTCACCGAACTGACCATTCTGGCGGTCGACCATCCCTGGTTGCTGTCGATCATCGCCGGCGCCTGCGCCTCGGCCGGCGCCAATATCGTCGACGCCCAGATCTACACCACCACCGACGGCCGGGCGCTCGACACCATTTCGATCCGCCGCGAATACGATCGCGACGAGGACGAAGGCCGGCGAGCTACGCGGATCGGCGAGATCATCGAGGAGGTGCTGGAGGGCAAGCTGCGGCTCCCCGAGGCGGTCGCCCGCCGCGCCACCAGCAGCAAGACCAAGCTGCGCGCTTTCGTGGTCGAGCCCGAAATCTCGATCAACAACAATTGGTCGGACCGCTACACCGTGATCGAGGTGTCCGGCCTCGACCGCCCCGGCCTGTTGTATCAGCTCACCACCGCGATCTCGAAGCTGAACCTCAACATCGCCTCGGCGCATGTCGCGACCTTCGGCGAGCGCGCCCGCGACGTGTTCTACGTCACCGATCTGCTCGGCGCCCAGATCACCGCGCCGACCAGGCAGGCCGCGATCAAGCGCGCTTTGGTGCATCTGCTCGCCAACGGCGACGCCGAACAGAAGCCGGCGGCGTGACGGCGCGTCCGCGGAGTGTTGCGATAGGCTGCGACGGACGACGCAGCCCAATCCTCCCGATCGGCGGTGCGACAGGATCGACGTTCAATTCCTTGACTTCGATCAACTGCGCCTCGCCGATCCGCTGGTGACTACGCAAATGTCCTACGAAGCCTTCGTTCTCACATCGCTGCTGATCCTGCTGACCCCCGGCCCGACCAACACTCTTCTGGCTGCGTCGGGCGCGGCGATGGGCGTTCGCAAAGCGCTGTGGCTGCCGCTGGCCGAGGCGTTCGGCTACAGCATCGCGATCAGCCTGTTCGTCGCGGCGGCCGGTGCGCTCGAGGACGTGCCGATCGCCCTGCCGCTGCTCAAGGCCGTGGCCGCAGGCTGGCTGTTGTTCTCGGCCGTGCAGCTGTGGACCCGACCGGCGACGCCCGATCGCGCGGATCAGCGCGGCGCCTTTTCGCGCGTCTGCGTGACGACGATGCTGAACCCGAAGGCGATGCTGGTCGGCACGGTGATCATCCCGGACGTGACGATCGGGCAAGCGCAAGCCGTGCTCACCTTCGTCGTTCTGTCGAGCGTCGCCGGCGCAGGCTGGATCGTCTCCGGCGCGGCGCTGCCGGCCGGCTTGCGGCGATACTCCTTCAAAAGCGCGGCCGTGATCATCGCGGCGTTCAGCTTCGCCGCGGCGGCGAGCGCCGTGCAGGGTTGAAGCCTCAAGCGGCCCGCGGTTCAGGGTGTCGACGATCTCCGTGGCGCGATAAGGCTTGCCGAAGAAGACACCGCCGCTCGGGATGCTGACGTCGGCCGAGGCGACCTGACCCGACACCAGTCGGCCGCCCGGCATCGACGGAATGGCGCTGGCCGCCATGTGCGAGAGCGATGGCCTCCGATCGCGATCATCTTGCGCCAGCGTTTTCGGGCGAAGCGGGCACCGGTTCACGTGACGAAAACGCGTCAGAACAAGAATGAGGGCTCCGGTTCTGATTCGATCAGAACCGGAGAAGTTCTAGGCCTGCAGCTCGGCGAGCGAGGCCGTGAACTCGACCTCCAGGCCTGAGCGATGATAGTTGAGAGCAGCGTCGCCGGTGCCGGACAGCCCCATGCCCAGAAGCCTGGAGCCGAAACCGCGGCGGGAGGGCGGGTCGATCCGGGGACCGCCGGTTTCGTTCCAACGGAGGCGAAACCCGGCGTCTCCATCGGTCGTCTCGACCCGCCAGGCAATCTGCACCCGGCCCAATTCGTTCGAGAGTGCGCCGTATTTCACCGCGTTGGTCGTCAGTTCGTGGAGCAGCAGCGCGAGCGACAGCGCCGCCCGCGATCCCAACGTGACCTGCTCGCCCGAAATATCGAAACGTCCGACTTCGTTGAATGTGCAGATCGCGGCATCGACGATGTTGCGGACCTGCGCGGACCTCCAGTCCTGCTGCAGCAACACGTCATGCGCCATGCTCAAGGCGAGCAGCCGGTCCGAAAAGGCCTTGACCGGCGCTTTGTCGGGAACTGACTTCAGGGTCTGCGACGCGACCGCCTGCACCAGCGCCATGGTGTTCTTCATGCGATGGCTGAGTTCGCTGTTGAGAATGCGTTGCTGCGCCTCGGCTCGAAGCCGGGACACGCCCATCTCGATCCGGTCTGCAATGTTTCGCAAATACGTCAGTGTTTCGGGCGACCAGGACCGCGGCTGCCTGGCGTGGACGATCAGCATCGCCACGGCGCGACCATGTTCGACGACCGGGATGTTGACCAGCGCCCGGATATCGAGCCTGAGCAGCGCCTCGGTGTGACCGGCCGTGGCAGGATCGGTCGTGACGTCGGTGACCACGAGAGCCTGCCCGTTCAGCACGCCCCGCAACAGGTTCGGGCCGTAATCGGCCAGGCGATGCCGACCGGCGGCGGACACGACGCCGTCGGCCGTCCAGTCGGGCTCGACCTCGACATACTCGCCGGCCTCGTCGAACCGGCCGAACGCCGCGCGCGAGACCCCGAGCGTTTCACCGACGACCGCGGCGGCGGCGCGCGTCATTTCACTGACGCTGGTCGCATCGCGAAGCCGGTCGCCGATCTCCAGAAGACCGTTGCGGCGTATCTCGGCTTCCTTCTGTTCGGTCAGCAGCGCGTCACGTTGCGCGACAGCGTGGCGGAGCTCGAGTTGCGCGACGACCTGACGGCCGAGATTGCGCAAGGCGCTGGTTTGCGCCGCCGTCAGTCCGCCCGGCCGGGCCCTGGTATCGATCGCGCAAAGGCTGCCGAGCACATGACCATCCGCCGTTCGCAGCGGCGCTCCCGCGTAAAACCTGATGAAAGGCTCGCCCGTCACCAACGGATTGTGTTTGGTGCGCTCATCGATCGTGAGGTCGGGCACCACCAGCAGATCGGGCTCGATCAGCGCATGGGCGCACACCGAGCTGTTGAGATCGGTCTGGCACGCGTCGAATCCCACGCGCGCCTTGAACCATTGCCGGTCGTCGGTCACGAAGCTGACCAGGGCGACGGGGGTTTCGCAAATCAGCGTCGTCAACTCGACAACGTCGTCGAAGCCCCGTTCGGGCGGCGTATCGAGAATGCCGAAGCGGGATAAAGCCGCCAGCCTCTCGCGGTCGAACGTATAGTCTGGCGGTTGCAACTGAGCTCCAAAGTCGACTGACGTCAGACTTTTACCTGATCCCGAGGCCGAACAAGAAGAACTATCCGGACCGCCATCGGCCAAATCGGCGACCGAGGGACCCGCGAGGAAGCGGCGACGCCCGGGTTCCAGCGTACTACGTCGGCGACGATGGCGCCTTGCCGTCCAGCGCCAGCCGCAACATTCGCGCCAGTTCGGCTCGCCGATAGGGTTTTTCAAGGAACGGCGTCCCGTCCTCGTGGCCCCCTTGCAGCCTGAGCATGTTCCCGGTGTAGCCCGAGGTGAGCAGGACCTTGAGGTCCGGCCGATACTTGCGCAATTCGTCGGCAAGCTGGTAGCCATTGATGCTGCCCGCCAGCATCACGTCGGTGAATAGCAGATCGAATTCGAGCTCGTCATAGACCATCGCCATCGCCTGCGCAGCCGTGGCGGCGGCATGAACGGTATAGCCGAGCGCGGCAAGATCGGTCACCACATAGCTACGCACCAGAACATCGTCTTCGATCAGCAGAATCGATTCGCGACCGCCTTGCGCCTGTTGCGGCGGCGCAGCGTCGCCCGGACTGTTCTTCGGATCAGCGCTGGGCAGATAGAGCCTGATCGTGGTGCCGACGCCTTCTTCGCTGTAGATCGCGATGTGACCGCCGGACTGTTTGACGAAGCCGTAGACCATGCTGAGGCCGAGCCCGGTGCCCTCGCCGAGCGCCTTGGTGGTGAAGAACGGCTCGAACACCCGATCACGAATCGCCGCCGGAATGCCGGTTCCGGTGTCGGTGACCATCAGCACCACGTAGCGGCCGGCAGCAACCTCGTCGTTGTGGTCGGCATAGGCCTGGTCGAGGTCGATATTGCCCGCCTCCAGCAGCAGTTTGCCGCCGCCCGGCATCGCGTCGCGGGCATTGATCGCAAGATTGATCAGCGCGCCGGAGAGTTGCGACGGGTCGGCCAGCGCCGACCGCAGACCGGGCGTCGGCTCGAACGCGATCTCGATATGGGAGCCGAAGGTCGCGCGCAGCAGCCGGGCGGTTTCGTGCATCAGCGCGTTGACGTCGATGCTGCGCGGCTGCAACGGTTGCTTGCGCGCGAACGACAGCAGCCCGTTGGTCAGATCGCTGGCGCGCGACACCGCCTGATCGACCATCACGGCGACGTCCTTGAGCGCGGGCCGATCGCTCACGCCATCCGCGAGGATCTCGATGCCGCCGGTCAGCACGGTGAGGATGTTGTTGAGATCATGCGCGACGCCGCCGGTCAGCTGACCGATCGCCTGCATTTTTTGCGCCTGGCGAAGTTGCCGCTCGGTTTCCTTCAACGCCGTGACGTTACGATAGACCACCACGGCGCCGTCGAACGCGCCGCTGGCGGTTTCGATCGGCCGGCCGCTGGCGGCGAGATGTACCAGTTGCGAATGGCCGACACGACGTAGCACCACGTCGAGGTTGTCGAAGCTCTCACCGCGCCGGGCGCGAGCGGACGGCGTCTCGTCGTCCGGAATCGGCGTCACGCCGTCCGGCCGGAGACCTTGGTAGTGTTGTCGCCAACGCTCCGAGCCGATCTCGGCGATATCGCCGAACAGGGCGAAGAAGGTCGGATTGGCGAACACCCGCCGGCCTTCGGCGTCCAGCATCAATACCGCATCGGCCATGCTGGCGACGATCTTGTCGAGCGCCTCCGACTTGGCGCGCAGCGCCGTGGTGGTGGTGTCGATCTCGGCGGCCATGTGCTCGAACGCGGCGGCGAGCGTCTTGGTCTCGCCGCTGAGCCCGCGCGGCATGGCGACGCGTCCGGTGCTGGCGAAATCATCGACCGCGGCGGTAATCTGCACCAACGGCATGGCGAGCGAGCGCGACAGCAGCGCCGACAGCAGCACCGCCACCCCCGCAGCAAACAGCGCGACGGTCACAACGGTCTGTCGCAGCGCGGTTGCCGGCGCGATGATGTGCTCGAAGGCCTCGGTCTCGATCACGCCGACGCGCAGTCTGCCGACCAGCGGCGCGATCGCGATCGCGGCGGCGACCCGCGCGCCATCGGGCGCGGTCAGAACCGTGGCGGCGCCAGGCTTGTCGCCCAGCGCCTTCGCCAGATCGGGATAGTCGTCCTGCCACTGGCCGCGTGGTCTCGACGGAATCACCCGACCGTCGAGCAGATCGAGCAGATAGGGACCGCCGGCATCGACAAAGTAAGCCTTGGTGTTGTTGTCGGGCGAGGCCCGAATCCGCTCGAAGGTCGGCCGCAGATCGAAATCGAGCACGAGCATGCCGAATGGTTCGCCCTCTGGCATCCGCAGCGGCGTTGCGATCGAGACCATCGGCGCCAGATCGTCGTCGCCGGAGTTACCGGGCCCGGCGTGAATCGGCGAGGTGTAGACCTCTCCCTCGGACAGCGCGATGGTCCGGTCGAACAGGTCCTGGCCGACCCGCTCGAGCTTGTCGTCCGGCACGACACGGATGTCGCCGCCGGGACCGCTGCGATCGACGCGAAGCAATTCGCGACCACCGTCGGCGCTGACCAGGCTGAACCTTACGATGTCGGATTTCACGCTCATCTGGCCGAGATAGGCGTCGCCAAGACGGCGGAGCCATCTCGCCTCGGTGAGATCGTCCTGTGGATCGAGGCCGCCGTTGATGCGGGCACGGACGAGGCCTTGATGAGGCGGGAACGTCCGCGCCGCGAGGATTTCGAGTTGCAGCAGCCGGAGGATGCCGTCGAAAGCTCCGAGCCGCGCCTCGGCCCGGTCAGCCAGACGCGTGAGCCCGGCCGGCACCACCGCACGACCGACATTGTAGTAGGTCAGAATGCCGACCGCTGCGACCGCGCACAGCACCAGCGTCGTCATCACCAAGGTCAGACGCATCGACAAACGCATGCGTCGCATCTCCCGCCGATTGAAGCTTAATCGGCATGTCGCAGACTAACCGACAGCCGCACCGCGCGCCACCGAATCGAGCCGCGATAGCCGATGGTTCGGCCCCGTCGCGGCAAGCGGGTTGCGCGCCGGCCGCGTTCTCGAAATCACTCCGGAATCTGGCCGAAACCTTCGCCCGCCGGAATCGGTTTCAGCCGGATCAGCCGGGAATCCTCGACTGCGGCCTGGCGATGCTTGACCGCCTCGCGATATACCGGATCGCGGATCATCTCGACGAAGGCCGACACGCCCGGATATTCCGCGATGAAGACGTGGTCCCACCTCTCCTGCTGGGGACCGATCAGCATCAGTTCGAACGCGCCCTGCCAGACCACTCTGCCGCCCAGGCGCGAGAACACCGACAGCGAGTCACGTCCATAGGCCGCATAGGCTTCCGCGCCGGTCGCCTCGCGGCCATCGGGATAGCTGGCGCGCGGCTTCAGCCGCACCAGATTGAGCATATGGATCGGGCCGTCGCGATCATTCTCGCGAAACTGCGCAAATACCTCCTTGGTCGGATCGATATACCCGGTCATTTCCCCCCCCTTTGGTCTGTTCCGTATTGCCTGTGGCCCTATCACGCAGCCGAGGCATTGTCTTCACTCGGAAGTCAGTGGCGAACGCCAATCCCGAGACCTTCGTTGCCGTGATCGCCACCGGGAGCGCCTGGTTGCACTGCACGCGCGAGTCGAAGTGCGAACGATATGCACGGCGCCATTGCCAGAGCTCAGGCGCTGATCCACACTCCCTGCTAACGGCGGCTCGCAGAAGACCGCCGGTCACGAGCTAGGGAGTCAACCATCGATGAAGAGCCTGTATCGGGCCGCAGCCGCGGCTGTAGCTGCAATCGCTCTCACAGCCGCGCCCGCCGCGGCACAGAAGAAATACGACACCGGCGCCACCGACACCGAAATCAAGATCGGCCAGACCGTGCCGTTCTCCGGTCCCGCTTCGGCCTATGCCGGTATCGGCAAAACCCAGGCCGCCTATATGCGGATGATCAACGATTCCGGCGGAATCAATGGCCGCAAGATCAACCTCATTCAATATGACGACGCCTATTCGCCGCCCAAGGCGGTCGAGCAGGTGCGCAAGCTGGTCGAAGGCGACGAGGTTCTGCTGACCTTCCAGATCATCGGGACGCCGTCGAACGCCGCGGTGCAGAAATATCTCAACGGCAAGAAGGTGCCGCAGCTGCTCGCCTCGACCGGCGCGACCCGCTTCACCGATCCGAAGAGTTTTCCCTGGACGATGGGCTACAACCCGAACTACCAGACCGAAGCCCGGATCTATGCGCGCTACATCCTGAAGAACCACCCCAATGCCAAGATCGGCATCATGTACCAGAACGACGACCTGGGGCGTGATTACCTCGCCGGGCTGAAGGCGGGACTCGGCGACAAGGCCGCCGCGATGATCGTGGCGGAGACCTCCTACGAACTGTCCGACCCGACCGTCGACTCGCAGATCGTCAAGCTCAAGGCCGCCGGCGTCGACCTCTTCTTCAACGCCTCGACGCCGAAATTCGCCGCGCAGGCGATCAAGAAGGTCGCCGATCTCGACTGGCGGCCGATCCACATTCTCGACATCAACGCGAGCCCGGTGTCCTCGACGCTGAAACCGGCGGGCCTCGACATCTCCAAGGGCATCATCAGCGTCAACTACGGCAAGGACCCGGCCGACCCGCAATGGAAGGACGATCCCGGCGTCGCGAAATATCTCGCCTTCATGGACAAGTACTATCCGGAGGGTGACAAGATGTCGACGATCAACACCTACGGCTACTCGACCGCGCAATTGCTGGTCACCATCCTGAAGCAATGCGGCGACGACCTCACCCGCGACAACGTCATGAAACAGGCGGCGAATCTCAAGAACGTGACCAGCGACCTGTCGCTGCCGGGCATGGTGATCAACACCTCGCCGACCGATTATCGCATCAACAAGCAGCTTCAGATGATGAAGTTCAACGGCGAACGCTGGGAGCTGTTCGGCCAGATCATCGAAGACGACCAAGCGATGTAAATCACGCTCATCGACATTGAACCGGTTCCCGGGCGACAAGCGCCATTGAAAGCTGCGCGCCCGGGAATTCCACTGCGTTCGCGACCTGCCGGACGCCGATCGAAGCAAAAGCCTAGTCGGCTCCGGCGCGCGAGACTTCTCATCTGATTCGCAACTAATCGCTCGCGCGGCGGATCGAGCCGGGCGTTGCGCCGTCTCATCGGGATGCACCTGGTAGTTTGCACAGGCTGTCGCGAGGACGTCGCGCAACTAATCGGTAACCAGATCGGCAGTGTTGATCGTTGGTTCGAGCAACGCGCGCGTCACTTCGTTCAAAACGCGACAGACAGACTGCAACGAATCGGAGTCGAATGGCGAGGTGGCGAATATGACCGGATGCGCGTGACGTCGGGAGCGCCGCAGCGCGGCGAGAGCACGATGAGAACAGAATCCAATCGCTATTTCACCATCGAGCAGCTCGAAGAGCTCGCAGTTGCGAAATACATCGAGGCGGCGCTGATGCCCGAGGGCGGCGAGCGCGAGGAACTGCTGCAGGAGGCCAAGCGCTTCGCCAGCCGCGCACGGATGAAAAGCTGGCTGATGGGCGAAATCGGCATCACCCCGCCCCGCCGCGAATATCACTGAGTCCGGACTTTGGCGGTTTCGAGCCGATAGCGGTTTCGAGCGAAGCGGATACCGGTTCGCGTCGAGAAAACGCGTCGAAACATCAGGTTAGATCTTCGGTTCCAATTCAATCACACCCGGAAGCCTGCCAGCTTCGTCCCGCCGTCAGTCCCACGGGAACGCACTGACTTCGCGCTGCAGCCTGTCCATTGCGATCATCACCGCGGCGCCGGCGAATTCGCGGCTGGCTTGGCCGGGATCGACCGAGGCAACCTTCCAGTTGGCGCCGTTATTGTCCTCGTCCGGCTCGCAGGGGCGGATGCGGATGGCCTCGACCTTGCCGCAATGACGCTGCTGGCGGACGTCCTGAAGCAACAGGGCCTCGATCTCCTCGGCGGTCTTCTGCATCCGGTTCATTGGCGGCTCTCGTTGTTGGCAGATTTGCCGGCGATCTATCGCAGGCGGCCGCAAAGGCCGTTTGAGATGCCTCAAACGCGGCGCTATTGACGACAATCGCCGGCACGATGGAACCCGGCTTTAACCATCGCTTTACCGGGCTTTAAACCCGGTCCGCTACGGTCGCGCATCGGTCGGCGTGAGCGTTGCGGATGGCGTTGGGCAAGAAGAAAGCCGGCGAACGGCGGGAGCCGAAATTCGGCTTTGCTGAATCGCTCGCCCATTTGCGCCTCGGACCGCAGGACCGGGTCAGCGTGGCGGACGACGACAAGCCGAAAAAACCCAAGGCTCAGGCCGGCAAATCCGGCGGCGGCGGGCGCGGCAAGTCCCGCGGCAAATCGCGTAAAAAGGGCGGCCTGCGCAGCCTCGTGACCCGGACAGTATACTGGACCGCGGTCGCCGGCATCTGGGCGGTGCTGGCGGTGGTCGGAATCATGGTCTGGGTGGGCGCGCATCTGCCGCCGATCCAGTCGCTGGAAATCCCCAAGCGCCCGCCGACGATCACCATCGTGGGCGCAGACGGCAGCCAGCTTGCGGTGCGCGGCGAGATGGCCGGCACCAATGTGTCGCTGAAGGATCTGCCGCCTTATCTGCCGAAGGCGTTCATCGCGATCGAGGACCGGCGGTTCTATTCGCATTTCGGCGTCGATCCGATGGGCATCGCGCGCGCCGCGGTCGCCAACGTCATGCATCGCGGCGTGTCGCAGGGCGGCTCGACCCTGACCCAGCAGCTCGCCAAGAACCTGTTCCTGACCCAGGACCGCACCCTGACGCGCAAGCTGCAGGAGGTCGAACTGGCGCTGTGGCTGGAGCGCAAGCACGCCAAGGCCGAGATTCTCGAACTGTATCTCAACCGGGTGTATTTCGGCTCCGGCGCTTATGGGGTCGAAGCCGCGGCGCGGAAATATTTCGGTAAATCGGCGAAGGAAGTCTCGCTGGTCGAGGCGGCGATGCTCGCGGGCCTCGTCAAATCGCCGTCGCGGCTGGCGCCGAACCGTAATCCCGAGGGCGCCGAAAAGCGCGCCCAGCTCGTCCTCGCGGCGATGGCGGACGCCGATTTCATCACCGACAAGCAGGCCCGGGCCGCGATCGCCAATCCGGTCTACACCGTGGCGCCGACCGGCGCCGGGACCCTCAATTACGTCGCCGACTGGATCGGCGAGGTGCTCGACGATCTGGTCGGGCAGATCGATCAGTCGATCGTGGTCGAGACGTCGATCGATCCGAAGCTGCAGACCGAAGCCGAAGCCGCGATCATCGACGAACTCGCGGCCAAGAGCGTGAAGTTCAAAGTCTCGCAGGGCGCGCTGGTGGCGATGACGCCGGACGGCGCGGTGCGGGCGATGATCGGCGGCCGGAACTACGCCGACAGCCAGTTCAACCGCGCCGTCACCGCCAAGCGGCAGCCGGGCTCAGCGTTCAAGCCGTTCGTGTATCTCACCGCGATCGAGGCCGGGCTGACGCCGGACACGATCCGGCAGGACGCGCCGCTCGACCTCAAGGGCTGGCGGCCCGAGAACTATACGCATGAGTATTTCGGCGCGGTGACGCTGACGCAGGGGTTGGCGATGTCGCTCAACACCGTCGCGGTGCGGCTCGGGCTCGAAGTCGGGCCGAAGAACGTGGTGCGCACCGCGCATCGCCTCGGCATCGCCTCGAAGCTCGACGCCAATCCGTCGATCGCGCTCGGCACCTCGGAAGTGTCGCTGGCCGAACTGGTCGGCGCCTATGCGCCGTTCGCCAATGGCGGGCTGATGGCGTCGCCGCATGTCGTCACCCGGATTCGCACCGCGAGCGGCAACAAGCTGCTTTATGCGCGGCCGAGCGATCCGCCGAGCCGCGTCGTCGATGCCCGCGCGGTGGCGATGATGAACACCATGATGCAGGAGACGCTGCAATCGGGCACCGGGCGCAAGGCCGATCTGCCGGGCTGGAGCGCCGCCGGCAAGACCGGCACCAGCCAGGATTTCCGCGACGCCTGGTTCATCGGCTACACCTCGACGCTGATCACCGGGGTCTGGCTCGGCAATGACGACAACTCGCCGACCAAGAAGGCGACCGGCGGCGGCCTGCCAGTCGACGTCTGGACCCGCTTCATGCGCGCGGCCCTGCAGGGCGCCGCGCCACAACCGCTGCCGGGCGGCTGGGTCGAATCGCCGGCGACGATCGCCCAGTCGGGACCGCGCGGCGAAACCCAGGTCATGAACGTCGCGCCTCCGAGCGGACGCGCTCCCCAACCGACCCGCGCCAACGTGCGCCCCGAAGCGGACACCGGGTTGGACGGCTGGCTGATGGATCGGCTGTTCGGACGGTAGGCCAAGCTGCGAGCGACCAGCGCAAGGCGTTCGCTCAGGTCGCAGAACGCGTCACCGCTGTTCAACCGGCATGATCCCCGACACTTCGGACCGGGATGATTGTCGACAGTTTTTTTGGCCCGCGTGTTCCGGTGCGTAGCACAGCCCGTCTCGGGGCGGAGCGCAGCGGCGGTTGCGCCGCAACCCACTCCAAGACCTCACCAAGAACAGAAGCACGGCGCCCGCCGCGGCAGGGCTCCCTCTCCCGCTTGCGGGGGAGGGCTGGGGTGGGGGAAGCCGCGGGCAATGCGCTCGCGTGTCACCGAGAACGCAGATCGCGCGCGCAGTTCAGTCGCTGATGCCGTAGCGGTGCAGGTCGTTGCCGTGGGTGTCGAGCCAGGTCTTGGCGCGCTCCATATGCGGACAGACCTTGCCGACCACCCGCCAGAACCGGGCGGAGTGGTTCATCTCGACGAGGTGCGCGACTTCGTGCGCAGCCAGATAGTCGAGCACATAAGGCGGCGCGAGGATCAGCCGCCACGAGAACGATAACGACCCCGCCGAGGTGCACGAGCCCCACCGGCTCGACTGGTCGCGGATCGACAGCCGCGTCACCTTGACGCCGAGTTCTGGGGCATAGCGATCGCAGGCCTTCTGCAGATCGTGACGGGCCTCGCGCTTGAGGAAATCGTGGACGCGCCGATCAATGTGCTCGGCGTCGCCGGCGACGCAAATGATCCGTTCGCCGGAATCGCGGGTCTCGGTCCATACCGTGCCGCGGCCGGTGCGATGAACGATCTTGTGGTCGTGACCTCGCAGCGGCACGAGCGTACCGGGCTGGAACGGCGCCGCCTTCGGCAGACGCCCGAGACGCGCCGCGATCCACGCGCCATGGCGCTGCGCGAAGTCCTTGGCGTCGGTGAGCGTGCCGCGCGGCGGCATCGTCAGGATCGCTTCACGATCGCTCGGATGAATCCGCAGCGTGTAGCGCGTCGCACGGCGATGGCGCCTGATGCGAACGGCGAAAAACTGCGAGCCGTGACGAACGGCGATGGTCGACGGCTCGGTCGGCCGTCGATAGAGAAGTGCGCGGAAGGCCATTTCTGCAGATCCGGACAACAGGAGGTGCCCTGGAGTCTGCCATATCCGCCGCCATTGGAAGCGCTCGGCGCAAAAACAAATCATTTGCCCAATATACAGGGTGATCGCGCTTCGATCCCCCTAGTGGATGGGCCTCGGAACCTGATTTTTTAGCGAATTTAGATTCAAATTTATTACTTGAATCGTGACTCAGTACTCATTCGTTGGGAACCCGGTGAATCCGGATTCCCACAATCCCTATAGCGACTGACTGATTGCGCTTCCTTTTGATTCAACAACGCAAACCAGCATCGCCGCGATGACTATCCCCAATCCGCGATGATGATCGCGGCGTGACGAGTTACTCCGCAGCGGTCGCGCGCGCGCCGCTCGCCGACGACAGCATGAAATCCGAAATACGCGGCACGATTTCCGAACGGAACCGCGAGCCGTTGAACACGCCGTAATGTCCGACGCCCTTCTGCACGTAGTGCACGCGGCGCTCGTCCGGAATCGAGGTGCACAGCGTATGCGTCGCTTCGGTCTGTCCGAGACCGGAGATGTCGTCGTTCTCGCCTTCGACGGTCATCAGCGCGACGCGCTTGATCTTCGACGGCTCGACCAGCTTGCCGCGATGGGTCATCTCGCCCTTCGGCAGCGCGTGCTTGACGAACACCAGATCGACGGTCTGCAGGTAGAACTCCGCAGTCAGGTCCATCACCGCGAGATATTCGTCGTAGAATTCGCGGTGCTTGTCGGCGAGGTCGCCGTCGCCCTGGACCAGATGATTGAACAGGTTCTTGTGCGCGTCCATGTGGCGATCGAGATTCATGCTGATGAAGCCGTTGAGCTGCAGGAATCCCGGATAGACGTCGCGCATCACGCCCGGATGCGGGAACGGCACCTTGGTGATGACGTGGGAGCGGAACCAGTCGATGCCCTTTTCGGCGGCGAGGTTGTTGACCGATGTCGGATTGCGCCGGGTGTCGATCGGGCCGCCCATCAGCGTCATCGACAGCGGCACGAACGGATCGTCGTTGGCCTCCATCACCGACACCGCGGCGAGCACCGGCACCGACGGCTGGCACACGGCGACGACGTGGACGTTCCCGCCCAGCGTCTGCAGCATCTCGATGACGTAATCGACATAATCGTCGAGATCGAACCGGCCGGCGGCGACCGGCACCATCCGGGCGTCGGTCCAGTCGGTGATGTAGACCTCGTGGGTCGGCAGGAAAGCTTCCACCGTGCCGCGCAGCAGCGTCGCGTAGTGGCCCGACATCGGCGCCACGATCAGCACCCGCGGCTGCGGATGGCGCAGCGGGTGTTCCAGCTTGCGTTCGAAATACAGCAGGCGGCAGAACGGCTTTTCCCAGACGTTGTGGATTTCGATCGGCACGCGCATGCCGTTGACCTCGGTGTCGTCGAGGCCCCATTCCGGCTTGCCGTAACGGCGCGTGGTGCGCTCGAACACTTCGCAGGCAGCGGCGATCGATTTGCCCAGATCGGTGTGGGACCAGGGATTCAGCGGGTTCTTGAACATCAACCGCGCCGCATCCGACATCGCCCGCGCCGGATTGAGCGAGGCATGGGCGAGTTCGTAGAACCAGTACATCGGCGTGGTCATCGCCGGACTAACTTCCGCCGGCATCTCCGGCGGACGACCAAATTCACCAATCACCGGCATAGTATTTGTCCCTTGGGCTCTTCTTGCGCCGCAACATAGTGGCTGCTGAGTAGGGGTGCGTCAATCCGTACATCGAATGATCGGCCTGAACTTTGACCCTGATCACTAAAATGTAGTGATGATCGGCGTTTCTTCGCGGCGCCGAGCCTTGGCGGCGAGCCCGAAAACGCCAGCACAACCCGCCACCTGCAGCATGATCCCTAAAAGGGGACACCGGTTTTCGGAGAACGCCATGCGCAAACTAGCTGCTCGCCTCCGTTGAATATTACGGCCGTTGTTGCGTCGAAGAAGTCTCTTACGATACAGATCCCGCCATGACGAACACGCCCGCTCGGCGATGCCCGCTACACGCCCGACAAGCAGGCCCTCGCCGCTTCGCACGTCGCTTCGCCAAGGCGTTGCGACCGTCAGAGCCTCCCAGGATCACGGCTTCGCCAAGCCGCACCGCACGCGCCCGGCCTCGATCGAGCGCCAGCCGCCTTGCGTAGTAGCGCCTCCCAGGGTCGCCGCGCCGACCCGCGCGCGATCGGCGATGATCTCTTTGCCGGCCGCGCGCCTTCCATTCACCCTGTCGTTCCAAGGGCAAGACATGCACAATCGGTACGGAAAACTCGCGTCCTGGGTCTACAATCTGGACAAGCCGGTCGGCCGGTCATTCGGCGACGTGGAATTTTATCGGCAACGTCTGGAAGACGTTGACGGTCCCGTGCTGGAGCCCGCCGTCGGCAACGGCCGGATTCTCGTCCCGCTGCTCGAAGCCGGCGTCCGGATCGAAGGCTTCGATGCCTCCGATGAGATGCTCGGCTATTGCCGCGATGAGTGCGGGAAACGCCATCTCTCCGCGGGTTTGACCCGGCAGAGGTTCGACGATTTCTCCTACGACAGGCGTTTCGCCGCGATCATCATGCCGGCAGGATCGTTTCAGTTGATCACCGACGCAGCTTCGGCTGCCGCCGTGCTGAAGCGATTCCATGATCATTTGGCTCCGCAAGGGAGATTGATCATCGACCTCGATCCGATCGGCGGCTTCCTCGGCGCTTCCGGCTCGATTCGTTCGTGGGCGACCGACGACGGCGACCTGCTGACCTTGACCGATGATCGGGTCGAAACCGACTTCATCGCGCAGACGACGCTGTCCCACCTTCGCTATGAGCATTGGCAGGACGGCAGCCTGACCCGAACCGAGCTCGATCTGTTCAAGCTGCGCTGGTGGGGCGTCAACGAGTTTTCGCTCGCGTTGCAGGCGGCCGGCTTCAGCGACGTTCAGGTCTCGGGCAATTACCAGCACGGACGCGCGCCGCAACCGGGCGACGACACCATCAGCTTCGAGGCGCGCCGGGCATAAACGCCTTCGCCCTCACCATGAACCGGCGCTGACGCCCGCCGCGAACGCCCTATTCGCCGGTCTGGATCAATGATCCGTGCCGGCGCGCGCTGTTCAGCATCACCAGGAAGCTGATGAAGGCGGCGGCGAACAGCACTGCGTTGAGCCCCAGCGACCACAGCATCAGGTCGACGCGGAACTGATGCTCCATCAGCAGCGCGCGCATCCCCTCGAACACATAGGTCGGCGGCAGCGTCCAGGCGACCAGTTGCAGCCAATGCGGCAGCACCGACACCGGATAGTACACGCAAGCGAGCGGCATCACGCCGAACATCAGCGTCCAGACGATGCTCTCGGCGCCGAGCCCGTTGCGCAGCACCAGCCCCGATACGAAGATGCCGAGCGCCCAGCTGGTGAAGATCAGGTTGCAGAAGAATGCAATCAACGGAAGCCCGAAGCCGAGCAGATTGAAATCGAAGAAGATCATCGCCAGCAGCGTCATCGGCACGATGCCGATCGCCAGCCGGATCAGGCTCATGATCATCAGCGACGCCAGGAATTCGATCGGCTTCAGCGGGCTCATCATCAGGTTGCCGAGGTTGCGCGCCCACATCTCCTCGAGGAACGAGATCGAAAAGCCGAGCTGACCGCGGAACAGGATGTCCCACAGGATCACCGCGCCGATCAGCGTGCCGCCGGCGCGGGCGAAGAACCCGGCGTTCTGCGCGATGTAGCTCTGCAGAAATCCCCAGGTGATGATCTGCAGCGCCGGCCAGTACACAAGTTCCAGCAACCGCGGCCACGACGACAGCAGCAGGTACCAATAGCGCAACACCATCGCTTCGATCCGGTGCCAGGCGATGCCGTGACCGAGTTCGAGGCTGTTGATCAGGCTTCTCATCGGCCGCTCCCGGCGGCGCGGCCGCGGGCGACGTCGAGAAACACCTCTTCGAGCGTCGCGCGGTTGTAGCGCGCCATGATCGCGGACGGGCTGTCGTCGTCCTCGATCCGGCCGCGCTTCATGATCACGACGCGGTCGCACAGCCGCTCGACCTCGAGCATATTGTGCGAGGCGAGCAGGATCGAGGCGCCGTGCTGCTTGCGATAGTTTTCGAGATGCGAGCGGATCCAGTCGGCGGTGTCGGGATCGAGCGAGGCGGTCGGCTCGTCGAGCAGCAGCAGCTCGGGACGGTTGATCAGCGCCTTGGCCAGCGCGACGCGGGTCTTCTGCCCCGCCGAGAGCTTGCCGCTGGCGCGATCGAGGAATTCGCCGAGGTCGAGATCGGCGGCAAGTTCGGCGATCCGCCCGGGCAGATCCTTCACCGCATAGAGCTTGCCGAACACAATGAGATTCTGCCGCACCGTCAGCCGCGACGGCATGTCGACGTAAGGGCTCTCGAAATTGATCCGGCCGAGCACTTCGGCGCGGCGCTCCGGCATCTCATGGCCGAGCACCCGGACGCGGCCCGAGCTCGGCAGCACCAGCCCCATGATCATGGATATCGTGGTGGTCTTGCCGGCGCCGTTGCCGCCGAGCAGCCCGGTGATGCTGCCGCGCGGGACGCGGAACGAGATATCGTCGACCGCGCGCGTGGTCTTGTAGACCTTGACCAGATGCGCGACCTCGATCGCCGCGGCGGCAGGCGCGTCGGTTGCGGGCGGTGCGGGCCTTGATGCGATCTCGAGGGTCATGACAGCGGCTTTTCTGACGATTGCGGCGGGACTGCGCAAGCCGTTGCGGCGGACGTCCGCGACCTCGGCGTGAATTGTGAACGCACGCGACGGCTTGTAGTGTCCATCCATGTCCGATGATCAGAATTCTTCCGATTTCCGCCATCCGCGCCGCCACGTCCGGCTCGACACCATTCTCCGGCTGCGCTGGCTTGCGGCGCTGGGCCAGATCTCCGCGATCTTCATCGTCGCCCAGGGCCTCGAATTCGACTTCGCGGTGCTGCCCTGTCTCGCCATCGTCGCCGCCTCGGCGGTGGTCAATCTCGGGCTGCAGATCGCTTTCAATCCGATGCAGCGGATGGAGCCGATCTATGCGGCGCTGCTGCTGGCGCTGAACATCGCCGAGCTTGCCGGCCTGCTGTATTTCACCGGCGGCCTGCAGAACCCGTTCGCGTTCCTGTTCCTCGGCCCGGTGCTGATCGCCGCCACCGCGCTGCCGACCCGGTTTACGATTTCGCTCGGCATCCTCGCCGCCAGTTGCGCGGCGCTGCTCGGCTACGCCCACCAGCCGCTGCCCTGGGCCGGCGAAGAGGCGGTCCAACTGCCGGAAATCTATCTGATCGGGGTCTGGCTCTCGATCCTGCTCGCGATCGGCGTCACCAGCGTCTACACCTTCCAGGTCACCGAGGAGGCGCGCAAGCTCGCCGATGCGCTGTCGGCGACCGAGCTGGTGCTGGAACGCGAGCAGCATCTCACCCAGATCGACGGGATGGCCGCGGCCGCCGCGCACGAACTCGGCACGCCGCTGTCGACCATCTTCCTGATCTCGCGCGAACTCGAGAAGTCGGCGCCGCCGGAGATGGTCGGCGATCTGCGGACGTTGCGCGAACAGGCCCAGCGCTGCCGCGAAATCCTCGCCAAGATCTCGCACCTCAACGCCGCCGGCGCGCCGTTCGACCAGATGCCGCTCTCGACGCTGATCGAGGAGGCCGTGGCCCCGCACCGCGATTTCGGCGTCGCGATCAAAATCCGCGTCGCGGTCTCCGGCGTCAGCGAGCCGGTGGTGATGCGCAACCCGGCGATCCTCTACGGAATCGGCAATATTCTGGAGAACGCCGTCGATTTCGCTCGCGAGACGGTCGAGGTGAACGCCTGGTGGAATGCCGACACCGTTCAGATCATGATCTCGGACGATGGCCCGGGCATCAAACCGGACCTCTTGAAGCGGATCGGCGAGCCCTATCTGTCCCGCCGCCGGCACCCCGACGACGCCCACACCGAACGGTCCGGGCTCGGCTTGGGCGTGTTCATCGCTCGTACGCTGCTGGAGCGGACCGGCGCCAAAGTGTCGTTTCGCAACAAGCTGTTTCCCGACCACGGCGCCGTAGTCCAGCTCACCTGGCCCCGCAACCGTTTCGAAAATTCGGAAATCCCCGCCGTCGCAGAGGCTTGAGGTCGGTTTGAGGGGCGCGCGGTCCGGTCGCAGGCCGCCCCCTTGGCAGCGCGGCGCACGGTCGCCATATCTTACGCGTCGACGCTCAGGAGATCACGCGCCGTGAACGCCATTCCCGAATTGAACGACTTGACCGATCGCTCGCTGCTGATCGTGGAGGACGACAAGCCGTTCCTCGAGCGGCTATCGCGGGCGATGGAGACCCGCGGCTTCGCCGTGACGTCCTGCGACAGCGTGTCCAGCGGCCTCGCCCAGATCGGCAAGGCGGCCCCGGCCTTCGCGGTGGTCGATTTGCGGCTCGGCGACGGTAACGGCCTCGATGTGGTCTCGGCGCTGAAGCGCGAGCGCCCCGATGCGCGCGCCATCGTGCTGACCGGCTACGGCAACATCGCCACCGCGGTCACCGCGGTAAAGATGGGCGCGGTCGACTATCTGTCGAAGCCGGCGGATGCCGACGACGTCGTCGCCGCCCTGCTGGCGAGCGGCACCGAGAAATCCGAACTGCCGAACAATCCGATGTCGGCCGACCGCGTGCGCTGGGAGCACATCCAGCGGATCTACGAGATGTGCAACCGCAACGTCTCGGAAACCGCGCGCCGCCTCAACATGCACCGCCGCACCCTGCAGCGAATTCTGGCCAAGCGCGCGCCGCGCTGAGGCGATCGCTTCAACCTCTCCCCTGGCAGGGCGCAACCTCTCCCGCTTGCGAGACCTCTGCGAAACTCGTTGATTTGGCGAGTTTGCCGCTGGAGGGGTGATGGCGTGATGCGATTTGGCTGCGATCGGCGGTTTCGGCCGCCGTGGCCGCTGATTGTC
>Ga0105047_10000049_pt1 | contig 146597 bp, 128 predicted proteins | sample MAT04_FD_78384 | JGI IMG/M metagenome (GOLD analysis project Ga0105047, IMG submission 78384) | Freshwater microbial communities from Lake Fryxell liftoff mats and glacier meltwater in Antarctica - MAT-04 (megahit assembly) | ecosystem: Environmental > Aquatic > Freshwater > Ice > Liftoff...
CATGCCTTGCAGTGCTCGCTGCGATTGGGGCCGACCCTGCGGTGATCATGGCCCCGTAGGAGGCTGCGCTTCAGGGGTGACATTTGAAATTGCGCGCTGTGCCATTTGAAATTGCGCGCTACAGAATCTCGGGATTGTTAGGATGGGTGCGGAGGGCGCCCTTGAGGACGGTCATGGCTTCTGCGCGGCGGCCGCTGGAATGCAGCGCAACAGCGTAGACATAAGGGTAACGCGGCTGCTCCGGCTCGAGATCCGTCGCGCGCTGCAATTCGCCGAGCGCGTCGTCGGGCCGCTTCAGGCGCGTCAGATTGAGGCCCAGCGCGTGATGCAGCGCCGCATCCCGCGGAGAAACCGCCAATGCGGCGCGAAGGACAATTTCGCCCTCGCTGTCCCGGCCGCGCTGCCGATAGAGGTCACCGAGGTTGATCGCGGCCGTGGCGTATTGTGGGCTCAGACTGAGCGCCGCCCTGTATTCGGCCTCGGCCTCGGACATCAGGCCGCGCTGCGTCAGAAAATTTCCAAGCATGGTCCGGGCTTCCGGACGCTCGGCATTGGCGCGTTGCGCATCGACAAATTCAGAGGCCGCACGATCGAATGCCACTCGGTCCCGTTCTGGCTGGCTTGCGGTCGGCACCGCCGCCAGCAGCGCTGCCGCCCTGATCCGGACCCCGCGGACAGGATCGGACAACAACGGGGACGCGAAGGGCCAGAGCTGACCGACGGGAACGTTGTCCAACATGTCGAGCGCACCGATCCGCACGATCGGATCAGGATCGGCGAGAGCGGCTCGGGTCATCGTGACATGCGCGGCCGAGACGCGCGAGCCCAGTTCGCCAAGCGCGCTGGCGCGAACCACGGCGGGCGCCTGGCGATCCGCCGCGAGCACAGATAGCAGCGCGGCAGCATTGACCTGGTCGGTGCGGGCGGCATGAAATGCCGCTGCGTAAGACCGCAAGTCCTTGCGGACCGTGCCGTACCATCGTTCGACGGCTGCCGCCGACCACTGTGGCGACTTGTCCTGATGACAGTCGTTGCAGGCATTCGGGGTCCCGAGCGTGACGGAAAGATCAGGGCGCGGAATTCTGAACGCGTGATCGTGCCTGACATCGATCACCATATAGGTCCGGGTCGGCATGTGGCACGAGATGCAGGTTGGCGCCCGGTCGATCGCGGCGTGGCGGCGATGGTCCACGCCGGCATATTTGTCGGACGCGTGACATTGCAGGCAGACGCCTTCGCCGGCGAGGCGCAGCTTGCCGCTGTGCGGCTCGTGGCAGTCGCTACAAGTAACGCCGGCGGCAAACATCTTGCTTTGCCTGAAAGGGGTGTAGTTATACGCCTCCTCGTTGTCCCGGATCTGGCCGTCGGCATGGTAGGTGTTGCGCGCAAGCGCTTCGACGGCATGGGTTTGCGACAAGGATCGCCCCGGTATCCAGTTTTCGTCGAAGCCGGCCCGGCGGGCGTGACAGAGACCGCAGGTTTCGACCTCCTTGCGTAGCGTTGCCGGGGCTGCCGAGCGTTGCGTGTTCCCGCTTCGTGGGTCCATCGGCCAAATGATGCCTTGGCGTTCGTCGAAACGAACCAGCAATCCCTTACTGGTGTCTTGCCGCCGGCTGAACGGCCACCAACTGTGCTGATCGCGCGCCCAGGCGGCGTGACGCGAGCCCTGCCCATGACAGGCTTCGCAGCCGACGCTGATCTCCGCCCAGGTCGTCGCGAAACGATCCGTTCTGGCGTCGTAATTCTTGCGCAGTCCGGTCGAGTGACACTCCGCGCACATGAAATTCCAGTTCTGGTTCAGCTTGGTCCAGTGGAGGATATCGTCGTGCCGGATTTCCTCATGGGGTGAGAGGTGAAACCAGTGCTGGCCGCCCTTGTCCTGCGGTCTCGAGTCCCAGGCGAGCGGCAATGCCTGCAGGCGTCCGTCGGAGAATTCGACCAGGTATTGCTGCAAGGGATCGATACCGAATGTATACTTCACCTCGAACACCGCCAGCTTGCCGTCGGCACCATCGGTCTCGACCCAAAATTTGCCGTCCTTGCGGAAGAAGCGGGAGCGCGAGCCGTAGTAGTCGACGCTTGCATCGTTGAAATTGCCGAGCACGGCCCGGTCGGTGGCGTGCTGCATAGCGGCCTTGTGCTGCGATGTAATCCACGAATTTGCTTCGGTTTGGTGACAGCCAGCGCATGTTTCGCTGCCGACGAAGGTTGCAGCGGCTTCGGTTTGACGGGTGGGAGTGAACTCGCCACGCTTTGAAAACTGGAATCCGACCGCGAGTGCTGCGAACCCGATCATGACTGCCGTCGCGACCAAGATGCGGCGTGTCGTGGGGAGCAGGGCCTTCAGTCCGCGAGGAACCGTCTCCCGCCGCGCCGCCGGCACAATCACCTGCGCCGTGTCCTTGCGGGATCCACCTTTGCTCCGGGTTCTCCGTCGTCTGCGTACCAACTGTGAGGCTCTTCAGCGTTGCGGTCGTCGAAACGATGATCAAACGGTTCACTCGCATGATCAGGCCTTATGCTTGAGCCCGCCGTCAAGTTGGGCGGAAGCGTCCGGCCGAACAGCCTTGGCGGTCACAGTCGGACACTGCTCATCGCGGCTCCTGGGGCAGGATGAGTTGTCTTCGAGCTGTCATCAGTTCCAACCTGCTATATCCGGCTCCGGCCTGCTGTCACCGCATGACTCTTCCCAAAACCGGCGTCGAGGTTTCGGGATCATGCACTAGAGCTTTTCCGGTTCTGATCAAATCAGAACCGGAGCTCTCACTTTTTGTTCTGACGCGTTTTCTTCACGCGAACCGGTTTCCACTTCGCTCGAAAACGCACTAACGAGGACGAAGGGGCGAACAGTCTAGCTCCGAAGCTTGATCTGGATCAAATACGGCGACCGGATTGAAGCTGAACCTGCGCAAAATCAAAACGTCGGAAGAGCGGAGGAGTCGACCATGAGAGTGTTGAGCGAATAGCATCGGCGCTTCTGGCGGCGGTGTCCGTTGCCGTAACTACTCAGCATGGCCATGCAGCGGTCGTGTATTGCCAATAGGTGAGCTATCCCGCCGGCTGTATCGTGAGGCCGGGCGTGGTGTTGCGGCCCCGGCCGGTCGCGCGAGCCGTGGTGAGGCCGGGCGTCGGCGTGGTCGGAACGCCGATGAACCGTGGCGGCCCGTTCAATCGGGTCGGCAGACGCTGACTCGATTCTGGATGCCGGTGGCTCGAGACAACCCTGTTTGTTGTGGCGTAGCAGTCTTCGTTGGAGGACACCATGAAGCGATTGGCTTTGAAGCGATTGGTTTCGGTTGTTGCGCCACTGTCGTTGCTGGCATCGTTGTTGCTGGCGTCATGGATCGGCTACGCAAGCGCCCAGCAGGCGGCTCCGATCGACCCGGCTCCGATCAACCCATCGATGCCCACCGATCGCTCGGTATTGCCGATTCCTGAACCGCAATACCCGCACAGCACGGTATTCGACGTCCGCAACGCAACGCCACCGCCGCGGTTCGAAGTCAAGGCTCCGGCGGGCGCGCCGAACGTGGTCATCGTTCTGATCGACGATATGGGTTTTGGCCAATCCAGCGCATTCGGCGGACCCGTCAGGATGCCGACAGTCGAGGGCCTCGCCAATCAGGGACTCCGCTACAATGAGTTTCACACCACGGCGCTTTGCTCGCCGACACGCGCCGCGCTGCTCAGCGGACGCAATCACCACATCAACAACATGGGCTCGATTACGGAAACGGCGACTTCGTTTCCCGGGCAAACCGGGCAGCGCCCGAACAGCGTGGCATCGGTCGCAGAGATTCTGCGGCTGAACGGCTACAGCACCGCCCACTTCGGCAAGAACCACGAAACCGCGGCGTGGGAGGTCAGTCCGTCCGGTCCGACCGACCGCTGGCCGACGCGTCAAGGGTTCGACAAGTTCTACGGATTCATGGGGGGCGAGACCAACCAATGGGCGCCCCTTCTGTATGACGGTATGGCCCAGGTCGAACTACCAAAAGACCCGAACTATCATTTTATGACCGACATGACGAATCATGCGGTCGACTGGATGAAGTCGCAGAAGGCGCTGACGCCGGACAAGCCGTTCTTCATCTACTTCGCGCCCGGCGCCACACACGCGCCGCATCAGGTGCCGAAGGAATGGATCGCTAAATACAAAGGCAAATTCGATCAGGGCTGGGACCAGCTTCGCGAAGAGACCCTGGCGCGGCAGATCAGGCTCGGCGTGGTGCCGGCCGGCACCAAGCTCGCCCCGAAGCCCGAGCCGATCAAGGATTGGGCCACGCTGAACGCAGACGAGAAGAAGCTGTTCGCGCGCCAGATGGAAGTCTTCGCCGGTTTCGGCGAATACGCCGACACCGAAATCGGCCGTCTGATCGAGGCCATCAGGCAAACGGGTCAGCTCGACAATACGCTGATCTTCTACATCGTCGGCGACAACGGCGCGAGCGCTGAAGGCGGCATGAACGGCCTGTTCAACGAGATGACCTATTTCAATGGCGCTCAGGAAACCGTTCAGGATGTTCTGAAGCACTACGACGAGCTGGGCGGCCCGAACACCTATGGCCACTATGCAGCCGGTTGGGCGATTGCAGGCGATACGCCGTTCACCTGGACCAAGCAGGTGGCCTCCAGCTATGGCGGTACCCGTAACGGCATGGTGATCCACTGGCCCAAGGGCATCGCCGCAAAGGGTGAGGTGCGCTCGCAATGGCATCACGTCATCGATGTCGTGCCCACAATTCTCGAAGCGGCGAGTTTGCCGGAGCCGAGCGCCGTCAACGGCACGCTTCAACTGCCGATCGTCGGCAACAGCATGGTGTATACGTTCGCCGACCCTAAAGCGGCGAGCACGCACAAGACCCAGTACTTTGAGATCTTCGGCAATCGCGCGATCTACAGCGACGGATGGCTGGCCGGAACGGTTCACCGAGCGGCATGGGAAACCAAGCCCCGCAGGGCGCTCGAACAGGATGTCTGGGAACTCTACGATACGCGGTCGGATTTCAGCCTCGTCAACGATCTGGCGGCGACGAATCCCGACAAGCTGAAGGAGTTGCAGGATCTGTTCATGAAGGAGGCGGAGAAGAACTCCGTCCTGCCGCTCGACGATCGAACCCTGGAGCGTACCAACGCAGCTCTGGTCGGACGCCCGGATCTGATGGCCGGTCGAACCACGCTGACGGTTTACGAGGGAATGATCGGGATGTCTGAAAACGTCTTCATCAATCTCAAGAACCGGTCTCACACGGTCACCGCCGTGGTGGATGTTCCGAAGGCCAACGCCAACGGCGTCCTGATGGCCCAGGCCGGGCGATTTGGCGGCTGGAGCCTGTATGTGAAGAACGGCAAACCGGTTTACACCTACAACTGGCTCGGCCTGAAACGGTTCAGTATCGCCGGCAAACAGCCGATACCGGCCGGCAAAGCAACGATCCGTTTCGAGTTTGTCTACGACGGCGGGGGGCTCGGAAAGGGCGGCCTTGGCACCCTTCTGGTCAACGGAAAACCCGCTGCTTCAGGTCGCATCGATCAGACCCAATGCTGCTTCTATTCGGCCGACGAAGGCGCCGATGTCGGCGCCGACGAAGGAACGCCCGTGACCGAAGACTACAAGTCGCCGTTCAAATTCACCGGAAAGATCTCGTCAGTGACGATCGAGCAGAAGGAGATGAAGAAGGCCGAAAGCGAGGACGCCGTTCAGGCTCGCAAGGCGGCGCTGTTGAAGAAGGGACTATCGGATTGAGCAGCGGTTCCGGAATGACGAAGGAGAGGTTTCGTCGACAGCTCGTCGTCGGTAGCCCGGGTGTTGCTGCACTCGTCCGGGCTACGCTTCGTGCGCTTTTGCTCGCGATGGGAAAGTAGTGGGAGCATCGCTTCGTTCACCCAAGCGGTGATCCGAGCAACTCCAATGGCGGTTGGTCGTGCTCGGCAAAAAAAGAAAAGCGGAGGCCAGAGGCCTCCGCTTTGTCGTTGTTAGTTACCTCCCGTCGCGGGATCGGGCAGAGCGCTCATTCACCCCAGCCGTCCCGCGGCGTGGGCCAGCAGGGTGTAGACCAGTCCGGTCTCCGAGCTGAGATGGGTGCGCAGCGCTTGCGGGCCGCGTTCGTCGCGCGCCACCTCGTCGAGCAGGCGCTCGAACTCGGTGATGTAGCGGTCCACCGTCTGCTTGAAGGCGCGGTCGCTGCGATATTTGCGGGCGACCTCGTCGAACGCCTTCTGGCCGGCGGGGGTGTACAGCCGCTTGCTGAACGCCTTGGCTTCGCCGCGCTGGTAGCGGTCCCACATCTCCAGCACAAGGTTGCGGTCCATCAGCCGGCCGATGTCGAGCGACAGCGATTCCAGCGGATTGCCGCTCATCGCCTGCTGGGGCGTCCGGCCGCGCGGGGGCTCGCGCTCCGCGCCGGTGTCGGCGCGGTTCAACAGGTCCGACAGCCAGCCGTCACGGCCCTGATCGGCGGCGGTCGGAGCGACCGGCGGAGCTTCGGTGCGGCGGGGCGCAGGACCGGCGATTCCGAGGTCCGGAGGCGGCAGGGTCGATGCGCTGGCGTCACGTCGGCTCGATTGCCGCGACACGGGCTCCCGCGACACCGGCTCGGCCGGCCGCGAGATCGCTTCGCTGCGGCCGCCGCCGGCGGTCGCCAGCATCGGCTCTTCCTCGCGGGCTGCGCTGGCGCGCGTGGTGCCGACCACGTCCAAGCCACGGCCGTGGCGGACGACGATGCGGTTGAGCTCGGCCAGCGCCTCGATCTGGTCGACGATCACCTTGCGCATCTGCGCGGTGCTCTCGGCGGCCTCCTGCGGGATCTCGAGCACGCCGCGACGCAGTTCTTCGCGGGTGGCTTCGAGTTCGGTGTGCATCTCCGACGCCATCTGCTTGATGCCCTGGACGATCGCCGAGAAGCGGTCGGCCGATTGCTTGAACAGGGCGTCGGCTTCCTGGGTGCCCTGCTGATAGACCTGGTGCATCGTCTCGGCAGTGAGGCGGCGCTCCTTTTCGGCGGCGCTGCGCACCGCTTCGAACTGCTGGGTGATGCTGGCGGAGCCGGCGCCGGCGGTCTCGGCCACGATCCGCGCGATGTCGCGCGCCCGTTCCTCGGCGGCAGCGAGCGATTCATCGAGCAGGCCGGTGAAGCGGCTCAGCCGCTGGTCGAGATCGGCGGTGCGCAGGTCGATGGTGGTGACCAGCGATTCCAGCGACTCCTTGCGCTCGGTGACCGAGGTCGAGGCCGAGCGGTTGCTCTGCTGCACCAGATCGGCGGCTTCGGCCAGCGCCTGGCCGTGGCCTCGAACTGCACGGACAGCGCGTTGAGGTCGGACAGCGCCTTGCTGGTCTTGGTGTGGAAGCCGGTGAGCTGATCTTCCAGGCCCTGCGTGGCGGCGCCGCTGCGGGCGTTGACGTCGTTCATCGTGGCGACGAAGTCCGCCACGCGGGTGACCAGCGCGCGCTCCAGTGAGTTGAGGTTGTCGTGAGCGCCGGTGAGCACTTCCTGCAGCAGGATGTTGCCCTCGCGCAGCCGCTCGAACAGCGCCACCGTATCGGAGCGCAGGATCTTGCTGGTCTCCTGCATCTCGGTGACGGCCGCGACCGACACCTGGCGCGACTGATCGATCGCCGAGCGCGAGGCCAGTTCGAGGTCCTTGAGCGACTTGTTGATCGCGCCGGTCGCCAGATCGCCGGCGCCGGTGATCGAGCGCGCGACGTCGTTGCTGTTGGTGGTGATCGAGTTCGAGAACGCCTTGCCGCGAGTCTCGATCGCGTTCAGCGCATCGGTGGTGACGCGATCGATGTCGACGGTGAGCTGGTTGGTCTTGCCCGACAGGGCCTCGACCAGCACGCCGCGCTTGCTGTCGATGATATGCGACAGCCGGTCGGCCTGTTGCTGCACGTAGCTGACGATCTCGTCGGTCTTGGCGGAGATCGTCGAGCCGAAGCTGCCGCTGGCGGCGAACACCGACCGTTCGATGTCTGCCGAAGTCGATTTGATCTTCGAGCTGACCTCGTTCGAGACCGAGACCAGCGTGGTCTGGGCGGCGGCCGCACTGGCCTGGATGTTGTCGGTGGTGTTGATGGTAACCGCCGCGAGCGTGCGCTCGATATCGGCGGAGATCGTCTTGATCTGCGTGGCCGCTTCCGCGGTGCTGTTGGTGAGCGTCGCCTGCACCTCGCGGGCGCTGCCCAGGATGGTGGTCGCCGCCGTGACGCCGGCCGAGCTCAGCGAGCGCTCGACATCGATCGCCAGCGACTTGACGTGGTTGGCTGCTTCCTCGGAGGCGTTGACCAGCGTCGACTGCGCTTCACGCGCGCCGGTGACCATCGATTCCGCGGACGTCATGCCGGCGGTGATCAGGGTGCGCTCGAGCTCGGCAGCAAGCGACCGGACCTGATCGGAGGCCGAGGTCGACGCGTTGGCGAGCGTGCTCTGGACGTCCCGCGCGCTGGCGAGGATGGCGCCGGCGGTGGCGCTGCCTGCAGCGGTCAGCGTGCGCTCGACGTCGCCGGTCAGCGCCATGACCTGGTTCGACGCCTCGGTGGAGGTCGCAACCAGAGTGTGCTGGGCGTCGCGAGCTCCCGACAGGATGGTCTCGACGGTGGCTGCGCCGGCCGCCGTCAGTTTGCGTTCGACGTCGCTGGCCAGCGAGATCACCTGGCTCGACGCCTCGGAGGAGGCGGCGACCAGCGTGTTCTGCGCCTCGCGCGCGCCGGCGACGATGCTGCTTGCGGTCGACGATCCAGCTTCGGACAGCGTGCGCTGAACCTCCGCGCTGAGCGATTTGACGCGTTCTGCGGCTTCCTCTGACGCCGCCATCAGCGTGGTCTGGGCGGCGCGGGCGCCGCCGAGGACCGATTCCGCCGTCGCATTGCCGGCGGCGTACAGCGTGCGTTCGATATCCGACGACAGCGAGCGGATCTGACCGGTGACTTCTGTCGAGGCCGAGAGCAGCGTGCTGTGCACCTCGCGGGCCCCCGCCAACACCGATGCCGACGTGGAGTCGCCGGCGCCGGTGATGGTGCGCTCGATATCGGCGGACAGCGAGCGGATCTGCCCGGTGACCTCGGTCGAGGCCGACAGCAGCGTGCTGTGGGCTTCGCGGGCGCCCGCCAGCACCGACGCCGAGGTGGCGTCGCCGGCACCGGTAAGGGTGCGCTCGATATCGGCGGACAGCGAGCGGATCTGGTTGGCGACGTCGGAGGACGACGACACCAGGGTGGCCTGCGCCTCGCGGGCGCCCGCCAGCACCGACGCCGAGGTGACGTCACCGGCGCTGGTGAGGGTGCGCTCGATATCGGCGGACAGCGATCGGATCTGATTGGCGATGTCGGAGGACGACGACACCAGGGTGGCCTGGGCCTCGCGGGCGCTGTTGAGCACCGAGGCCGAGGTGGCGCCGCCGACATCGGTCAGCGAGCGCTGGATTTCAGCCGACAGCGTCCGGATCTCGGCGGTGATGTCGCTCGAGGTCGCGACCAGCGTGCTCTGGGCTTCGCGCGCGCCGGCGAGGACCGAAGCCGCGGTCGACGTGCCTGCGACCGCGAGGGTGCGCTCGACGTCGGCGGACAGCGACTTGAGCTGGGCCACGGTGTCGCTCGACACCGCGGAGAGTTTGGCCTGCGCTTCGGTCGCGCTGACCACCACCGAATTCGCGGCGTTGGTGCCGACCGCGGTGAGGGCGCGTTCGATCTCGGCCGAGGTGAGCTGCAGCTGGGCGCCGACCTCGGTCGACACCGACAGCATGGCGTCCTTCGCCGAGCGGGTGCCGGACTGGATGGTGTCGCTGGTGCTGATGGCGAGGTTGGTCAGCGAACGTTCGGCGTCCGACACGTGCGACTTGATGCCGAGCGATAGCTCTTCGGCGCGCGCCATCAAAAGGTTGCTCGCCTCGCGGCCGGTGTTCTCGAACCGGCCGGCCACCGCGTCGACGCGCGAGCCGAGCAGGTCTTCGAACTGCGACACGCGCAGATCGATATCGGTGAGCACCGTACCGACGCGGTTCTCGAGCCCCTCGTGGATTTCCTGGAAGCGCGCGCTGACGGTCGCGGCGAGGCCGGTGCTGCGGCTGTCGATGGTGTCGGTGACGTTGGTGATGCGCTGGTCGATCGCGCCGATCGCCTGGGCGGTGCCGTCGGTGAGCGACGTGGTCAGATGCGACAGGCGGGCGTCGATCGACTCGATCGCCTGGACCGCGCCGGTGGTCAGCGTATCGGCGAGCCGGTCGATGCGGGTGTCGATCAGATCGATCGCCTGAGTGGCGCCGGTCGACATCGTGGTCGACAGCTGCGCGATCCGGTCGTCGATCAGACCGATCGCCTGCGTCGAGCCGCTCGACATCGTGGTCGACAGCTGCGCGATCCGGTCGTCGATCAGGCCGATCGCCTGCGTCGAGCCGCTCGTCAGCGTCGTCGACAGCTGCGCAATCCGGTTGTCGATGGCATCGACCGCCTCGATCGAGCCGATCGTCAGCGTGTCGGAGAGCTGCGCGATGCGGGTGTCGAGGCTCTCGGTCACCGACTTGGTACGCGACGTGAAGCTGTCGTCGAGCGACTTCAGATGGCCGCCGACGGTGTCGTCGAGCGACTTGACTTTGCTGTCGAGCGAGCCGTCGAGGCTGGTGACGCGGGCGTCGAACACGGTCTCGAAATGCGACAGGCGCTGATCCAGCGTGGCGCTGATCTCGTCGCCGCGCGCAGTGACGCGCTGATCGAAATTGTCGACATAGGTCTTCAGGGTGCTGGAAATATCCTGGGTGCGCTGGCCCATGCGGTCGACGATCTCGCCGCCATAGGTCTTCACGGTACGGTCGAATTCGGAAATGTGGCGGGTGATCAGCGCGCCGAGCGTGCCGCTGTCGCGCGCGAACTTCTCGGCGAGTTCGGAGCCCTGCTGCTTCACCAGATCGTCGAACGAGCTCATCTGCAGGCTGAGAGCGTCGTGGGCGTTCTCGGTCTGGCTGACCACCTTGGCCACCAGCGTGTTGACGGTGACGTCGAGCGCTTCGCTGGCCTTGTCGCCGCTGGTGAGGATCTGGTCGGCGAGGCGATTGCCGGCGTCGTCGATCTTGCTGACGAGGTCGCCGCTGCGCAGCTCGAGTTCGAGCAGCAGTGAGTCGCTGGAGTTCTTCAGCGAATCGTGGACCTGCTCGGTGCGCTCGGAGATGCCGTCGACGATGCTGGCGGAACGCTGTTCGAAGTCGCCGGTGATGCGGTCGAGGCGTTCGTTGAGCATGTCGTGGACACGGTCCGCGAGTTCGACGAATTCGTCGTGGACGTGACCGGTCTTGAAATTCAGGCTGGCGGTCAGCCGTTCGCTGGCGTCGAGCACCGCGCGGGTGGTCTCGGCGCTGGCTTCCTCGAGGCGGTCGAGCAGGTCGCCGCCGCGCTCGCCGAGCGCGAGGATCATGTTGTCGCCGGCATTGCCGAGGGCGCTGGTGATGTGCGCGCCGCGCTCTTCGAGCGCGCTGGTGATGCTCTTGGCCACTTCGTCGACCCGCGAGGCGATCGCGTCTGAAATCAGCGCGATGTCGTGACGCAAATCGATCTGCACGCCGGAGATGGCGCTGCGCACCTGCTCCGCCTGGCCGACCAGATTGTCGCGCTGATGCGCGATGTCCTGCAACAGCGCGCGGATCCGGACTTCGTTGTCGGAGTAGGCGCGTTCCAGCGCCGAGACTTCGTTGGCGACCAGGGTTTCGAGTTCGCCGGCGCGCGCGATGGCGCGCTCGACGCCGTCGCCCATCGCGGCGACTTCGCGGCGGATCGCCTGACCGACGGTCACGACGGAATCGCTCGCCGCAATTTCGGGCTCGGAGAATCGCATTGCGACCTGCGCCATCGATTGCGCGATCATCCGCAATTCCTGACCGCGCCAGGTCAGGCTCGCGAGGAAGTAGAACAGCATCACCGGCGCAAGGAACAGCGCGACCAGGCCGACCAGCGCAATCGTGCCGCCGCTGCCCTGACCGACCATCGCCTGCAGCGACGGCAGGAAGCTGACGGTCAACACGATGCCGCCGAACACCCAGACGCCGGCGAAAATCGATGCGAGCGTATAGACGTTGCGGGACGGGCGGCCCTTCTGCAGCGCCTGGAGGAGCTGGCCGATGGTCTCACGATCGTCATTGGCCGGGCGCTGGGCGAAAGCGCGCTCGTCGGCCTGTTCGAAAGTGGGACGGTCGGGTGCGATCCGCGGCTCCGGCGCGCCGTCGTTGTAAGCGGCTGGCGTGGTGATCGCCGGCGAGCCATCGCTCCGCACCGAGATCTGATCGTCGCCTGTCGTCGGCGCGTCGCTGATGTTCAGGGCTTCCTGAATCGCGGACAGCGCCACTTCGGTCGGATCTTTGATCTTCTTCGGATTATTCGCCATGTGACCTACGCCCTCGTTCTACGCATCCGGGGGACGCTGCATGATTGATCGCAGCTCGCCGCCGGTCTGGTGCTCAAATCCGGCGCGGTCGAACCCCCTCGACGCCGGGCTTTTGTCCACCACTTCCGGAAACATCCTATTGGCTCGGTGGATCGAATGAAATGGTCGACGTTAAGACAATCTTAATCATCGTTAACGGGAGTTGCCGCTAAGCCCTTCCGCCTACGTAAAAATCCTGTGGGAAGCAGGAAACGCTGCGAAATTGAGGACAAAATGGCCTCAAACTTGCGGCGTTGTCCCGAAATGATCCGTTAACCAATCGCGTGCTTCGATCGGTCCGATCCGTTTCCGGTATCAGGAAAGCGGTCATTCTCCGGGGAGTGGACCTTGTCGCTGCAGCTTGAATGGGTCGCGTGGATGCCGTCGCCGCCGTTGGTCCCGGAGTCCGGGGCGATTGATGAGGTGCATCTGGAGCGGATGACGCTCGGTGACAAGTCGCTGGAGCGCGAGGTCCTGACGCTGTTCTCGGCGCAGACGGAGCGGCTGCTGGGGATATTGGCGAATTGGCCGGCGGATGCGGCGGCGCTGGCGCATACGCTGAAAGGATCCGCCCGGGCGATCGGGGCTTTCGCGGTGGCGGACGCGGCGGCCGAACTCGAGGACGCGCTGCGACGCGGCAACGCCGGTCCCGAGCTTCTGGCGGCGCTGGGCACCGCGGTCGATCACGCCCGGATCACGATCGACGACCGGCTGGAGCGCTGAGCCGGATGGGTGCGGCGAATGGACGATCCGGCGGTTCCGGATTTTGCCCGCCGCGGCGCTGGCGGAAAGCCGATCGACCCGCTATAGGACAGCCCGTCATCCTTTCCCTGTCAGAACGAGCAGAGCGTCCGACGAGCAATCATGGCCAAGATTCACTTTGTTGATCACTCCGGAGAGACCCGCATCGTCGACGTCGAGAACGGCGCAACGGTGATGGAAGCGGCCATTCGCAACGCCATTCCCGGCATCGAGGCCGAATGCGGCGGCGCCTGCGCCTGCGCAACCTGCCACGTCTATGTCGACGAGGCCTGGCGCGAGAAGGTCGGCGGCCCGTCGCCGATGGAAGAGGACATGCTCGACTTCGGCTACGACGTGCGTCCGTCGTCGCGGCTGTCGTGCCAGATCAAGGTCTCGGACGAACTCGACGGCCTCGTGATCTCGACCCCGGATCGCCAAGCCTAACGGTTGGCCAAGCCGTCATCGACCGCATAGAGCGCGCAGTCCGGCGCATGTTGTCCACAGGCTTTCAGCGCCTCGGCTTCGGCCGTGGCGGTGGAGCGCTGGGCGGAGCGGAAAGCGAACGCGCCCGTCGGCGACATCGCGAACGCCTTGTGCGGGCTGCCGGCGAGATAGGCGGTAAAGCCGGCACGGCCGGCGGCGCTGAGCTGCGGCGGAAGCGGCAGATCGGCCACCGGTAGCGCGATCGGCTCGCGGCTGACGAGATGATGCGCCCGTAAGAACTTGTCGACCATCGGCGTCCAGATTGGAATTCCCGCCGCCGAGTACAGCTTATGGCCGTCGCTGCCGAACGCCGGCGCTTCGATCAGCTCGGCGCGGCCGCCGCTGGCGGTGAACGCCGCGTGCATCCGCCGCGCCAGTTCCGGTCCAAAATACTTGTCGTTGGCGGCATAGACCCACAGCGTCGGGACCCGCGCGGTCTTGCCATAAGTTGCGAACGCGTCGATCAGCGCCTCCTCGTCGCAGACGTCATTGTCCGCGCGCGAGCCGCGGCCGCCGGCGAACGAGATCACCGCAGCGAGGCCGGGTGGCGGCGTAGCCGCCAGCGCCAGGCCGGCGAAGCCGCCTGCCGAAACCCCGACCACGATCATGCCCTCCGTACTGACATCGGGGCGGCCGACCATCGCCGCGATCGCCGCGCGCAGATCGAGCGCGGAAGCGTTGCCGCCGGCCCAATAATTGCGGCGGCCGCACGGGCCGGCGCCCTCGGCGAAAGTGCCGTCGGAAGCGCCGTAGCCGCGCCGCATCACCACCAGCGCCGCAAAGCCGCGGCGGGCGAATTCGGCGGCATGCGGATAGGCCCGGTACGGCGACATCGCCGCGCGGTCGGCCGGTTTGCGCGGCGCGCCATGGGTCAGCACCGCCAGCGGATAGCGGCCGGGGCCGGCCGGCCGCAGCAGCATCGCCTCCAGTCCGCGCAGTCCGGCCACCGCCATCGGCAGCCGCAGTTCCTCGCGATGCAGCGACTCGGCACATGCCTGCGTGGCGACGAGTAGCGCCATGCAAAATGCTGCGATCGACCGCCTCATGTCGGCTCCACGCCGCGCCGCCACCATGGCGCCAGGCTGGCGATCAGATCGTCGGTCAGCGGCGTCGGCTTGCGGCTCTGCGCATCGACCAGCACGGTGACCGCGCGCGCCGAGGCGACGCAGACGCCTTCGGAAAACACCACCTGATCGAAATGCGTCGAGGTGCGGCCGAGCTTCACCAGGCCGATGCCGAGTTCGATGGTGCCCGGCCAATGCAATTCGCTGCGGAAATGGATGTCGAGCCGGACCAGCACCCAGGACAGTCCCGGCGGGATCAGGCCCGAGGCGGGGTCCTTCATCAGCGTGACCCGGGCGGTCTCGAAATAGCTGGCGTAGACCGCGTTGTTGACGTGGTTGTTCGGGTCGAGGTCGGCGAACCGGACGTTATCCGAAAGTCGATAGGGGATGTCCTCGAGCCGAGGCAAAGCATGGTCGCGGGATCGTGCGGTCAAGGGCCATTCTCCGGGCTTTTATGATCCATTGAGCGCAATTCTTGAGCTAGAACAAGGTGCCACCGCCTTTTTATGGCTTTTCTCCCCCGCCGGGCTTGGCTACACAATCCGCGGCCGGACCGCCCGCGTCCGAAAATCTTCAACCCGAAAAGAATCAACGATGACCGAAGCGATCAAAACCGATGTGCTGATTGTTGGCGCGGGTCCGTGCGGACTGTTCGCCGTGTTCGAGCTGGGCCTTCTCGATATCAAGGTTCATCTCGTCGATATTCTCGACAAGGTCGGCGGCCAGTGCGCCGAGCTGTATCCGGAAAAGCCGATCTACGACATTCCCGGCATTCCGATGATCACCGGCCACGGTCTGACCGAAAGCCTGATGGAGCAGATCAAGCCGTTCAACCCGACCATCCATCTCAACGAGATGATCGAGAGCGTCGAGAAGATCGGCGACCCGGAATTCCGCGTCATCACCAACGCCGGCACGGTGTTCGAATGCAAGGTGCTGGTCGTCGCCGCGGGCGGCGGTTCGTTCCAGCCGAAGCGGCCGCCGGTGCCGGGCGTCGAGGCCTATGAAGGCAAGTCGGTGCACTACGCGGTCCGCAAGATGGAAGAATTCCGCGGCAAGGACATCGTCATCGTCGGCGGCGGCGACAGCGCGCTGGACTGGACGCTGAACCTCAACCCGATCTGCAAGAGCATGACGCTGGTGCATCGCCGCGACGATTTCCGCGGCGCGCCGCACAGCGTGGAGCAGATGCGCCAGCTGGTGGCGTCCGGCAAGCTCGATCTCAAGATCGGCCAGATCACCGAGCTGCAGGGCGACAACGGTCAGCTGTCCGGCGCGACGATCAAGCTCAATGACAACAGCGTGGCGCAGATCAAATGCGATGCGATGCTGCCGTTCTTCGGGTTGACGATGAAGCTCGGCCCGGTGGCGAATTGGGGCCTGCAGCTCGAGAACAATCTGATCCCCGTCGACACCGGCACGTTCGAGACCAACGTCCCCGGCATCTTCGCGATCGGCGACATCAACACCTATCCGGGCAAGCTGAAGCTGATCCTGTCGGGCTTCCACGAGGGCGCGCTGATGGCGCAGAAGGCCGTCAAATACGTCTATCCGGACAAGCGCGTCGTGTTCCAGTACACCACGTCGTCGACCAATCTGCAGAAGAAGCTCGGCGTCAACTAACGCCGCATTCGCTGGCGGGACAATGATCCCGCCGGCGAATGCAGTTTGAGTTTGCAAATTCAGGGCGCGCCGACCGGCGCGCCCTTTTTTGTGACCTGGCGGTGTTACTCCGCCCGCCGTCCGATTCGCGCGCGCTGATCGTTCAGGACGTCGGCGATCGTGGTGGCGAAGTCGGTGGTCGGATTCCAGTCGAGCAGCGTGCGGGCGCGGGTCGCATCGCCGACGATGATGTCGGCGGGGTCGGCGCGGTCGCGCGCCGGATCGCGCTGCACGTCGATCGGCTCCGACGTCAGCGCCAGCAATTGCTGCAGGATGTCGCCGATCCGGCGCGGGAGGCCGGAGGCGACGTTGAGGATCAGGCCGGGCTCCAGCTGCTCGCTACGGGCAATCGCTTCGACATAGGCGGTGGCGACGTCGCGTACGTCGAGAAAGTCGCGCTGGCCGTCGAGATTGCCGACCCGAAGCAGCGGCGGCGCGACACCGGCCTCGATCTGCGCGATCTGCCGGGCGAAAGCCGGCACGACGAACGCGTCGGTCTGCCCGGGGCCGGTGTGGTTGAACGGCCGGAACCGGACGCAGCGCAGCCCCTTCGCGACCAGCGCGCCGAGCGCGAGATCGGCCGCGGCTTTCGACGCGCCGTAGTCGTCGCGCGGCGCCAGCACGGTCTGCTCGGTCGCGGGCCGGTCCGACGCGGTTCGGCCATAAGCGAGGCCCGATCCGATATGCACCAGCACGCAGGCCGGGGCGGCGGCCAGGATGGCGTGGCCGAGATTGCGCGGGCCGTCGAGATGCACGCGCCATCCCAGCGCCGGATCGGCATTGGCGGCCGCGGGGGCGGCGAGCGCCGCCAGATTGACGAGGTGGGTGGGCTGCAGGTCGCCGATCATCGCCTCGACCGCGGCGCGGTCGGTGACGTCGAGAGCCTTGATCGCGCCGAGGACGGCGTCGTCGCCGGCATCCAGCGCAGTCGCGGTCAGTTCGGCGCGATCGCCGAAGCGTTGCCGGATCGCCGCCGCCAGATGCGGCCCGACGAAGCCGGTGGCGCCGGTGATCAGGATCCGCAGCGGCGCCGAGGCGCTCGCCATCAGGTGCGCCCGCCGGCCGTCAGCCGGGCGAGGTCGGCCTCGACCATTTCCTCGATCAGTCTCTCCAGCGGCGTTTCGAACTGCCATCCGAGCTTCTGCTTCGCCTTCGAGGCGTCGCCCTTCAGGACGTCGACTTCGGCCGGCCGCAAGAAACGCGGGTCGGTGACGACATGATCGTCCATGTCGAGGCCGACGCAGGCAAACGCCATCTCACAGAATTCGCGGACCGACGCGGCGCGGCCGGTCGCGATCACGTAGTCGTCCGGTCTGTCCTGCTGCAGCATCAGCCACATCGCCCGGGTGTAATCGCGCGCATGGCCCCAGTCGCGCTTGGCGTCGAGATTGCCGAGCACGAGCTGCTGCTGGAGGCCGAGTTTGATCCGCGCGACGCCGTCGGTGATCTTGCGGGTCACGAACTCGATGCCGCGGAGCGGCGACTCGTGGTTGAACAGGATGCCGCATGAGGCGTGCATTCCGAAACTCTCGCGGTAGTTGATCGTCATCCAATGCGCGTAGAGCTTCGCCGCGGCGTAAGGCGAGCGCGGATAGAACGGCGTGGTCTCCGACTGCACCGGCTCCTGGATCATGCCGAACATTTCCGATGACGACGCCTGATAGAACCGCGCCTCCGGACAGGCCGTCCGAACCGCCTCGAGCGCATTGACGGCGCCGAGGCCGGTGACGGTGCCGGTCAGCAGCGGCTGTTGCCAGGACGATTTGACGAAGGACTGCGCCGCGAGATTATAGACCTCGTGCGGGCGAACATCGCCGAGCACACGGATCAGGCTGGAAAGGTCGGTCAGATTGCCGTCGTGCAGCGTCACGCGGTCGGCGACGCCGAGCCATTTCAGCCGGCTCACCATGCCGTCCGCAGAAGCGCTGCGGCGAAGCAGGCCGTGCACGGCGTAGCCTTGTTCGAGCAGCAGGCTGGCAAGGTAGGCGCCGTCCTGGCCGGTGATTCCCGTGATGAACGCAATCTTGCTCATGGTCCGTTCGATTTCATCCCATTGACGTGGTGAGGCGACTATACCCGCTTCGAGCTGTTTCGGTTCTGATTCAATCAGAACCGAAGCTCTCACTTGATGTTCTGAGGCGTTTTCTTGACGCGAAGCGGTATCCACTTCGCTCGAAAACGCCAGAGGCGATCGGCACCACCTGCATCGCGCATCGCGCCGTCGCGATGAGCTTAACCCTTCAGCATCAGCTTGATCGCCTTGGCCGGTCCGAGCCGCAGCAGCAGCGCCAGCAGCGAGGCGCGCGAGACGCCGGGCAGCTTGCGATCGCCGTTCAGCAAGTTCAGGACGGCGGCTTGTGCGAACTTCCGTTCGCCGGCGGTCAGCGTCGCGAGCTGCGAGGTGATGGCCGCGAGGTCGATCGCCGACGCCGGCGCCGCCCGCGCCAGCTCGGGATCGGCGAGTTCGAGCATCCGGAACAGCCGCGAGCTGTCGCGTTCGAACGGGCCGGGGGCCGGGTCGTGCCAGTCCGGCGGCGCAGCGAGTGCGGCGGAAGGATCGGGACGGCCGCCACGGCGGGCGGCGCTGGCGAGTTTGGCGAGGCGGGCGGAATAGATCTGACGCAGCTCGCGCGTGCGCGTGACACTGCCGCCGTGCTCGCGATAGCGGATCAGCACGCCGGGCAGAATTGCGATCTCGCCCGCATCGGCGAGGCGCAGCCAGAAATCATAGTCCTCGCCGGCCTCGAAGGCGGCGCGATAGCCGCCGACGCGCCGCGCGGCGTCGGCGCGAACCATCACCGTCGGATGGATGAAGGGGCTTTTCCTCGCCAGCGTCTCGCGCAAGCCGCTCGGGTTCGGCCGCATTTGCTTGCCGCGCGATGCGCCGTTTTCATCGATGATCTCGGCCCAGCCGCCGAGTAGCACGACGTCCGGGTGGGCGTGCAGATAATCGCATTGCTGCGCCAGCCGATCGGGCAGCGCGATGTCGTCGGCATCGAGCCGGGCGATCAGCGGCGCGCGCGCTTGCGCGAGCCCGCGATTGAGCGCGGCGACCAGGCCCTCCCGCTCCTGCCGCAGCGCGATCACACGCGGGTCGCGGGCGCGGACTTCATCAATGAGCGCCGGCGTCGCGTCGGTCGAGCCGTCGTCGATCACCACGAGTTCGAGATCGGACAATGTCTGCGTCAGTACGCTGTCGATCGCTTCGCGCAGCCAGCGCTGGCCGTCGCGAACCGGCAGGATCACAGATACTTGTGGCGGCCTGTCGGGCGGCACGTCGTCCTCGCTCAAATCGTGCACCCGGAGCATCGCGTGCATCCGAGCATAGACCGCGCCCGCCGCCGCTTTGCAAGCCGGCCGCGGCGGGGCTGGACCGCCCGGCCTCCGCGGCGAAATTGCGGCCGTCAACCAGCAGTTGCCATTGACGCTGCGAAGCCGGACCCGCTAGACCCCTTCGCAGCCTCAACCGCTGATTTGCAGGATCACACCGTTCCGCACGCTTGTTTTCAGCCCGGCCGCGAGGCGCGATGACCAAAGTGACGGACACCCCCTTGGCGCAGCCCCCCGACACACAGGCCCCTCTGTCTCAACCCTGGCTGTGGATGGACGTGTCGACCAGCTTTCGCTCGCGCTCCGGCCAGATGAACGGCACGCTCCGCGTCGAGCAGAGCATGGCGACGGCGCTGTCCGAACTGATGGCGCCGCAGCTCCGGTTCTGCCGCTACGATCCGCTGCGGCGGGACTACGTGCCGGTCGCCAATGCGCCGGATCTCGGCGGCAAGCCGGTCGCCGCCGCACCGAAGCAGAAGCGCACGACGCCGCTGTCGTCGATCAAGCCGCTCGGCAAGAAAATCGAACGTGCGATCCGAACGTCGGTGCGCAGCGCCGCGGCGCCTTTGTTGCAGAAGATATCAGGCGGCAACGGACTGCCGCTGATCGGCGGCGCAGACGGCCGGGAAGTGCTGCTGCTCGCCGGCGAAAACTGGTCGCGGGTGGACTACACCGCGGTGGCGCGGATGCGCCGCGAACGCGGCACCAGGGTCGCCGCGGTGTGCCAGGATTTCATCCCGGTGATGGCGCCGCAATTCTTCGCCGACGGCGATTTCGTCACGATGTTCGACGCCTATGCGCAATTCCTGATCCGCGAATGCGACCTGATCATCTCGATCTCGCAATCGACCAGCGCCGATGTGATGGCCTATGCGCAGCGCCATGGCGGCCTGCGCGGCGCGATCGAGCTGGTGCATCTGGGGGCTGATCTGGCCGCGCCGGAAGCCGGGCGGCGGCCGCAGGCGCTCAGCGACGCGCAGGCCAAGCGCTTCGTGATCAGCGTCTCGAGCATTCAGTCGCGCAAGAATTTCGACCTGCTGTATCACCTCTGGCGGCGCCTGACCGAGCAGGGCACCCCGGACCTGCCGACGCTGGTGCTGGTCGGCCAACCCGGCTTCGGCAGTTCGGACCTGTTGTGGCAGATCGCGCATGATCCGGTCACCGCGTCCTCGATCGTGCATTTGCCGCGCGCCGGCGACGCGGAGCTGGCGTGGCTTTACCGGCACTGCGCGTTCACGCTGTATCCCTCGTTCTACGAAGGCTGGGGACTGCCGGTATCGGAGAGTCTGGCGTTCGGCAAATACTGTCTCGCATCGAACACGTCATCGCTGCCGGAGGCCGGAGCGGGGCTGGCCGGCCACCTCGATCCGCTGGATTTCGCCGCCTGGCGCGAAGCGGTGCTTGACCTGATCCGCGCACCTGATCAACTTGCGCGGCACGAGGCGGCGATCCGGCAGAACTATCGCCCGGTGACCTGGGCGCAATCGGCGCATCGGCTGGCGGAGGTGTTGCGCAGCCTGTCGGCCGCGCCGGCCGCGTCGAAGAGTTAGGAGTACCATGGTCGCGCGCACGACAAAGACGGGAGCTGATCAGCGACTGATTGCTGCGCGATCGAGGCTGCGCGTCCGCCCTGCGGGGGGCCGGGATCGTGCCGCTACGAAGTTCCCCTCCGGTTGGTGATTAGCATCGCCGCTGGATTGCCATACCGTTCCGCCATAATATCGTCCCATCGCGATGTTTCAGGTGTTGCCATGAATACACATCGATCGATCCGCTTGTTTGCAATGGCGGCCGCCGCCGTCGTTTCATTCCTGATGTCTGCGCCGGCCCCGGTCGCCGCGGCAGAACCGACCGCCGTCGGGCTCTGGCAACGCACCGACAACGGCAAGCCCACTGGCAAGCCGGTGGTCTGGGTGCTGATGCTCGACCGCGGCAACAACATGTACGAAGGCGTCGTCGCCAAGTCGTTTGCGCAGCCCGGCCAGCCCAACCTGACGGTGTGCGAGGAGTGCGAGGACGACCGCAAAGGTCAGCCGATCCTCGGCATTTCTCTGATCCGCGACATGAAGCGGAAGGGCCGGGTCTATGAGGGCGGCAACATCCTCGATCCGCGCAATGGCGACGTCTGGAAGGCGATGCTGACGGTCAGCCCCGACGGCCAGGATCTGACGCTGCGCGGCTATTTGCTGACGCCGGCGCTCGGCCAGGACGAGACCTGGCAGCGGCTGCCCGATACGGCGATCGCCCAGATCGATCCAGTGATCGTCGCCAAGTTCATGCCGGAACAGGCCGCGGCGCTCGCCGCCAAGCCGGGCGCCACCGCCGGCAAGCCGAAGGCTGCTACCCCGGCCCCGGCGCCTGCCCCGATGCAGAAGGGCGGCATGATGGCGCCCGCGCCCGCGAAGTAATCGAGCGTCTGAAGCCGGCCGCATGGACTGTCGGCGCAGGCCGCTTCGTGCATGAAAAAGCTGTCGGTCGGGAAGCCGGATCAGCAGCCGCGTCGTGTGAATTGAAGCGGCGTGATTACGTGCCCGGTTTCCAATCTTGGTATCGCTTCAGCAATTCGGCCGGATTGTCGAAATTGGTCGCGAGGTCGAGCGTCGTCGCCATGATCGAACAGCTGTTCCGGCCGAGATCGCGATAGGCCTGGAACTGGTCGGGATCGAAGAACTGATCCACCGTGGTCTGATGCGGAAAGTCGGCATTGATCGCGCGATAACCGAGTGTGGCGAAATCCAGCCCCTGGACGATGGTCGATTTCATGTAGATCAGGAGGCCGGTCTTGGCCGGACTGGCGCCGTCCTTGGCCGGACCGACGCCATCCTTGGCCGGATAGTCGATCTCCGCCACCAGGAAAGGCGATTTCGCCAACGCCAGACCGTGCGGGTATTTGTCCTTGGTCTCCTCACCGAGAAACACCTCGGGACCTTTGCCGGGCAGGAAGCGGATGACGGTCTTGAAGTCCTCCTTGATGCGATTGCTGGATGAGACCAGCGCGGACAGGTTGATCTGTTTGTCCTGTTCGGCGTCGACCACGATGATCAGATCGAGCCTGCGTCGCACAAGCTCGTAAAGACCCAGATTCTCGAAATGGCCGCCGTCGGAGAGTTCGAGAAACCTGGCCTTGCGGTGATGACCGAAACCGAGAATGCCCGAGGTCAGACCGGGCCTGAAATAGGTCGGCACCCTGGCCCGTCGTGACCTTGATGATGACGTCGTCTGCGCCAGCTTCCACGGATTGGTCACCCACAATCCCAGCCGGATGTTGAGGATCGACATCACCGCGGACAGAAAGCGGTCGCGCGTTACACCGGTGCCGATGTAGCCGGCATTGGCGTTGGCGGCCGCGCCGGACGCCGCCATCGCGGAGGCCAGCGTGAGCGGGCCCTGCAGCCGCAGATAGTCGGAGGTCCGCATCCATCCGGTCGCGGCCGATCCAATGATCGCCGGCGAGATCAGGAAGTTGTCGCCGCCGCGCAGCGCGACCTTGGGATTGTCGTCTTCGTTGACCATGATCGCGTGTGCGTTGACGAGGTGATAGGGCCGGTCGCCGCGCTCCTCCGCGCCGCGGAGGACGTTGGCGACGGTGAGCGTGTCTGCGATATCGCTCTCGCGCGCGGCGCCCTTGTCGACCGCATCGGTCATCGGCATGAAGGTTTCCATCAGCCGGTCGCGATAGAAGCGGTGCAGGCCGGTGGCGTTGATGCTGCCGAACATGCCGACGAGGATCGCAAGCAGGAACAGCACCAGGCAGGCGATCAGCACCCACTGGCTGATCTCGCCCTGGAACAGGATCCGAGCGATCACGAACGAGAACAGCAGCAGACCGGACATGAACAGCAGCGAGCCGGCGACGGCGAGCAGTTGGCCGGGGATGCCCGGAATGATGCCCTTGGCTTTGACGTAGTATCCATACAGCGCGGTCGCGACGCCGCTCACCAGGGCGATCACGCTGCCGATCGGACCGAGGGCAAACAGCAGGGTTGGCCCGCTCGGGTCCGGTTTCAGGCTGCCGACGATGATCGGCAATGCGCCGATGAAGGTGAGGGCGACGGCGTTGGGAACGAGGTAGTTCGAGAGCCTTTCGAAGGTCCGTCGCAGGAAATAGCCGCGATTGGACGGGCTGAAGAATTCGGCCCAAGCGAACATCCACGCGCCCCCGACGCCGAGAAACTCCAGCGCGATCTGCGCGCCGATCCCGGGCTGCGGCGGGTAGAGCCGGCCGAACAGCGTTGCAGCATGGACGAGCAGCGCGAGGCCCCCCAAAGTCGTGATGGCGATCAGGCTATAGCTACGCCGTCCGGCGGGCGCACCGGTTGCAGGCGGGATCATCCGGCTGAGAAACGCGAACAGCACGGTTCCGGCGAAGAAAGCGATTCCAATGACGGCGGCGACCGTGAGCAGCACCTTGAACGACGGCCGGCAGCCGAGCGCCGCCACTCCCGTTGCTTCCTGGCAGGTCTTTGCGAGTTCGCCGTTGATCTGAGCGCCCGACCACCAATGATCGAGGGCTTCGACTCCGAGGAAGAGTGCGACCAGCAGCGGCATCCAGACCGCAAGGCTGAGCAGCACCGTGCGCAGCACCGCCATGATCAGGCCTGCGAATCCGATGCCGTCGCCCGAGGTGAGGTACGAGCCGTGCTGCCGCAGGAAAGTGAGATTGCGTGCCGCAGCCTCCTGCAGCGGCGGCGGCTTCTCCATCGCGCTTTGAAACGGAAAGCTGGCGGAGTCGGCGCCGAAGCGGGGAATGTCCGGCTTCGGATCTTTGGCCAGCGCGGTTTCGGCCTCGACCCGGCGTTGGCACCAGAACCACGACAATGCCGACCCGATATAGCCGCCGCCGGAGACGGTCGACATGTAGTGCATGCGTTGCAGGAGGCTTCGCGAAGCCAACCCTTCGAGCACCCCGAGCGCCACCGTCGCGGCGCGGACGCCGCCGCCGGACAGCGCCAGCCCGGCACGATAGGTCGGCCTTTGCTTCGGCCAGAGGAAGGTCTCTTCCTCGGCCAGCATGTCATGTTCGTTTAGTAACAGTGTCGTGGCTGATCCGCCGGCCACCGCGGCAGCAGTCTTCTGCGCCGTTTCGCCTGGGATGCGCTCGTTGCGCGCCGTCGCTTCCGCCCCGCCCGCCATCGCAGGTCCTCCACTGCGTCAGCGCGGCCACGCCCATGATTGCTCCTCGGTGCGGAACAGGCCGAACCGGCGTTCGAGGTCGTTGATGCGGATGAAGCCGCCCGGCTTCAGCACCGAATCGAACACCACGCAGGCGAGACCGGCAGCGTCCGCGACGTAGCGCTTGATCGTGACCTGTCGTTCCGCCAGGGGTTCGGCATAGGCCGCGCCGAAGCCGAACTGCGCCCAGAAACGGCTGCTCTGGCCCGTCCTGACGACGTCCGGATTGAATGAAAAGTCCGAACGATTGCTCCGCCGCCGCGACGCGAAGTAGGAATCCGGCGTGGCGTCGTCCGAGGGTTTGCAGCCGCCGTTCCGCGCCAGATAGCTCACGTGGAAGGTCTTCAGCGTGTCGCCGTCCGTCTCGTCGGCGACCTCGCTGTAGTCGTGGTAGTAATCATAGGACCTTATTCGCACGGTCTTACCGGAGGGAAAGGCCGGGTAGGACTCGCATCGCTCCGCGTCGCGGATACGCTCATAGTTGTCCCGCACGAGCGCAACGCGCCCGGTGTTGGTGGCCTGCGGGCCTTCGATGCCGGTCTTAATGAGCAGGATGCCGCGGCGAGCGCTTTTCAGGCCGGGTTCGTTCGCCACATAGGCGAAGGTCACCCGCCGGGCGCGGCCGTCCGCCACCTCCGGCGTCAGCTCGGAGACCGGCCGCCAGCCGCCGTTCTTGCGAAACAGCCAGCTCCCGTCGGCCAGCGAAGCCGCGCCGTCGATCTGGTTGCAATTGGCCAAGACAGTGGTCGCGGATGCGACGATGATCAGGAACGTAACGGACAGCGTCTTCCGAATGCTCATGATGGCTTCCTCCATTGTCGGTGCGTCGTGCGCACCGCGGGGAAACGGCAATTACGTTTCGTTCAATCCTGTTGGTGATCGGCTCGTCGTTAATATGCTTGTCAACAATCTGTCGGCGTCTTCAGATGGCCTGCATCATCGGCTTCAGGCGTGTCTGCGGCAGACCGCAATTCGCCTGCACTCGCGGACCGCCGCAAACGCGGCTTCACTCCTAGTCAACTACATGGTCAATTCGCGTGCTGCTGCGCACAATCGAACAACGACGCGAACCCTGAAGCGGGTCAAGCATAGCACCGTTGCGGAGGCTGTCCATCGCGATGGCGTGCACTCACAGCGCCCGGTTTGGTAAGCGCAATGAGCGATCCGCGTTCACGATAAGCGTCGTCGACCGGTGAGCGTCATCCGACGCGGCGAGGGGCGCCTCAGCGCACCGCACCGCCGGGCGGCGGCAATGGCTGGCTGGTGACGTCGGGGCCGGACTGCAGCGACAGCACCGCCTCGGCCGCGGGGACGGCGGCGTCGGCCATCGCGGCGTGGCCTTCGGCGGAGGGATGGATCGCGCCGCCATACACCGCCGACACCACGCCCCAGGTGGCGTCGTGAATGTCGGCGGGCTGGATCGCGGCGGGCAGGCCTTGCGGAAAGGTCATCGCCGCGAAGTAACTGTCGTTGGCGTCGCGGATCCAGCGTGCGCGCGGCAGGTAGGCGCGGAAGTTGCTGGCCCCGGCGCCACAGGTCATCGGCGAGCTGCCCGCCGTCACGATGTCGGCGTTGAAGCTGTCGCCGCTCGGCGAGAAGCAGGCGCGGTCGAATTCCGGATCGGTCTCGGCGCGGGCGCAGAAGCCGTGATTGGCGAAGCTGCGCTGATGCGCGTCGACGAAGGTCATGGCGTCGGCGGACGGGTCGCGGCACAGCACGCCGCCGCTGCATTGCGCGAGGTCTTTCAGGCGCGGCAGGAATTCGTTGTCGACGAAGGAGGCGACCGTCGCCAGCCGGTTCGGGTCGGCGTTGAACGAGGGATGGATGTCGAAGCCACCGCGGCCGCCGGGGCAGGGCACGCCGCGGCTCGCCAGCGCCGGATTGGCGTAGGTGACGTAGACGACGCGCGACATGTCCTCGACCAGCCCCTTCAGCGCCTCGCGCATCCGCGCGAAGTTCTGCGGCAATTGCCGCGCCAGCGCCGTGCGGGATTCGTCGACCGCGCCGATCACGCCGGAGCGGCGGAAGATGCCGCGCTCGGTCGGGCTGTCGACGATGACGTCGGCGACGAGGCCGGAGAAGTTGATGTCGTTGGCGCCGACCGTCAGCAGCACCAGATCGAGCCCACGCTGCGGCTGGCGCTTGCGCGCGGCGGCGACGGCCTCGCGCAGTTCGGCGATCTGGCCATTGACGCTGCCCGGGCAGTTGGCGCCGGACTTGGTGCGGAAGCATTCGCGCGGACGCTGTGAGCCGAACAGGCCGTCCGGGATGGTGGCGCCGGTGCAAGCCAGCGGCAGATAGGTCACCGCGATATGCGGATGACGCGCCGCCAGCGCCAGCGCGGTGCGGGTCTGGTAACTGTACAGCGAGCGGTGGCAGGCGGCGTTGAGCCAGGTCGCCGAATAGCGCTGCCAGTTCTGCAGCGTGTCCGGCGCCTCGCAGGCGCGGCCGCCCTTGAAGCCAGCGCGGCTCGGCCGGTAGAACTGGCCGGGGCCGGCGCCGATGCCGAGGCCGAGATAGGAGCGATAGCAGAAGCCGTCGTCGGACAGCGCGATCGGCCGGTCGGGATTGCCTTCGCCGGACGCGATCGAGTCGCCCATGCCGGCGATGAAGAAGTCGCGCACCATGATCTCGGTCGAGGCGCGCTGCGGCGCCTCGGCGCCGCTGGTGACGTCGACGCTCGCGACCGTCGGCTTGCCGTAGCGGGCGCGGAAGTCGATCGGCTCGGCGCAGTCCTGCGTCGCGTTCCGCGGGTCGTCGCCGTCGTCGAAGGTCCAGGCGCAGATCGCGCCGACCGGGACCGCGCCGGCCAGCCGCACCGTGACCGGGTGCTCGGTCGGGGTCAGGTAGCTTTCCTTGACGCCGTCGCGGGTGCAGGGCTCGCTGACCCGGCCGGTGAGGTCGATGCACAGCCGGTTGACGACGTTGCGGGCCCAGCCGCGGCCCTCGCTCTGCTGCCCGAGCGCCTGCTCGGCGGCGAGCACTGTGATCCCGCGCAGCGCGTCGGCCTGCTCGCGGAAATCCCGCTCCTCGCGAAACAGCCGGAATCGGTTGCGGACCTCCCAGACGATCTGGATCGCGCCGTCGCTGACCGGGACGGCGGCGCCGGGCTGCGCAGCGGTAGGCGGAAGCGGCGCCTGGGCGTGCGCGGCGCCGGGCGCCAGCGCGCCGAGCGCGGCGGTCAACATGATGAGCGACGCCGTAAAACGGAACGGGAACGAGAACATGATCAAGATCGAGCCTTTGACACTTTGGGTCGAGCGCCCCTTATGGGGCAGGCTTCGGGCCGAAAAGCGGCGTGGCTCAAAGTTTCGAGGACGTCCGCCCGATCTGCCGGACCGGAGTGGCGGCCGTTACCGGGTGGCCGTTGCCGGCGCGCTTCTCGTGCCACGGCTTGACCACGCTCAGCCACAGCTCGCGTACCCCCAGGATCGAGATCGCGATCCCGAACGGCAGCAGGAAATACAGCACACGGTAGATCAGCAGCGTCGCGATGATGTCCTCGCGGGGGAACATCGGCAGCGCCACCAGCATCGCCGCATCGAACACACCGAGGCTGCCGGGTGCATGGCTGGCGAAGCCGAGCAGGGTGGCGAGGATGAACACCACCGCCAGCGACACGAAATCGATATAGGGCTCGGCCGGCATCAGCATGTACATCGCCAGCGCGCAGAAGCCGAGATCGACCACGCCGATCAGCACCTGCAGCAGCGTGAGCCGCGCCGACGGCAGCACCACCTTCCAGCCGTTCTGACCGAGCTCGCGGCGCTTCTTGCCGGTCGCCAGCCACAGGAAATAGGCCGCGATGCCGGTCAAGCAGGCGACGCCGATCAGCTGGTTGATGCTGTCGGGCAGCAAATCCATCGCGCTCGCCGCGGCCGGATGCCAGATCATGCCGATGCCGAGCACGAACAGATTGCCGAGCCAAAAGGTCAGGCCGGAGATGAAGCAGATCTTGGCGACGTCGATGGCGGAGAGGCCGTAGTCGGAATAGATCCGAAACCGGATCGCGCCGCCGGTGAACACCGTGGCGCCGAGATTGTGGCCGATGACATAAGAGGTGAAGCTCGACAGCGCCGCGATCCGGTACGGCACGTGCAGCTTGCCGATCGTGCGCAGCGCGAAGAAATCGTAGAAGGTCAGCGTGCAGAACGCCCCGACCACGCACAGCGCGGCCATCCCGATCTGACCCGGGCTCTTCTCGGTCAGCGCGGTGAGGATGACGGCGCTATCGACTCCCTTGAGAGTGCGGAACAGCGACGTGATCGCAAAGCCGATGATCAGGACGCTCGCGACGATGCCGAGCCGTTTCCAGCCGACATAGGTCTTGAAGCCACGCCCCAGCGCGCTCAGCAATCGATGCATTCGTCCTCCCGGCGGGGCGGCAACGCGACGGGAGCCGCATGCAAAACGGCCTGGCACTCGGCACCCGACAAACTCATCCGCGCAATTCCTTAGGGCATAATCGCCCCGCGGCGCAATCCGGCTATCCGACAGAACAACGCATCCTTGGGACGGTCGGCGCGGTTAGCCCTTGACGTAGCGCAAACCAGCCGTCAACCGCGGTCTGGCAGCCTCAGCAACGGACAGCGCTCGTCGCGGCACCCTCCATATAGGCCGCGTGCGGCCTTGCGCCATCGGGCGGCAGCTTCTCGCGGAGGGAAAGGAACGGCTGCTCGGCCGGCTGGTTAACACCCCAGTCAGGACGAGGCGGAAGCACGGTTGCGAAGCCGTCCGTACCCAACCCGAGAGGAACCGAAATGGGTCTTTTTACCAAAGACATCAAGACGATGGACGATCTGTTCGTGCACCAGCTGCAGGACATTTATTACGCCGAGAAACAACTCGTGAAGGCGCTGCCGAAGATGGCCGACAAGGCCACCGACCCGATTCTGAAGCAGGGCTTCATGACCCATCTCGAAGAGACCAAAGGCCATGTGAAGCGTCTGGAGCAGGTGTTCGAGATGCATGGCGCGCAGGTGAAGGCGGTGGATTGTCCGGCGATCGACGGCATCATCGAGGAAGCCGAGGAGACCGCCGGCGAGGTCGCGGACAAGACGGTGCTGGACGCCGCGCTGATCAACGCCGCGCAGGCCGCCGAGCACTACGAGATCGTGCGTTACGGCAGCCTCGTGGCATGGGCGAAGCGGCTCGGCCGCAACGATTGCGCAGCCGTTTTGCAGAAGACGCTCGATGAGGAAAAGGCCACCGACAAGAAGCTGACTACGCTGGCCGAAACCTCGATCAACATCCGCGCCGCGGGCTGATCGGTCTTCTTTGGTATCAAGATGAGGCTAAAAGTCGCGCGAGAAATCGCGCGGCTTTTTTTTGTTTGCCCGGAGCCGGACGCGCCAGCGGAACACTTCGCGTAGGTTGTAGTCCGGAGTTACTATTGCGACAACTTGATGACAGATGACTGCTACGCGGTGCCGATCCTGCGCGATGGCCCGGGCGCGGCCGCCTGCTGCTGTCTCAGGCCCGGCGCAGCGCGAAGTATGCGCCGCAAAATGCCATCGCCGCGCCGAGCAGCAGCGTCGCCAGTCCCGAGACGACGCCCGCGGTGGTCGGGCCGGTGGAGGGCGCCGACGCCGCCTGTCCGGCGGCGGCCAGCACCAGCACGCCGATCGCGATCAGGAACTGGCGCATGCGCGGCGGGATCTGGCCGGCGACGGCGTGATCCATCAAGGTCGCGGTGAAGTAACCGCCGGCGAACCCGGCGGTCGCCACCAGCCACCACGCCAGCGCCGCGCGCGCCGGCATGAACTCGGCGAGATCGCTGCGCCACAGCCCGCCGAGATCGAGCCCGAACCGCATCCCGAGCATATGCAGAGCCAACGCCAGCAGCACGCCGCTCACCAGCGCGCCGGCAAAGATCAAATGGCGGGGAAAATCGGTGGTTTCGGATTTCGGCATCGGGACTCGGTGTGGATCGGCAGGTTAATCCTAGGAAACCGCGGCGACGGCGGCAAGCGGGCGTCGGGCCCGCCTGGCGCAGGCCGCAAGTGGACCGCGCCATCGACGGGCTGTGACGCCGCATTGCATCCCGGCCTCAGCTGCGGCAATGACGCGGGAACAGGGGGCGGCGAGAGTGGCACGAGCGGATCGGAATGCGGGCGCGGAGGCGGGGGGCTATGCCTTCAAGGCGTCGCTGATCGGCGCCGCGCAGCAATTCGAGCTGACCGATGACGGCCTCGTCTGGCGGATCGGCCCGAAATCCGGGCTGTGGCCCTATGCGACGATCGCGAAGGTGCGGCTCAGCTACCGGCCGGTGTCGATGCAGTCGCAGCGCTATCGCGCCGACCTCGAAGACGTCAGCGGCGCGCGGCTGCGCATCCTGTCCACCACCTGGCAGACCGTGGCGCTGATGGCGCCGCAGAACGACGCCTATCGCGGGTTCATCCTCGACCTGCACCGGCGGATGCGCGACGCCGGCAGCCACGCCGAACTGATCGGAGGGCTGCGGCCGGGCATCCATACCGGCGCGCTGGTGCTGATCGCGCTGGTCGCGGCGGCGATGACCGGCCTGCTCGCGCGCGCGGTGGCGACCGGGAGCTGGGCAGGGGCGCTGTTCATCCTGGGCTTCGCCGGGCTGTTCGGCTGGCAGATCGGCGGCTTCATCCGCCGCAACCGCCCGCGGCTCTACAGCTTCGACGACGTGCCGAAGGATCTGCTGCCGTAGCGAGGGGCGCGATCAATGTCATTCCGGGGCGCGCCGTCAGGTGCGAACCCGGAATCCCGAGGTGTCCATCGTCCTTCGCAACAACCTCTGGATTCCGGGTTCGCGCTGCGCGCGCCCCGGAATGACTCGTGCTGTGTATGATGCCCGCTACTTGTTGTCCCGCACCACCAGCACCGAGCACGGCGCGTAGCGGACGACGTGGCCGGCGTTGGAACCGAGGAAGTAGCTGCGCATCGCCGGGCGATGCGAACTCATCACGATCAGGTCGGCCTTGATCGCCGCGACCTCCTCGATGATCTCGTGATAGATGCCGCCCTGGCGCACCTTGGTCGATCGTCTCGCCGGCTCGATGCCGGAGTTCTGCGCCACCTCGGCGAGCGCGGCTTCGGCGTCGCGGCGCTGCTGCGCGTCGAAATCCGCGGGCACGTATTCGGCAAGCACTACCGGGGTGATCGAAATCACGTGCAGCAGCCGCACCGTGCCGTCGTAAGTCCGCGCCAGCGTCGCCGCGGTCTCGATCGCCGGTCGCGCCAGCGCGGTGTCGGCGAGATCGATCGGCACCAGAATGGATTTGAACATCGGCGGCCTCCCGCGACCGGACGGCGACACGCGTCAGTATGGCGCAAAGGCGGCAGCGTTCCAATTGCGAAGAGCGCCGGGCCAGTGAAGCGCCGGGCGCTGCGAGAGCTTTTCCGGTTCTGATCAAATCAGAACCGGAGCTCTCACTTCTCGTTCTGACGCGTTTTCTTCACGCGAACCGGTTTCCACTTCGCTCGAAAACGCTGCTAACTCGCCTCGCGCAGGATCTTCGGGCTGACGAAGTGCTGCAGCTTGCCGGTTCCGAAGCAGGCGTCGGCCCAGTCGGCGATCGGGAAGTCGATCACCGCGACCGCGCTGGTCGGCATGCTGCCGGACAACAGCTTGCGATCGCTGTCATTGCAGCGGCAGGTCAGGCCGAGCGCGAGTTCCTGCAGGCCCGGATTGTGCCCGACCAGCATCAGCTGATTGTTACCGGCGGAGACCTCGTGGATCGCATGCAGCAGTTGCGCCGCGCTGGCGCTGTACAATTCCGGCAGATGCTCGACCTGCGGCTCGGCGCCGGTCGGGAACAGATCGGCGAGAATGTCCCAGGTCTGGCGGGTCCGGGTCGCGGTCGAGACCAGCACCTGGTCCGGCACCAGCCGGTGCTCGGCGAGCCATTCGGCGATCGCCGCGGCATCGGTCCGGCCGCGATCGTCGAGCCGGCGGTCATGGTCCTTGCCGCTGGGTGCATCCGTTTCGGTCTTGGCGTGACGCAGCAAAATCAGTCGGCGCATGTATTCCTTCCGGCGGGCGCGAGCTTGCGGATTAATAGAGAAGCCCGGACAGGACAAGGTGACAAGCGCCCAAGCTGCCCGTAAGGAAACGTCATGACCCCGCCGGCGACAAGTGCGACCAATGGACCGGACCGGTTCGCGCCCGATATGGCCGCGGATCCGCATGCGCGGCTGACATTCGACCTCGACGTCGACCTCTGTGTGATCGGGGCGGGCCTCGCCGGATTGTCGGTGGCGTTGGAGGCGGCGCAGCATGGCCTCAGCGTCGCGGTTCTGGAAGCGCGGCGGGTCGGCTGGAGCGCGTCCGGCTGCACGCTCGGCAGCGTGACCCCGGGCTACGGCGTGCCGATCGGCGACCTGATCGCGCGGATCGGCGTCGCCCACACCCGCGAGCTGTGGACGCTGTCGCGCGAGGGCATGGCGATCGTCCGCGACCGCGCCACCGAGGAGGCCATGCCGGGCATCGCGCTGTCGGCGGGCGCGCTCGAAGTCTCCAACGTCGATCTCGGCGACCGGCTGGTCGAACGGCTGCAGACCCTCGGGGTCGATTTCGCCACCGAAGTCGAGGGCTGGCAGATCGACCACGTTCGCGATGTGCTGCGCACCAAACGCTACTTCCATGCCATTCACTTTCCGGACGCGTTCCAGCTCGACGGCCGGCGCTACATGCGCGGCCTCGAGACGATGGCGCGCCGCGCAGGCGTCCGGATCTTCGAGGATACCCCGGCGCTCGGGATCGACTCCTCCGGAGTCCGCAAGCGGATCGTCACCCCGCACGCCCGGCTGCGCGCCTCCGACATCGTGCTTGCCGGCAACGTCCATCTCGGGTCGCCGTCGCGGCGGCTGACCGAGACGCTGCTGCCGATGTGGCGCACCGCAGTGCTGACCGCGCCGCTCGGCGAGCGGCTGCAGCAAGCGATCGCCTTCACCGGCTCGATCGCCGACACCGACGGCGTCGATCACTACCGCATCGTCGGCGGCGACCGGCTGCTGTGGACCGGCCCGGAGACGACGTTCGAGGTCGCGCCGAAACGGCTCGAAGGCCTGATCCGGCGGCGGATCGCAGCGCTGTATCCGCAGCTCGGCGAAGCGCCGATCGAACGGAGCTGGAGCGGGGCGATCGGTCAGACCGTGCACGGCATGCCGCAAATCGGCGAATTGCGGCGCGGGCTGTGGGTCGCCAGCGGCTTCGGCCGCCAGGGGCTGGCGACCACGGCGATCGCCGGCCGGCTGATCGCGCAGGGCATCGTCCATGGCGACCAGCGCTGGCGGCTGTTCGACCCGTTCGAACTGGTCTGGGCCGGCGGCAAGATCGGCCGCGTCGTCGGCCAGGGCGTCAGCATCGTGGAACGGCGCGCCGCCATCACCGCGGGGCTCCTGGCGCGCTACCGCGAACGCGCCGCCGAACGCAGCCGGATCCGCGAGGAGCGCCTGGAAGCGGCCAATCGCGGCGCGCGGATCAACCGGCCGCAGCCACAGGCGGCGGCGCCGGAGCAGCGTGCCGAGACCGGCGTGCCGGACGCCCGCCGCAGCGAGCCCAGCACCATCGATTGAATTCGCCGCTCTGCACACATCCGCGCTCGCGACAATGTGAGTGCGCGGGCAGGGCGCTGGTGTAACTTCAGGCGGCTCGTTTGCGTATCTCGGGCTGACGCCATTCGGGCCTGCTTCGCCCCGCATTGCTGGGAGACATGATGATCGACCGCCGTATCCTGCTCGCTTCCGCCGCTCTGGCCGCTTTGTTCGGTTTCCGCTGGCTGCGGCCGGACGCCGCCCGCGCCGCGGAGAAATTCGAGATCGAGAAGACGCCGGAGGAATGGCGGGCGCAGCTGACGCCGATGCAGTACAACATCCTGCGCGAGGAGGGCACCGAGCGGCCGTTCTCGAGCCCGCTGCTGAAGGAACACCGCAAGGGCACCTTCTCCTGCGCCGGCTGCGACCTGCCACTGTTTGCGTCCGACACGAAATACGACAGCGGCACCGGCTGGCCGAGCTTCTGGCAGCCGCTGCCGAACGCAGTCGGCGAGCGCAAGGACTCCACGCTCGGCATGGTGCGCACCGAAGTGCACTGCCGCCGTTGCGGCGGTCATCTCGGCCACGTGTTCGACGACGGCCCGAAGCCGACCGGCCTGCGCTACTGCATGGACGGCTTCGCATTGACCTTCAAGCCGGCGACATCGGGCGCAACCTGACGCCAAGCGCCGGCGGGCATTTCGTCGCGGAACGCGCCCGCAGTGGAGAAAACCTCTTGTCGGCGCGTCTCAAGCGGTCGGTTTTCCGAGAGATAATCGGGAACTCCGATTGACAACACTGCGCCACGTCCGCATCTAGCCGCCAACATTAACTTTTGGAAATGTCGGCGGCTGACCTGATGGATCGAACCTTGTCCCGGTCGGGATTTTCCATCGGTCTGATGGCGCTCGTCGTCGCCGTGCTGGTGTTGCCGGTCGGGCTGGCCGCACTGGTGTTCCCGACGCCGCTTTACGATACCCGCGAACTGGTCGCATGGGGACGGCACTTCCCACTGCTGACGCCGGTGCATCCGCCGGTGATGGTGTGGGTCGGCGGCGCGGTGGATTGGCTGTTCGGGCCGTCCGGCACCGCGATCGTGTTCGTCAACCAGATCTGCCTCGCGGTCGGCCTCGGCTATCTCTACGCTACGCTGCGCCTGCTGGTCGACCGCGCGATGGCGGCCTACATTCTGGCGCTGGCCGCGACGTCGTTCTACGTCGTGTTCGGGCCGCTGTCCTGGGCGCTCAACGCCGACATCCTGCAGCTCACCTCCTGGCCCGCGGTGCTGTATCACTTCCTGCGCGGGCGCAGCACGGATCGCTGGCTGCACTGGATCCTGCTCGGGGTGTGGACGGCGATCGCGGCGCTGACCAAGTACAATGCCGCCGTGCTGTTCATCGGGATGGCGGCCGGCGTGCTCGTCTTGCCGGCGTTCCGCGCCTGTCTGCGTCGGCCGGGCCTCTATGTCGCGGCGCTGGTCGGCGCGCTGCTGTTCCTGCCGCACGTCATTGCGGCGCTGCGCTATGGCACTACCATCGCGTATGGCGAACGGCACTTCACCGGTTTCGGATCGATCGAAGATACCGCGCGGCGGCTCGGCCTGCTCGTCGCCGGCTATCTGCCGCTGCTGCTGCCCGGCGCGATCGTCCTTTCGATCGCGGTGGCGCGGCGGATGGTGGTGTGGCGCGTGCCGCGCCTTGCGCAGATCAGCGACGATCTGAAATTCGTCGTGATCGTCAACATTACGATGTTCGTCGTGCTGCTGGTGCTGATCGCCGTGTTCGGGCTGGAATATATCGCCCGCTACGGCGCACCCTTCGCCGAACTCGCGGTGCTGGCGTTGGCGCCGCTGTTCACCTGGAACGAGGCGCGGCGCGACCTCGCGGTGCGCCAAACGGTGCAATCGCTCGGCGCGCTCTACGCGGTGCTCGCGGTCGGCGTGTCGGTCATCTATCTGTTCTTCGCCTCGCACAGCGGGCTGCAGGAGCCGACTGCACAGGCCGCCCGCATCATGCTCGCGGACTGGAACAGCAAGTACACCTGCGGGCCGGGTTATTTCCTGGGCGACCGCCAGACGGTCTACGGCATCGGCATCGCCGCCGGCCCCGATGGCGACTCGATGACGATCAATTTCATCCCGAAGGCGCGCTGGTTCGATGCCACGAAGCTCGAATCCAACGGCGCCGTGCTGGTCTATACGCTGCCGCAGGCGCCCGCCGATTTCGCGGCGGCGTTCCCCGATCTGAAAATGTCGGATGAAAAGCGCATCAGCGTGCCGGTGCTGCGGACCCATACCGGCAAGACCAAGGAATACTTCTACCGCCTGGTCGCGCCGAAGGCGTGCGGGGGCTGAGCGCCGGGGCGGTCGCTCACCCCAACAGCGCGTGCCATTTCCGGGCGGCTTCGATCGCTGCGGGGCGCAGCGTATCGGCAGGCAGGCCGCGATGCAGGGCCTTGGCGTATTCGCACACGGCCATGAAAGTCGAGGCGCGCGCCTCGTCGACCTCGAACGAATGCGGCGTGCCGTCGCCGGTCACCATTCCGACCAGCCCGTTGAGGATTCCCAACGCCGCCTTCGAATCGGCCAGCTCGGTCTGCTGCAAACTCTGCAGCACGTGCTGCGCCATCTCGCCTTCGCTCATTGCTGTTTCTGCTCCGGGAATTCTGGATTCTGGTCGTTTGATACCATGCCGGGCGGCGGGATGTCCTGATCTGGCGCAAGGCGGAACCGGCGCCGCAGCAGGATGACGTGTCCTCGATCGTCATCGCGCTCCAGCTCGTGATCCGAGCATGACCGGTTCCGAGAACCGAAGTCCAAATTCGGGATCATGCGCTCGGCCCGGTCAGGTCAGCGCCCGGCGGCTTTCCGTCATCGCCCGGCGTAGCACCTTCGACAGGTCCTCGACCGAATACGGCTTGTGTAGCAGTTCGAAGCCGTGATGGCCGTCGTCGGCCAGCACGTGGGCGTAGCCGGAATTGAGGACGACCGGGAGGTTCGGCAGGCGCTTTCTGATTTCACGGCCGAGCGCGACGCCGTCCATGCCGGGCATCACCACGTCGCTGAGCACGATGTTGAACCGGGCGGCGTCCTGATCGAGCAGTTTCAGCGCCTGCTCGGCGCTCGACGCCAGCACCGTCTCGTAGCCGAGGTCGTGCAGCAATTGCGTCGAGAATTCTCCCACCTCGGAATTATCTTCCACCACGAGCACGCAGCTGCGCTCCTGCGACTTGCCGGTCTCGCCGCTCGGCGTACGCTCGCGGGCTTCGATCGGCTTGGCGCTGAGCGGCAGCCGCAGCGTGATGGTGGTGCCGGCGCCGACCTCGCTGTCGACGGTGACGTTGCCGCCGGATTGCTTGGCGAAACCATAGACCTGCGACAGGCCGAGACCGGTGCCGCGGCCGATCTCCTTGGTGGTGAAGAACGGCTCGAAGATGCGGTCGATCTTGTCCGGCGGGATGCCGGAGCCGGTGTCGGCGATCGACACCGCGACCACCTCGGCGACGCCCGCGGCGGCTTCCTGCGCGGTCGGGCTGGCCCGTGCGACGCGGATCTCCAGTGCGCCCTGGCCGTCCATCGCATCGCGGGCGTTGGCGACCAGATTGACCAGCGCCGCGTCGAACTGGTTGGCGTCGGCCTCGACCGCGAGGGGCCGCTCGGCGACCGTCAGCGCGAAGCTCGCGCGGGAGCCGAGCGCAGTCTTCAGCATCTCGGCGATCTGCTCGATCTGGTGGGCCGCGTCGAACACCTGGCGGTTCTGGGCGTGGCGGCGCGCGAAGGTGAGAAGCTGGCCGGTCAGCTTGGCGGCGCGGTCAGCGGTGTCGGAGATCGCATCGACATAGCGGCGCATCCGATCCGGCGGCAATTCGCGCCGGCGCAACAGGTCGGCGGAGGAGCGGATCACGGTCAGCAGATTGTTGAAGTCGTGCGCGACGCCGCCGGTGAGCTGGCCGATCGCCTCCATCTTCTGCGCCTGACGGAACGCCTCTTCGGCCTTGCGCCGCTCGGTGATCTCGACCGCCTCCGGCACGATCGCGATGACTTGGCCTTGCGCGTCGTGGACCGGACGCATCTGGAAGTCGAACCAGCGCCAGCCGCCGACCGGCAGATTGATGTGCAGCTCGCGCCGCACCGTCTCTCCGGCGGCGACCGCCGCCACCGCATCGCGGATCATCTCCGACATGCCCGGCGTACCGACGATCCACGGCGTTTCCCACAGCGGCTTGCCGACGATGTCCTCGAGCTTCGCGTCGATCCCGGACAGCGAGGTGAGGTTGGCGTCGATCAGCGTGCCGTCGAGCGCCAGCAGCGCCTGATAGGTGTAGCTTGCGGCGAAGATGGTGCGCAGCCGCGCTTCCTTCTGCCGCAGCTCGGCGGTGCGCTCGGCGACCTGTTCCTCGAGCTGGTCGTTGAGTTCGCGCAGCGCCGCGACAGCCCGCTTGCGGTCGGTGATGTCGCGGAAATAGACCGAGATGCTCTGACCGTTGGTCGGCGACACGCGCAGGTGAAACCAGCGCTTGCTCGGCGGATGGTAGCTTTCGAATTCGGCGCCGATCCGATCGGTCATGGCGCTGCGATAGCTGCGCTCGATCATCGTGCCGGCCATCGCCGGATAGACCTCCCAGTACTTCTTGCCGAGCAGCTCGGCGGCAGGGCGACGCATCAGCCGCTCGGCGGCGGCGTTGACGTAGGTGAAGCGGAAATCGCCGTCGAGCGCGATGAAGCCGTCGCTGATGCTGGCGAGGATGCCTTCGGCGCGTTCGCGCGCCGCCTGCGCTTCCTGCCGCAACGCGTGCTCGGTGCGCAGCGCCTCGCGCCGCACCTCGGCGATGTCGAGGTTGGAACGCACCCGCGCCAGCAATTCGCGGGCGCTGAACGGCTTACTGAGATAGTCGTCGGCGCCGGCCTCGAGTCCCTCGACCCTCGCTTCTTCGCCGGCGCGGGCGGAGAGGAAGATCACCGGCACATCGGCGAGCGTGGAATCGTTGCGCAGTGCCTTCAGCAGGCTCAGCCCGTCGAGCCGCGGCATCATGATGTCGGAGATCACCAGATCCGGGCGCTGCTTCCACGCCGCCTCCAGCGCCGCGACGCCGTCGCCGACCGCGTCGACCTCGTAGCTCTCGCCGAGCAGGCGGGCGACGTAGTCGCGCATGTCTGGGTTGTCGTCGGCGAGCAGGACGCGGGGGCGCGCCACGCCGCCGCGGCTTGCGCCGAATCCGAGATCCTCCGCCGTGGAGGCGTGCGGTCGACCGGCGTCGATTTCGGCGTCACCTTCACCCTGCAGCCAGCCCATCGCTTCATCGAGATAGGCCTGGGCGCGGACATTGGTGGAAATCTGCAGAGCGGAATGCTGCGGGCGTTCGGCAGGCAGATGCGCGGCGCCGAACGGCAATGTGACGCGGAACGCGCTGCCGCGGCCGAGTTCGCTCTCGACGCTGAGGCTGCCGCTGTGCAGCTTGACCAGTTCCTGCACCAGCGCGAGCCCGATGCCGCTGCCCTCGATCGAGCGGCCGCGCGCGCCTTCGACCCGGCGGAAGCGTTCGAACAGATGCGGGATTTCGGTCGGCGGAATGCCGGTGCCGGTGTCGCTGACGACGATTTCGGCGGAGCGGCCGTCCGGGCCGGCGCGGACCGTCACGGCGATCTCGCCCGCGAAGGTGAACTTGAAGGCGTTGGACAGCAGATTGAGGACGATCTTCTCCCACATGTCGCGGTCGACATAGACCGGCTGCGGCAGCGGCGGCGTATCGATGATGAGCCGGAGCCCGGCCTTGTCGATGGCCGAGCGGAAGTTGGAGGCGAGTTCGGCGGTGAAGGACGGCAGGTCGACCGGGGTGAATTGCGCGGTGACGCGGCCGGCCTCGATCCGCGCGAAGTCGAGCAGGGTGTTGACCAGCTTCAGCAGCCGCAAGCCGTTGCGATGCGCGATCCCGAGCAGCGCCTGCTGCTCGTCCGGCAGCGCCGCCTGGGTCATCACTTCCTCGAGCGGGCTCAGCATCAGCGTCAGCGGCGTGCGGAATTCGTGGCTGACATTGGAGAAGAAGGCGGTCTTGGCGCGGTCGATCTCGGCCAGCGCCTCGGCGCGGCGGCGCTCTTCCTCGTAGGCGTCGCCATTGGTCACCGCGGCGGCGATCTGCGCGGCGACCAGGGTGAGGAAGTCCCGATAGGCGGCGTCGTACAACCGGAACGGGTTGAGGCCGGCGATCAGGAAGCCGGGCTGGCCGCTGTCGCCGCTCGACGGGATCGGCAACACGATCGCCTGGCTCGGCGGCTGGCGCCAGCCGCCGGCCGGGAAATCGAATCCGAATTGCGCCGACAGATCGCGCAGCAGCCGCGGTTCGTTGAACCGCAGCGCCTCGGCGAGCGGCCAGCATTCGGCGCCGTCGACCAGCGACAGCACCGGCTTGACGCCGGGATGATCGGCGTCGATCCCGGCCGACGCGGCGAGCCGGACGCTCGAGCCGCCGGGCTCCATCAGATAGATCATCGCGAAGGGCAGGTCGCGGGGATCGGTCGCCAGCGCTTTCGCGGTGCTTTCGCAGGCCTGCGCGACGGTGCGGGACTGCGCGGCGTTGCTGGCCAGTTCGCGCAGCAGCGACAATTGCCGCTCGCTGATCACGCGCTGGGTGTCGTCGGTGTTGGCGCAGAAGATTCCGCCGGCGGAGCCGTCGTCGGTCGGGATCGGGCTATAGGAGAAAGTGTAGTAGGTCTCCTCGGGGAAGCCGTTGCGCTCCATGATCAGGAGCTGGGCTTCGACATAGGTGCCTTCGTCGCCGCCCATCGCCTTGGCGAGCAGGGGGCCGATGTCGTCCCAAATCTCGTGCCACACCTCTCTGGTGGGACGCCCCAGCGCCCATGGATGCTTGCCGCCGATGATCGCCTTGTAGGGATCGTTATAGAAATAGGTCAGCTGCTCGCCCCAGCCGATCCAGATCGGCTGCTGCGAGGTCAGCATGATGCGAACCGCGGTCTTGAGCGCCTGCGGCCATTGCTCCGGGGGGCCAAGCGGTGTGGCCGCCCAATCGAATCGCCGCAACAGGCTCGTGAGCTCGCTGCGTCCCAGGAAAAGGGTCTCGTGACCAGCGGCTCCGCGCCCGGGCGATGACCCCGGCCATTCGACGTCTGCCAACTATTCCCCCGACACATTGAACGGGCCGAACGCGCCGGGCCGCCAAAAGTTCCATCCGGAACTCTGCAATCCGCGTTCAGGGAGTCATGCCTCCGATGACCGGCAAATGTTGCCCTCCCGGCAAATCCGGCCCTGCGCGCGCAGCTCCGCCATTCACCTATCACATTGATATCAATGAATTTTGTGTGTTGGCACGGCGCTTGCGGGGGTCTTGGCCAGATCGTGTCGTGACATCCGACAACAAGCGGCCGCGGGTCGGCTCGAATTGGGAGAAGTGAGTAATGGGTATCTTCGGCGCTCTCACCACCTCGGTCGCGGGCCTGCGCGCAAATTCCTACGCGCTGGAGAACATCTCCGGAAACATCGCGAACTCGCAGACCACCGCTTTCAAACGGGTCGACACCGCATTCCTCGATCTGATCCCGCAGGCCGGCACCAACGCGCAGGTCGCGGGTTCGGTGACTTCCGAATCGCGGCTCACCAACACGCTGTCGGGGTCGGTGCAATCGGCCTCGGTGTCGACCTACATGGCGATCAACGGCGAGGGCTTCTTCGCGGTGCAGAAGCCCGGCTCGTTCTCCGACAACAGCCCGGTGTTCACCGGCGTCAACAACTACACCCGGCGCGGCGACTTCTCGCTCGACAAGAACGGCTATCTGGTCAACGGCGCCGGCTATTATCTGCAGGGCGTGGCGATCGATCCGACCACCGGCAACCCGGTCGGCAGCACGCCGACGGTGCTGAAATTCCAGAACGACTTCCTGCCGTCGCAGGCGACGACCAAGATCAGCTATCGCGCCAATCTGGCGAGCTATCCGCTCACTACCAAGAATGACAAGTCGGTCCCGGGGTCGGAGCTGTTGCGCCCTGCGGATTTCACGTCCAACCCGCAGGTCGCCGGCACCGCACCGCCGCCGTTCGCCGACAACACCAAGGTCGGCCTGCAAAAGAACAGCAAGGCCGGCACGGCGATCACCGCCGCGACGCTGTTGAAGGGCGCCGCCGCGACCAATTCGGCCAGCGCCGACTTCACCATCACCGACACCATCACGGTCGGCACCGGCGGCTCCGCCAAGACGATCGCGTTCTACGATTCCGGCGCCGGCGGCTCGGCCGGCGCGGCGCCGAACACCACCTATCTCGATCTCGCAACGGCCACGGTCGGCAATCTGCTCGGCGCGATCGACACCGCGAACGGCAATGGTGGCACCCCCTCGTCGGTGGCCACTGGCGCGATCACGCTGCACACCGGCATCGCGGCCGACCTGACGCTGACATCGACCTCCGCCGGCTTCGCGTCGCTCGGCCTGACCAGCCCGGTCAGCGTCGCCCGCCTCGGCGGCGGCAGCGTGGGCACCGGCCAGGTGACCGGCGCGGAGAACCAGACCTTCCTCGACGAATCGATTTCGGGCGGCGCGACCACCGCCTATGACGGCAGCGGCGCGCCGGTGAACGTGCAGTTCCGATGGGCCAAGATCGACTCGGCCGCGCTCGGCGTCGGCCATAACGACACCTGGAACCTGTTCTACCAGGTCAATCCAGGCGCCACCGGCAGTCAGGTCGCCTGGCAGAACGTCAACACCAATTTCAGCTTCAACTCCACCGGCCAGATGAACCCGGTGATCGGCCAGCTCGCGCTTTCGAACCTCACGGTGTCCGGCGTCTCGCTCGGTAACGTCACGATGTCGTTCGGCACCGGCGGCCTGACCCAGTTCTCCGACACCAACGGCAACGTCCAGGTCAACCAGCTGCAGCAGGACGGCTACGCCGCCGGGCAATTGACCAGCGTCTCGGTCAGCAACGAGGGACGCGTCGTCGGCGCCTATTCCAACGGCCGCAATATCGACCTCGCCGAAGTCAGCGTCGCCACCTTCAACGGCGCCAACTTCCTCAAGCGCATCGACGGCGGTGCGTTCGAAGTGACCAACGAATCCGGCGAGGCTCTGTACGGCAAGGGCGGCAGCATCTCGGGCTCGTCGCTGGAATCGTCCAACACCGATATCGCCGACGAATTCACCAAGCTGATCGTCACCCAGCAGGCCTATTCGGCCAACACCAAGGTCATCACCACGGCCAACACCATGGTGCAGGATCTGCTCAACGTGATGCGCTGAGCCGCGCGTTGCATCGTTTCGTTCGTTCAAACCGGTAGTTAGTCATGGGTCTCGGAGACGCACTTTCGATCGCAATGGCCGGCCTGCGCGCCAATCAGGCCTCGATGTCGCTGGTGTCGTCCAACGTCGCCAACGCCGAGACGCCGGGTTACGTCCGCAAGACCGTCGATCAGATCACCACCACTGCCGGCCCGTCTGGCAGCGGTGTTTCGATCATCGGCGTCAACCGCGAACTCGACGCCTATCTGCAGTCGCAGCTTCGCACCGAAACCTCGGGCGCCTCCTACGCCTTGCTGCGCTCCGACTTTCTGAAGCAGTTGCAGGGCCTGTATGGCAACCCGAACTCGACCGGCACCCTGGAGAACGCGTTCAACAGTTTGACCGCCGCGGTGCAGGCGCTCGGCACCAGCCCCGACAGCACCTCGGCGCGAATCGGCGTGCTCAACGCCGCGCGGGTGGTGGCGGGCGGGCTCAACGCGACATCCAACGGAATCCAGTCGCTCCGCTCCGGCGCCGAGACCGGACTGGCCGACAGCGTCAACACGGCGAACAATCTGCTGCAGCGGATTGCATCGATCAACAACAACATCCGCACCAATCCCGCGGGGGGCACCTCGACCGACGCGGCGACCGCGTCGCTGCTCGACCAGCGTGACGCGGCGATCAGCCAGCTCTCGCAACTGATGGACATCCGCGTCGTCACCGACGGCTCCAATCGGGCCACGGTGTTCACCGGCTCCGGAATGCAGCTCGTCGGTATGCAGGCGGCCAAGCTGTCCTTCGATGCGCAGGGCACCGTGACGCCGAGCACGACCTGGAGCTCGAACTCGGCGACGAGCCAGCTCGGTTCGGTCAAGATCACCTATGCGGATGGTGGCACGATCGACCTCACCAGTTCGCTGAAATCGGGCACGATTGCGGCCTATATCGAGCTGCGCGACAAGACTCTGGTGCAGGCCCAGACCCAGCTCGATCAATTCGCGGCGTCGATGGCGAGCGCTTTGTCCGACAAGACCACCGCCGGAACCCCGGCGACGTCGGGCGCGCAGGCCGGCTTCGCGCTCGATCTGACCAACATGAAGCCCGGCAACACCTTCAACATCAGCTACACCGACACGACGACAGGCGCGCAGCGCACGGTGTCGGTGATGCGGGTCGACGATCCCTCGGTGCTGCCGCTGCCGCAGACCGCGACGCTCGATCCCAACGACTATGCGGTCGGCATCGACTTCTCGGGCGCGTCGGGATCGATCACCGCACAGCTCAACGCCGCGCTGAACGCCAAGAACCTGGAGTTCACCGGCACGTCGCCGAACATCACCGTGCTCAACAATCCGGGCTTCTCGACGGTGACTGCGGCCTCGGTGACCACGACCGAAACCTCGCTGACCGGCGGCAGCGCCGAGGTGCCGTTGTTCACCGACGGCTCGTCGGCCTACACCGGCGTGCTCAGCGGCACCGGAGCGCAGATGACCGGCTTCGCGCAGCGCATAGCGGTCAATTCCGGACTGATCATCGATCCGTCGCGGCTGGTGGTGTATTCGACCACGCCGCCCACCGCGGCCGGCGACACCACGCGGCCGGACTTCCTCACCAAACAGCTCACCACCAGCAAGTATCTGTACTCGGCGGCGACCGGGATCGGTTCGACCAGTGCGCCGTATAACGGCACGCTGTCGAGCTACCTGCAGCAGTTCGTCGGTCAGCAAGGCTCCGACGCATTGGCGGCATCGCAACTCGCCGAGGGGCAGAGCGTCGTGCTGAATACGCTGCAGCAAAAGTATTCGACCAGCTCCGGCGTCAACATGGACGAAGAGATGGCGCATCTGCTGTCGCTTCAAAACGCGTATTCGGCGAATGCACGGGTGATGTCGACGGTGAACCAGATGTATCAGGCCCTGATGCAGGTGATGTGAGGCGGCTATGGCAATCGATGGCGTAAGTGGGCGTACTTCCTACATCGGCTCCGGAATTCTCAATCTCCGCAGTCAACTCGACAACCTGAGCCAGCAGCTTTCGAGCGGGCGGATCTCGCAGACCTATGCGGGCGACGGCACCGGCCGCACGTTGGCGATCGGGATGCGCGAGCAACTGGCGAATATCTCCAGCTATTCCGACACGATGGTCAACATCAACACCCGTATCGGCGTCGCCAATCTGTCGCTGCAGCGGCTGAACGCCATCGGCAGCGAGGTCAAGGGCGCGGCGGCGAGCGCCGGCTCGACGCTCGACAACACCGGGCAGACGCCGGGCCAAAAGACGGCCGGGCTCGACTTTTTCGATTCCGTGGACATGCTGAATGCGCAGACCGGGGACCGCTATCTGTTCTCCGGGCGCGCCACCGACACCGCGCCGGTGACGGCTGCCGACCAGATCATGAACGGCAACGGCGCCGGCATCGCCGGGCTGAAGCAGGTCGTCAGCGAGCGCCACGATGCCGATGTCGGCACTAACGGCATGGGACGCACGATCATCTCCGCCGGCGCGACGCCGACCTCGGTACAGATCGGCGAGGATTTCGCCGCCAATCCCTTTGCGCTGCCGACGCCGATCGGCGCTTCGCCGTTCGGGCTGAAGATCGCGTCGATTGCCACCACGATCGTCGGCGCCACGGTGACCCAGCCGATCGAGACGCCGCCGACCACGCCGCCGGCCGCGCCCAATCCGGTGGCGATGGGGATCGATCTCGGCGCCACCATTCCGAAGAATGGCGACACCGTCTCGTTCACGTTCAACATGCCGGACGGAACTCAGGAGACACTCAAGCTGACCGCGTCGTCGCAGACGCCATTGCCCGCGAATAGTTTCGCGATCGATCCGGGCGACCCGTTGGCGGTGCCGCCGGTGCCGGCCTCGCCGTCGATCACCGCCGCGAACATGCAATCCGCGCTGACGGACGCGGTGAAGAAATTGTCAGGCAGCGCGCTGTCGGCCGCGTCGGCGATCAAGGCCGGCGACGACTTCTTCAACAAGACGCCGCCTCTGCGCGTCGCCGGCACAGCGCCGTTCGGCAACGCTACCGCGCAGGTCGTCGCAACCAAAGCCGACACCGTGTTCTGGTACAATGGCGAGCCGGACTCGCCGAGCGATCCGGCGCGCGGCACCGCGATCGGCCGGGTCGACGATTCGATCACTGTCCAGTATGGCGCCCGCGCCGACGAGCAGGCGCTGCGCAAGCAGTTGCAGACCGTCGCGGTGTTCGCGGCGGTCACCACCTCGGCGACCGATCCTTACGGCTCCGACAAAATGGCCGCGCTCAACCAGAGGGTGGCGGCGAATCTCGCGACCGAGCCGGGCCAGCAATCGATCCAGAACATCCAGGCCGACCTTGCCGGCTCGCAGGCGGCGATGAAGGCCACCAAAGATCGCCAGACCCAGACCAAGGCGCTGGCGCAGACGATGCTCGACTCGATCGAGGGCGTGAACAACGACGAGGTCGCGACCAAGCTTCTGGCGCTGCAGACCAGTCTGCAGGCGTCGTATCAGGTGACTTCGCAGCTCTACCAAATGAGCCTCGTCAAGTTTCTTTAGTTAAGACTTACTAAACGAACAGGCCGCCGTTGCGTCGATCGCACGGCGGCCTTTTTGCGTGTCCGATCGACGGCGCGGCGGCGCAAGTCACACGGAAACCAAGGGCTTCCTGGAAAATCGCTCGCCCGTCATTGCGACCGGCGCAGGTTGTTAGATCCGCAACCCTCGTGGTTTTACGCGGATTTCGATCCGTTAAAACCACTGCCTCTCCTTTACGCATTTTTAGAGTGTGCCGGTCATGGTTCCGCAGTCGATCAAGAAGATCGCAGTTGCACACCAGGAAGGTAGCAAAATGTCAGGTATCGTTCTCTCGAACGCCGTCCGCCAGAATCTTTCGTCGCTCCAGGCCACGGCTGATCTGCTCGCCACCACCCAGAGCCGTCTTTCGTCCGGCAAGAAGGTGAACTCGGCTCTCGACAATCCGACCAACTTCTTCACCGCGTCGGGTCTCGATGCCCGCTCCAGCGACATTAACAACCTGCTCGACGGCATCGGCAACGGCGTGCAGATCCTGCAGGCCGCCAACACCGGCATCACCTCGCTGACCAAGCTGGTCGATAGCGCCAAGTCGATCGCCAACCAGGCCCTGCAGACCGTCTCGGGTTATTCGACGAAGTCGAATGTCTCGACCACGATCACCGGTGCCACTGCCAACGACCTCCGCGGCACTACCAGCTACACCAGCACTTCCGCGGCGGGTAACGTGCTGTATTCGGGCGCCGCCGGCGGTGCCACGGCTGCGACCTCGGCTGCGACCCTCGGTGGCACTGCTGGTTCGCTTGTCGGGTCTGGCGTGGTCAACAACAACCTCACGGTTCCGGTGGCAATCGATTCGACCACCCGTCTGTTCGCAGCGGGCGGTGGCGGCACTGCCGGTCTTACCACCCAGGCAAACACCACCTTCACCGATGGTTCGAAGCTGTCGGTCAACGGCAAGACCATCACCTTCAGTGCGACGGCGGTTCCCGGTGCCAGCGCCGTTGCGGCCGGCTCCAGCCTGTCCAGCACGAACGTCGTGACCGACTCCGGCGGCAACTCGACGGTTTATCTCGGGACCGCTGCAGACTCAGCGGCCACGGTCGGCGATCTGATGGCTGCGATCGATGTCGCCAGCGGCGCACAGTCGATCACCGCGATCAACGCCACCACCAAGATCGCGACCTTGACCGGCGGTGCGGGCGCATCTTCGATCACCGGCGGCACCGTCACGTTGAAAAGCTCGACCGGCGCCGATCTGTCGATCTCTGGCACCGCAGACATGCTGGCGTCCCTGAAACTCACGGCGTCGCTGGGTTCGAGCGTCACGACTGTCGCCGCTGCTCGTGCCACCTCGTCGTCCAGCCTCGGCAGCCTGATCGAGGACGGCTCGACGCTGAACGTCAATGGCAAGACCATCACCTTCAAGAACACGCTGTCGACCGACGTGAATGCGATTCCGACCGGCTTCGGCAAGCCGAGCGGCGCGCATTACGCCACCGACGGCAACGGCAATTCGACCGTGTTCCTGCAGGACGCGACGGCTGCCGACATGCTGTCGGCGATCGACCTCGCCACCGGCACCAAGAGCGCGACCATTGCCACCAGCGTCGCCACAGTGACGACCCCGGCCGGCAACGTCGCGTCGACGGTGCTGAGCGGCGCGCTCAAGCTGTCGACCGGTACCGCGGCCGACCTCTCGATCACTGGTACCGGCAACGCACTCGCCGCCCTCGGCCTCAACGGCCCGACAGGCACCGACACCTCGTTCAACGCATCGCGGACGGCGAGCGCCGGCAATGTCAGCGGCAAGTCCTTGACCTTCACCTCCTTCAAGGATGGTGCGGCGGTGAATGTCACCTTCGGTGACGGCACCAACGGCACCGTCAAGTCGCTGGCCCAGCTCAACACGGCGCTTGCGGCCAACAACATGGTGGCGGTGGTTGACAATGCGACCGGCAAGCTGACGATCTCGGCGTCGAACGATTTCGCTTCCCACACATTGGGAAGCAGCGACGGCGGCGCGATCGGTGGCACACTGAGTTCGACACTGACCTTCTCGTCTGCGTCGGCTCCGGTGGCTGATACCAATGCCCAGAACACCCGCGCCGGCCTGGTCAAGCAATACAACGACATCATGGACCAGATCAAAACCACGGCCCAGGATGCCTCGTTCAACGGCGTCAACCTGCTCGACGGTGACACGCTGAAGCTGGTGTTCAACGAAACCGGCAAGTCGACGATCTCGATCCAAGGCGTCAGCTACAATCCGACCGGCCTCGGCCTGTCGACCCTGACTTCGGGCACCGACTTCATCGACAACGATGCGACCAACTCCGTGTTGGCCAAGCTGAGCACCGCATCCACGACCCTGCGGTCGCAGGCCTCGGCGTTCGGTTCGAACCTCTCGATCGTCCAGGCGCGTCAGGACTTCTCGAAGAACCTGATCAACGTGCTGCAGACCGGCTCGTCGAACCTGACGCTGGCCGACACCAACGAGGAAGCGGCCAACAGCCAGGCGCTGTCGACCCGCCAGTCGATCGCGGTGTCCGCGCTGTCGCTCGCCAACCAGTCTCAGCAGGGCGTGCTCCAGCTGCTGCGCTGATCCGAAGCGAACGTTCAGTTAACGATCTGGAAACGGCGGGGGAAACCCCGCCGTTTTTCTTTGATTCGCGTCGGAGATTGGGACTGCGAGGATGCCGGCGGCGGGGTCGCCGAAGCCGGTCTGCGTTTTGAGATATTGATTTTGCTTGTGTTTTTGCTGTCCGCGAGGCCTTAAGGGGCTGTTAACCATATTTTAAAGCCCGGCGGCCATAGTCTCGATGCTCAGGAAGAAGGTTGGCCGAGAATCGGCCGCGTTGATCCGGACCGCATTCGCGTATGTGCGTGCCCGAGGTCCCTCTCCAGAACAGGCGTCTAAACACAACCGGCAAGCGTCGCGGCAACGGCCCTCGACGCAAGCAGCAGCGCGCGACTGAAGTCGCCGCCCAGCGCGGATCAGGAAGGTTTGCACCATGTCTGATGTGGTTCTCTCGGCAGCGGTTCGCCAGAACCTGCTTTCGCTGCAATCGACGGCGGATTTGCTCTCGACCACCCAGAACCGTCTTGCGACCGGCAAGAAGGTCAACACCGCGCTCGACAATCCGACAAACTTCTTCACCGCGGCAGGGCTCGACAGCCGCGCCAGCGACATCAACAACCTGCTCGACGGCATCAGCAACGGCGTCCAGATCCTGCAGGCGGCCAACACCGGCATCACCTCGCTGAACAAGCTGATCGACACCGCCAAGTCGATCGCCAACCAGGCGCTGCAGTCGAACGTCGGCTACTCGACGAAATCCAACGTCTCGGCGACCATCGCGGGCGCCACGCCGGACGATCTGCGCGGCACCCAGACCTTCGCCAGCGCGACGGCTACCAGCAACGTGGTCTATGACGGCACCGCCGGCGGCACCAACGGCGTGTCGCTGACCGACACGCTCGGCGGCGGCGTCGGCAGCATCAGCGGCACCGCCATCACCAAGGCGATCGCCGCGGACAACACGTCCACCGGCGGCGTGCTCTACACCGGCATCACATCGACTCCCGCGACCGGCGCGGACCTGATCAGTTCGCTGACCAACGGCTCGACTGTGACGCCGACCGGCCCGCAGGCCGGCGACACCATCGTGGTCAACGGCAAGAACATCACCTTCACCACCACGGGCTCGTCGACCGCCGACAGCAACGGCAACTATACGATCGGCATCAACCAGCCGATCAGCGCGCTGCTGGCGACCGTCGACACCATCAACGGCAACACCAGCAACCCGTCGGTGGTCGACGTCACCGGCCACATCGAGCTTCACACCGGCACCAACCGTGCGCTGGCGATCAGCGACACGTCGGGCGGAACGGTGCTGGCCAAGCTCGGCTTCGGCGTCAGCGTCTCGGTCCCGCTCGGCACCGGCGCCGCCTCGCCGATCACCGCGACCACCAAGCTGTTCAATACGGTCGGCGGCCTCGGCCCGGCGATCGCCGACGGCACCACGCTGACGGTCAACGGCAAGTCGGTCACCTTCAAGGCGAGCGAGCCGCCGAGCGCCGCGGGGCTGCTCGCCGGCTCCGGCGTGCTCGGCAATATCGTCACGGATACGTCGGGCAATTCGACGATCTATATGGGGACGAGTAACACATTCACCTCGGCCACCGTCGGCGATGTGCTGACCGCGATCGACCTCGCCAGCGGCGTCAAGTCGGCGACGATCGCCAACGGCGTCGCGACCTTCACCGCCAACGGCACGACGTCCCAGATCTCCGCCGGCGGCGCGGTGACGTTACAGACCTCGACCGGCGCCGACCTCAGCATCACCGGTCCGGCCGACTTCCTGAAGTCGCTCAACCTCACCGCTTCGACCGGGCCGGGCCCGGCGACGCTCAACGCCACCCGGTCGACCGGCCCCGGCACCATCGGCAGGCTGATCGAGGACGGCTCGACGCTCAACGTCAACGGCAAGACAATCACCTTCAAGAATGCGCCGGTCCCGCTGCCCTCGGCCAGCCACACCGGCGTCACCGGCAATATCGAGACCGATGGCCTCGGCAATTCCACCGTGTATCTGCAGGGCGGCACCATGGCCGACGTGCTGAAGGCGATCGACCTTGCCACCGGCGTGCAGTCCGCGGCGCTGTCGCAGGCCGGTGCGACGCTGACGACGCAGACCGGTTCCGCCAATTCGTCGCTCTCCAGCGGCTCGCTGAAGGTCTCGACCGGCAGCGCCTCCGACCTCACCATCAGCGGCACCGGCAACGCGATGCTGGCGCTCGGCCTCGCCGGCAACACCGGCACCTCGACCGAGTTCAAGGCGTCGCGCTCGTCCGGCACAGGCGGCGTCGCCGGCAAGACCCTGACCTTCACCTCGTTCAAGGGCGGCACCCCGGTCAGCGTGACCTTCGGCGACGGCACCGGCGGCACGGTGCAAACGCTGGCGCAGCTCAACGTCAAGCTCGCGTCCAACAATCTGACCGCGCAGATCGACGCCAAGGGCTTGCTGACGATCTCGGCGAACAACGACTATGCCTCGGCGACGCTCGGCTCGGTCGCGGATGGCGGCGCGCTTGGCGGAACCATCACGGCGACGCTGAGCTTCACCACGCCGAATCCGCCGGTCGCGGACGTCAACTCGCAGGTGGCGCGCGCCAAGCTTGTCGAACAGTACAACAACGTCATTCAGCAGATCACCACGACAGCTCAGGACGCCTCGTTCAACGGCGTCAATTTGCTCAACGGCGACACGCTGAAACTGGTGTTCAACGAAACCGGAAAATCCACGCTGAATATCGTGGGCACCGCGTTGAGTCCGGCGGCGCTCGGCATGCCGACGCTGATGTCGGGCGTCGACTTCATCGACAATGCCGCGACCAACAAGACGCTGGCCTCGCTCAACACCGCGTCGACGACGCTGCGCTCGCAGGCGTCGTCCTACGGTTCCAACCTGTCGATCGTGCAGATCCGGCAGGATTTCGCCAAGAACCTGATCAACGTGCTGCAGACCGGCTCGTCGAACCTCACGCTGGCCGACACCAACGAAGAAGCCGCCAACAGCCAGGCGCTGTCGACCCGGCAGTCGATCGCGGTCTCGGCGCTGGCGCTGGCCAACCAATCGCAGCAGAGCGTGCTACAATTGCTGCGATAATCGCGACCGCGGCGATCGGCGAGGGCGCGACATCCGCCCTCGCGGCGCGGTGATTCGGCGGGTCGCAACGCCGCGCTCGACTTTTCCCCCGAAACACAGCACTGGATCGTCACGCAAAGCCTGCGCATAACAAGCGTACAGCTTGGCGTGACGATTCATCTTTGGTCGCATTGACCGCAATCAAAGGACAACACGATGCCCTTGCGAGTTGAACTGAAGCCGTTCGAACGGATCGTGATCGGGCAGAGCGTGATCACCAACTCCGACACGCGCACCACGTTTCTGATCGACGGCGATGCACCGATCCTGCGCGAGAAAGACATTCTCACCTCGGAGAGCGCGAACACTCCCGTGAAGCGCGTCTATCTCTGCGTGCAGATGATGTATCTGCAGAACGACATTCCCGCCTATCAGGAACTCTATCTCGGCTTCATCAAGGAGTTGCTCGAAGCTGTGCCGAGTTTTCGCGACACCATCGAGGCCACGAGTAATCTAATTTTAAGTGGCCAACTTTATAAAGCGTTGCGGGAACTGCGTCCGCTGATCAAGCGTGAAGAAGAACTCCTACAGAGGTAACGATGTCGAGTGCTGCTCAGGCGTATGCCCGCACCGCGCAAAGAACGGCTTCTCCCAGAGAGATCGAAGCGCAAGCGCTGCTCAAGGCGGCCAGGCAATTACAGGACATCGTCACTAACTGGTCCGAGCGCGGCGCCATCGGCTTGAATGAAGCGCTGATGTTCAACCGAAAGCTGTGGTCGATCTTCGTCAGCGATGCGATGCGCGACGACAATCCGCAATCGATCGAGATCCGTCAGAACATCGCCAACATCGGCGTGTTCGTGCTGAGCCAGTCTGCCGCGCTGCAGATGAAGGCTGAAGTCGAGCCACTGAAGGCTCTGATCGAGATCAACCGCAACATCGCCGCCGGTCTCAGCGGCCGCGCCTGACGTGGTCGGTTGTCGATTTTCTCACATCAGTACAGACAAGCAAAATCACCCGCGCTTGCGACAGCAAGCCGGGTCGATAAGATCAATGTCAGCTCGCTCAGGCCGTTCGGTCGGTCGGTATCGGGCCGGAGCGCGGCTGAAGCTTCGATTGATCCTGTTCGCGGAAGTAGGCGCGAGCCTTGAGCTGCCACGAGTCAGGATACTGGTTGATCACCTCAGCCGTGCTCTGATCAACCGAGACGTAGACCATTGCGGCCGACGCCTGGTCGAAAATCACTTGGCGCGAGATGGTGTCGGCGCCGACCTTGGCGGCGTTGCTGGCCACGGCGTTGCTGCCGCTGGCGTTGGACGTCGCAGTGACGCTTTGCGGCGCGGGTAATTGCGTCGCGACAGCCTTCTGGACCACCTCAGGCTCCGGCCTGACGACCGGCGGGATCACCAGCTGCCCGACGGGCTTAACGGTGAAGTCGAAACTCATGGCAGCCTCCTGGCTCCATTCAGTCAACCCATCCCCCCGCCAGACATGGTGCACGGAACCCCTAAAGCTCCCACTGCAATCTCCGTCGCCATTTAATTCAAATTGCCGGATGTGCTCGAAGCGTTCGCGGACGCCAAAGCACCGCCGGCTCGAGGGCCGGCGGCGCGTGGAAACGGGGCGTTCGTGTCAGGCGGGCGACGCTACAGCGAGCGACTGACCGCGATCGGCGTGAGGTTTTTCGGGCCGGGCGCAGCGCGCTTGCCATAAGCGGTGTAGGTCTGCGGAATGTTGCGGCGCTGCACCTCGGCGTTGACGCCGCGTACGATGCCCTCGGACACCGCGTGCGCGGTGGCGAGCACGGTGAGATTGACCTGCAGCATCGCGCGGAACACTTCGTGATGACGATGCAGACCGCCGAGCAGGTCGGGCGTCGCCTGCGCCATATAGGGCTGGCTGGCTTTCACCAGCGTGATCGCGACGATGTAGCGCCGGGTCCAATCGTTCTTGTCGCGCTCGAGCTTCATCGCTTCGGGGATCTTGCCGGCGCGAACCAGCTCGGTCTCGCGCTCGATCACCGCCAGCAACGCGTCCATCACCTCGATCAGACTGTTGGCGAGCTTGCGTGCGTCGGCCGGCGACGTCACCGGCTGGGGAGCGGCGGCCTGTTGGGGTTGCATCTGCGTCATGGCGTCGTCCTTTGCGCTCAGGCTGCGCGGTTCGCCTGCTGGAGAATCAGGGTGCGGAATACGTCGCTGGCGATGCCGACGCCGCCGGCCTTCGCTACCGTCTGCGCATATTGATCCGTCAGCATCGACCGCCATACGCCGGTTCCCACGGTGTCGCCGAACGGACCATCGCCCTTCAGCCCGGAGGTCATCTGCGAGAACATCGAGTTCAAGAACATCGCCTCGAAGTCCTGTGCGGATTTGTGCGCCTTGGCCTGGGCCTTCGGCGAAACCTGGGCCAGTGCCTCGGTCAGCGCGATGTCCGGACGGCCGTTGTAGCTCGGCGCGACGTGGGAATAGGTCACGGGAACAATTGACATCACATCACCTCGATATCGGCTTCGATGGCGCCGGCGGCCTTGATCGCCTGCAGAATGCCGATCAGGTCGCGGGGGCCGATGCCGAGGCCGTTGAGGCCGTCGACGAGCTGCTGCAGCGACACGCCGTCTTTCACCAGCGCCAGTTTCTTGCCGTCCTCGGTGACGCCGATCCGGGAATTCGGTGTGACCGTGGTGCGGCCGCGCGACAGTGGATTGGGCTGGCTGACCTGCGGGCTTTCGGAAATCGACACGGTGAGATTGCCCTGCGCCACCGCGACGGTGGCGACCCGGACGTCGCGGCCCATCACGATGATGCCGCTGCGCTCGTCGATGATGATCTTGGCCGCCTGGTCCGGCTCGACCTGCAATTGCTCGATTTCGGTCAGGAAGGCGACCGCGTTGCCTTTGAACTCCGCCGGGATCGAGAGCTGGACGGTCGAGGGATCGATCGGCTCGGCGCTCTTGGTGCCGAGGAAATCGTTGACCGCGGCGGCGATCCGCTTGGCCGTGGTGAAGTCGGCGTTGCGCAGCGCGAGCCGGACGTTCGGTAGCCGGTTCAGCGCGAATTCGATTTCGCGCTCGATGATGGCGCCGTTGGCGATCCGGCCGACGGTCGGTACGCCGCGGGTGATCTTGGCGGCCTCGCCCTCGGCCTGGAAACCGCCGATCGCCAGCGAACCCTGCGCCACCGCGTAGACGTTGCCGTCGGCGCCGAGCAGCGGGGTGACCAGCAGGGTGCCGCCTTGCAGATTCTTGGCGTCGCCGAGCGCGGAGACGGTGACGTCCATCCGGGTGCCCTGGGTGGCGAAAGCCGGTAGGTTTCCGGTTACCATCACCGCGGCGACGTTGCCGGTCCGGATCGTGGCGCCGCGGATATTGACGCCCATCCGTTCCAGCATCGCCTGCAGCGACTGCTTGGTGAAAGGGATGTTGTTGAGGGTGTCGCCGGTGCCGTTGAGGCCGACCACAAGGCCGTAGCCGATCAGCTGGTTCTGCCGGACGCCCTCGATATTGGCGAGGTCCTTGATCCGCGAGGTGGCGCTGGCGGCCACGCCCGACAGCAACAGCGCAGACAGGGCGGCTGCGGCAAGCTTCAGGAGCGTGGGCGAAAAGCTCGGCATTCTCGGGTTTCCTCGGGCGCTGCTGCGGCGGGGCCGCAAGACAGTCACGCAACTCGCCATGCCAGACCTGTGCCAGTCTGATGGACGGTGGCAACTTGTTGATATTCCGAGGGGAAGGCGCCGGGCAGGGGGATTGGAGGAGGTTGCGGCAGCGCCAAAACTGCCGCCGGCGGCAAATTTTGCCGATCGTTTACCGGCTATTAACCATAAACCGCGACGGTGGCCTCCGAGAGCCTCAACGCTCTTGCCGGCTTGGGTGTAAGCTGTTCAGGCGCGGCGCCTAGCCTGGAACTGTCCGGCGAGAGAGACCATGCGAATTTACGGCCCGAACGGCACCACAACCCCGACTTCCACCGGCAACGTCCGGCGCACGAGTTCGAGCGGCTTTTCGCTGCCGACCAGCGCCGCCCCGCCGGAACCGGGTCCCCGCGCGGTCAGCGCGCCGCTGGCGCCCACCGGGCTCGAGGCTCTGTTGGCGATGCAGGGTGTCGAGGACGCCACCGAGCGGCGCAAGCGTTCAGTGGCGCGCGGCCGGACCGCGCTGGACGTGCTCGACGACCTCAAGATCGGCCTGCTGGCCGGCAATTTCGATACCGCCACGGTGGCGCGGTTGCGCGCCGCGGCGGCGGAACTGAAGGCCTCGTCCGGCGACCCCGGTCTCGACGCGGTGCTGTCCGAGATCGAGTTGCGGGTCGAGGTCGAACTCGCCAAGGCCGGGCAATACTGATCAAGCCACCACCCCGGATCCTGCAGTTCCTGATCTGAAACAAGGTGCGAGCCGTGAAGCGGGCGGCGGACGATATTGTCTGTCACCGACGCGCGCTATATAAGCTCCCGCGCAGGCGGGTTATATTGCCGCCCAACAAGATCATGGATTGCCCTTGGATAAGTTGAAAAGCTATCGACCCTCCGAGAAAGAGCCGTTCATGAATGAACGGCAGCGCGAGTATTTTCGCGGTAAGTTGCTGGCCTGGAAGGATGAGATTTTGCGCGAAGCAAAGCTCACGCTCCAGACCCTCCAGGAAGAAAACGTCAATCATCCCGACCTGGCCGATCGCGCCTCGTCGGAAACCGACCGCGCTATCGAACTTCGCGCGCGCGATCGGCAGCGCAAGCTGATCTCCAAGATCGACTCGGCATTGCAGCGTATCGACGACAACACCTACGGCTACTGCGAAGAGACCGGAGAGCCGATTTCGCTGAAGCGCCTCGAAGCCCGCCCGATTGCGACGCTGTCGGTCGAAGCTCAAGAGCGCCACGAGAAGCGTGAGAAGGTTTATCGCGACGAGTAGTACGAAGCTTCGCTTCGCTGCCTCGGTCGTCCAAGATCAGAAGCGGGCCTTGCGCCCGCTTCTTTTTTGTCTGCCGTTGCGAAGCGCGACGTCCTGCCGCCGGCGCGCCAGCGACGGGATCAATACCGACGCTGGTGATGATGCGACCGTGGCTGCGATTGCGGCTCCTGTTGGGCCCGGAACGCGAACACCGGGTTGATGTCGCAATAGGCCCTGGTCCCGGACGCGGTTGTCACGCACTGCTGATAGGAATCGAACTGGCAATTGCCGGGATAGCCCCATTCGCCGCCCTGCAGGCAATAGGGGAAGTCGCGGGCTTGGGCGGGCGCTGCCGCCAAACTGACAACGGTGGCGGCCGCAAACAGGACGGCGCTGGTTCTGGTCATGCGGCTCTCCATTTATCGAAGCTGTCGACGCGGCGTCGGTGAATGCACGGCGGAACTTAATGTGCCTGGGGCACGATGCAACGGCGAGCGCGCGGAATGTTCCATGCGCCGGATCACTTTGCCGCGGTGGGCTGGCGCGAGGACCGAGTCATGATCGGGTCACCTGAAAGGCACTCGGAAAGGGCCGCGGCCTCCATCCGGGGGAGAGCCGGAGGAGGCCGCGCTGGTACACCTGACCGCGCCTAGGTTCGCGATCCGGTGTGGGAGCTCGAGAATTCGGAGGCGGGTCAGAACGGCAGCAGCACGTCCATCACCTGCTGGCCGTAGCGCGGTTGCTGCACGTCGGTGATCTGGCCGCGGCCGCCATAGGCGATGCGGGCCTGCGCGATCTTGCTGCTATCGATGGTGTTGTCGCTCTGGATGTCCTCCGGGCGCACGATGCCGGCGACGATCAGTTCGCGAACTTCGAAATTGACGCGGATCTCCTGCTTGCCTTCGACCACCAGATTGCCGTTCGGCAGCACCTGCGTCACGACCGCGGCGACGCTGGTCTGCAACGCTTCCTGGCGCTGCACCGATCCCTTGCCGTCGGCCGTCGACGTCGAGTCGGTGGAGAGCAGCCGGCCTGGCAGCACCTGCGCGGCGTTGCCGGTCAGAAGTTTGCTGCCGGCGAAATCGGTGATGCCGGAATCTTCCGAACTGGAGCGGCTGCGCTGAGTCTGGTTGGCGATGTTGGCCTTGTCGGTGAAATTCACCGTCACCGTCATGATGTCGCCGACCTTGGCGGCGCGCTGATCGCGGAAGAACGCCCGCGAACCGTTCCGCCACAGCGAGTTGGCGTTGTAGGACGCGACCTCCGGCTTCGGCATCGGCATCTGCACCGGCTTGTAGCCCGGCTGCGTCGTCGGATTCTCGATCGCGCTCAGCGCCGGCCTTTCACCGATCGAGGCGAGCCGGTCGATCGACGAACAACCGCCGGCGAGACCGCCCGTCGCGAGCAGCGCGGTGATCAGGACGATACGGTTGGTTGGTACTGACTTGAACATGAAACTTACTCGGTTCGGGCGGCGGCGGGGGCGACCGGGACGGCTGGGGCGATGGCGGTGTCGGCGGGAGCGCTCGGCGCCGTGGCGGGCTGCGCGCTGGCGAGAATGCGCGGCACGGCGACCGTCACCATGACCTGGCCGCGGCCGACCACGGTCGCGGACACGGTGCGCTTGGATTGCAGGTTGAGCACGTTCACCACGTCGCCCTCGGTGCCGGTCTCCAGCGCCTTGCCGCGCGACGTCAGGTAGATGCCGGCGGCCTGATAGATCAGCGTCACGCCCTGATCGCGGGTCACCAGATCGGGCTTGGCGAGATCGGTGCTACGCACGATCTGGCCGCTGCGCAGCGCGCGCCGCGCCTGCATGCCGATCACGGCGTCGCGTGCGATTGCATCGGAGGCGACCTCGGCCTTGGGCCGCCGCTCGATCGCGACGTCGGAGATCTTGATCACCTCGTTGCGTTCAACCGGCCGGGTCAGCACCACCGTAGCCAAGGTCTCGACCGCCGTGCCGGTGACGCGCAGCCGCACCGGTACGTTGCCGGCGGCGCCCGTGATCTCGAAGCTGATGTCGAACCGGCCGCTGCGTCGATCGAACCGCTCGGCGACGAGCTGCAGCGCGCCACTGTAGCTCGAAGGCAGGGTCTGGCTTTCGATCTCGCGGTCCCAGCTCAACGTGACGTCCTCGGCTTCGCCGAAACCGTGGCGGCGCTGCAGCGTTTCGATCACCTGCAACTGGATGTGCTTCGCCGGCAGGCTGCGGGCGAGGCGGGTCACGGTGACTTCGCGGATGTCGCGGGTGTCGACGCCAATCACCTGATGGGCACGCAGCGCGGCGATCACCGATGCGGTCGGCAGTGCGCCGGTGGTGCCGAGGTCGGGCGCACGATAGATCGCGATCCGCGCCGCGCCGCCGGCGTTGTCGATGACGTCGCCGATCCGCACCAGCTCGTCGGTCACCTCGACATGAGAGCGCAGCACCGGTGTGCGCAACACCTCCTCGATCCGTGGGTCGAGGCCGGGCGCGGCGGCTGGCGGCGTCGACTCCGCCGCGGCTGCGGTGAGCGGCGCTGCGAGCAGCGTGGTGATCAGGAGTGAGCGGATCATCTGTCGGATCCCGTCAGCGGAACATGTTGGAAGTGGATTGCAGCATCTGGTCGGCGGCGCTGACGACCTTGGCGTTCATCTCGTAGGCGCGCTGCGCGGCGATCAGGTCGGAGATTTCGTTGACGACTTCGACGTTGGCCTGTTCGAGCGCCTTCTGCTGCATGTCGCCGAAGCCGTCGGTATTGGCGGTGCCGTCCTGCGGCGGACCGGAGGCCGGCGTCTCGGTGAACAGATTGTCTCCGATCGGCAGCAGGCCGGTCTTGTTGATGAAGCGGGTAAGGCCGATCTGGCCGAGCAGCACCGGCGTGGTGGAGCCGGGGACGTTCACCGTCACCTGACCCTGGGCGTTGATGGTGATACCCGAGGCGCCCGACGGGATCGTGATGGTCGGCTGCACCGGGTTGCCGTTCGAGGTGACGATGCGGCCGGTGTTGTCGGTGGTGAACGAGCCGTCGCGCGAATAGGTGAAGGTGCCGTCGGGCATCTGGATCTTGAAGAAGCCCTCGCCCCGGATCGCGATGTCGAGATCGTTGCCGGTGGGCGAGATCGTGCCCTGGCCCATCATCCGCGGGGTGCCGACGGTCTTGACGCCGCCGCCGATGTCGACGCCGACCGGGAGGATCGTGCCCTGGTCGGAGGCCTGCGCGCCGACCCGCCGGACGTGATCGTAGATCAGGTCCTGAAACGCCGCGGTCTGCTTCTTGTAGCCCGTGGTCCGCATGTTGGCGATATTGTTGGAGATCACCTGGACGTTGAGCTCCTGGGCGGCCATGCCGGTCGCCGCGGTGTAGAGTGCGCGCATCGTCGGTCTCCTTACGCCGGAACGTCGGCAAGCCGCTCGATTGCGGCCTTCTGCAGATCACTCTCCTGCTGCAGCAGCGCGGAGACGGACTGGTAGGAGCGGGTGACTTCGATCATCCGCGTCATTTCGAGCACCGAATTGACGTTCGACTTCTCGACGTAGCCCTGGCGAACGATCGCTTTGGGATCTGGCGCCCCGCGATCGGAGGTCGCGGCGAACAGGTTGCCGCCCTGCTTCTCCAAGCTTTGCGGCCGGGCGAACGACACCATCCGCAGCTTGCCGCGCAGCGAGTCGATCGTGGCGACGCCTTCCAGCACGCTGACATTGCCGTCCGACGAGATGTTGATCGACTTGTCGGTCGGTTGAAACACGATCGGGCCGGAATTGCCGAGCACCGGATAGCCGGACGCGTTGACGAGCTGACCCTGCGGATTGATCGACAGCTTGCCGTCGCGGGTGTAGCGCTCGCCCTGCGGCGTCTGCACCACGAGGAAGGCCGAGCCGTCGATCGCGACGTCGAGCGGGTTCTTGGTCTCCTCCATCGGGCCGGAGGCGAAGTCGTGATACGCGGCGCGGTCCTGCACGAAGCTGACCCGGCGGTCCTGCGCCTGGAAATTGTCTTCATGTGCCCCGGTGTTCAGGAATTCCTGGAACACGGAGCGCTCGGCCTTGAAGCCGTTGGTGTTGATGTTCGCCAGATTGTTCGCGACGACATCCATCTGCCGTTCGAGCACGACCTGCCGCGACAAGCCGACCAGAAGCGTATTCTGCATCGGTGGTTCTCCCTTTAAGGACCCGCGCCCGGTCCTCCCAGACCTCTCGCGGATCGCCGTGAACCACGCTCTCCCAAGCAGTGGTTCGCCAATCTGTCTTGCGAACCTCGTGCCAATTGCGAAAGACGATATATTTCAATCTGTTGATTGTTTTTGAAGGGGGCGGGGAGGTCGGCAATAAGGACTTGTTGACCATGTTGCCCGGCAAAATCTTCCTAGTTGGCGCGGTCTGGAAAGGTTCCGTTAACCATTGCTGCCCTAGCGTCGCCAGATCAGAGCCTCGGGCGCTGGCGGCTTTCGTTTCGCGTAATGGTTCGCCTTCGCGGCACGGCGGCTCTTCTCGCAACGCGGATTTGCGCCGATGGCGGACTCAGAGAAACCAGAAGAAGGCGCCGAAGCCGCAGAAGGCGCGGCGCCGAAGAGCAAGAAAAAGCTCATCATCATCATCGCCGCTGCAGCGCTGCTGCTGATCGGCGGCGGCGGCGGCGCGTGGTTCTTCCTGTTCGCGGGACATAAAGACGACAAGCACCATGCCGAGGCCGCCGAGAAGGTGAAGCCGCCGTCTTTCATCGAAGTGCCGGAGATCATGGTCAACCTGGCCGGTTCGCCGGGCGAACGGGTGCAGTATCTCAAGGCCAAGATCGTGCTCGAGGTGAAGGATGAGAAGCTGGTCGAGCAGATCAAGCCGACGATGCCGCGCATCACCGATCTGTTCCAGACCTATCTGCGCGAACTGCGCTCGGGCGACCTCAACGGTTCGGTCGGGATGTTCCGGATGAAGGAAGAGCTCACCCGCCGGGTCAACGTGGCGATTGCACCGGCGCAGGTCAGCGCCTTGCTGTTCAAGGAAGTACTGGTGCAGTGAACTGACATGGCTGGCCAGGAACAACTCGATCAAGACGCCATAGCTGCCCAATGGGAAGCGTCGATGGCCTCGGAGGACCCCGAGGCCGCAGCGAAGGCGGCTGAGGAGAACGAACTCACCGGGACGATGGCGGAGCAATGGGCCGCCATGGTCGAGGACGGCGGCCGCGATCTCGGCGCCGGCAAGAACAGCGGCGAGCGCGTGCTGTCGCAGGAGGAGATCGACAATCTCCTCGGCTTCAGCGTCGGCGAGGTGCATCTCGACGAGAACTCCGGCATTCGCGCGATCATCGACTCGGCGATGGTCTCCTACGAGCGTCTGCCGATGCTCGAAATCGTTTTCGACCGCCTGGTGCGATTGATGACGACGTCGTTGCGCAATTTCACCTCCGACAACGTCGAGGTTTCGCTCGACCGCATCACCTCGGTGCGGTTCGGCGACTACATGAATTCGATTCCGCTGCCCGCGGTGCTGTGCGTGTTCAAGGCCGAGGAGTGGCAGAATTTCGGGCTCGCCACCGTCGATTCCAGCCTGATCTATTCGATGATCGACGTGCTGCTCGGCGGCCGCCGCGGCCAGGCCGCGCTCCGGATCGAAGGCCGGCCCTACACCACCATCGAGACCAATCTGGTGAAGCGGCTGCTGCAGGTCGTGCTCGCCGACGCCGAGCAGGCGTTCCGGCCGCTGTCGCCGGTGGCGTTCTCGATCGACCGGCTCGAAACCAATCCGCGCTTTGCCGCGATCAGCCGTCCCGCCAACGCCGCGATCCTGGTGCGCCTGCACATCGACATGGAAGACCGCGGCGGCAACATCGAATTGCTGCTGCCCTACGCCACGATCGAACCGATCCGCGGCGTGCTGATGCAGATGTTCATGGGCGAGAAGTTCGGCCGTGATCAGGTCTGGGAGGGCCACCTCGCCACCGAGGTCGTGCAGGCCGAGATTTCGGTCGACGCGGTGCTGTACGAGGCCGAGGTTCCTTTGAAACAACTGATGGCGCTGCAGGTCGGCGACACGCTACCGCTGGACCTGCGGGCCGATGCGCTGGTGGCCGTCCGCTGCGGCAGCGTCACATTGACGGAAGGCCGAATGGGCCGGGTCGGCGACCGCGTCGCCATTCGGGTCACCAAGCCGTTACGCAGGCCGGTCACGACCTACGCGATGTTCGAGCGGACCGATGAGCAGAGCAAAATGATGGAGGCACAATGAGCCACACCTTCGCACTCGTTATCGAAAGTCTGGTCGCCGTCCTGTTGATGCTGACCATCGGCTATTGCTGGCTCCTCAACAAGCGACTGCTGCGGCTCAAGGCCGACGAGCAATCGCTCAAGGCGACGATCGGCGAACTGATCACCGTGACCGAGATCGCCGAGCGCGCGATCGGCGGGCTCAAGCTGACGGTGCGCGAAGTCAACGACAATCTCGGCCGCGACATCGCCTCGGCGACGGCGCTGTCCGATCATCTGAGGAAGCAGCTCGCCGAAGGCGACAACGTGCTGCGCCGGCTGTCGAAGATCGTCGCGGCGGCGCGGCCGTCCTCGGAGCAGACCGACGAGCCGGTGTTGTCGGCGGCGCGCGCCAACGCCGCGGCGGCGGAGGCGTTCGCCGAGCGGCGACGGCATAGCGGCCTGGCTGCATGAACGCATTTCGCGACATCCGCATCCTTCCGGTCGTGCTGGTCGCGATCCTCGGCCTTGTCGTGCTCAAGGTCGCCGGGTTGATGCTCGATGGCGGCTATATGTTCGATTACGATCCCAAGGCCACCAAGCCGTCTTGGGCGCAGGCCAACCTGAATTTTCCCGGCGGCAACGCCAAGACCGGTGATTCCGACATCACCGGCTCGGTGCCGGCGGCGCCGAAGAAGGAAGAGCCGAAGCCGGTGGTCGCGCCGCCGGAGGAGGCCAAGCCGGCCGAGACCGAGCCGCCGCAGGCGATATCTCCCGCCGAGCGCGCCATTCTGGAGCGGCTGCAGGCTCGGCGGCAGGAACTGGATGCGCGCGCGCGCGAGGTCGAAATCCGCGAGAGTCTGCTGAAGGCGGCGGAGAAGCGGATCGAGTCGCGAGTCGAGCAGATAAAGGCCAGCGAGGGCGAAATCGGAAAGGCGACCGAGCAGAAGACCGAAGCCGACGCCGCGCGCTTCAAGGGCATCATCACGATGTACGAATCGATGAAGCCGAAGGACGCGGCGAAGATCTTCGATCGGCTCGAGATGCCGGTTCTGATCGAAATCGCTTCGCAGATCGCGCCGCGCAAGATGTCCGACATTCTCGGTCTGATGACGCCCGAAGCCGCCGAGAAGCTGACGGTCGAGATGGCGCGCCGGGCCAGCGGCAGGTCGGCCGCCACGGCGTCGGCCGCTGCGCTACCGAAGATCGAGGGCCGGCCGCTTCCGCCGCGGCAGTAACGGCCGAACAGCGGTCGGTCCTGATCCAATCCGAACCGGACCGCTTCGATGATGCGTCTTGTACGCGACTTCGCTCGAAAACGCTGGATTCTAATCGCAGATCCGCGTCAGCACCGCCTTGAATCCGAGTGACGGAGATTCCGCTGCGACGCCCTCGACCTGCGCGTAGTCGCCGATCGAGGAGCCGTGGAAATCGACCCGGACTTCGTCGAGGCCGAATACGGATGGCTGGCTCGGATCGCTGGTGTGACGTCGACTGGTGATCTTGCCGCGGATGGAGCCGCCGTCCTGCTCGTAGTAACCGATATAGGCAAAGGCGGAACTACCCCCGCGGAGCCTGCCGCTATCCGCAAACACGACGCCCACCGCCTTGCGGCGCGGCGTTTCGAACTCGACTTTGTACAAGCCCTTCAGCAACATTGTCGGGAATCCTGAATGAAACTGGCTGGATCGGGAGTCTCACTGTCGCATCGTCGTCGTGAGGTGAGCGGACGAATGCATATTCGTCTTCGATCATATACCAGACAACGTGTTGATCCGATCCTGTTAAATCATAGATTGCAACTTATGATTCACGACCCGGTTGCTAGATCCGCTGGCCGGGGTGACCGCGCAAATGGTGGATGGTTAAGCTAACGTTAACGGCTTTCATGGTGGAGTGGCGCGTGAGTGCCCGCGCTGAACCCGCGCGTGGAACAATGCGAGAAGGCGGGACGCGGCCCGCTCGGCAGAACAGGGTCGTTGACCGGAAGACACGGATGGCGCGGATGGCTGCCGCTGCAGTTTGGTCGCAGGCGCTCTGCTGGCGCCTCGCACGATTCTGTCTGGCGTTAGGGCTCGTTCTCACCTTCGCGCTTGCAGCGTGGCCGGCGGCCGCGCAAGCGGTGCGCGGCGAAGCCAGCTTCGATGCGACCGGCGGCTACGGCCGGCTGTTGCTCAAGCTTGCCGAGGACGTCGAGTCCGACGTCACCATGGCCGGACTGATCCTGGTGATCCGCTTCAAACGTCCGGTGGACATCCCGATCGACAAGCTCGCCGACTCCGCCCCGAACTACATCGGCTCGGCGCGTCTCGACCCCGACGGTTCCGCGGTGCGGCTTGCGCTGGTCCGCAAGCTCAACGTCAATCCGATGGCGGCGGGCGAGCGGCTGTACATCGATTTTCTTCCCGACAATTGGTCGGGCGCGCCGCCCGGCCTGCCGCAGGACGTCGTCAAGGCGCTGGCCGAACGCGCGCGCCTGGCGGAGCGTGCGCTGCGGGCGCAACAGGCGAGGGCGGACGTCAAGAAGCGGCCGCCGATCCGCGTCCGCGCCTCGATGCAGCCGACCTTCGTGCGCTATTTGTTCGAGGTGCCGAACGACGTCCAGGTCTCCTCGACGCTGACCGACAAGAAACTGACGGTGTCGTTCAACACCGGGCTGAGCTTCGATCTCGCCGATGCCCAGCTCGCCGGCGCACCGAACGTCGGCGCGATCAGCCAGAGGATCGACGGCAATGGGTCGAGCGTCGATTTCCCGCTGATCGGCGGCGCCGACGTGCGCTCGTTCCGCGAGGAGAAGAACTTCGTCGTCGACGTCGGTTTCCAGCCGCAGGACGGCGAGCCGATGAAGCGGAACTCGTCGGCGCTGACCTTGCCCGAAATTGCCAAGCTCGAACGCAAGCCCGCGACCCCTGCGCGCGGCGCAGAGAACGGCAAGGCCGATGGTCACGGCGCAGGCGACGCCGACCACGCGTCGCCGGAAGCCAAACCTGTTGCCAAGCCCCAGGCCCAGACGGCGCCGCAATCCGCGGCCACACCGCCGAAGGCCGCCGCGACGGCGCCAGCGCCCGCCGGCCCTCCGCCGCGCCAGGCCGAGGCAGCAACGCCGTCCAAAGCCGCTCCGCCGCCTGTGGCGGCGCCTGTCGCGGCTGTGCCTGCGTCCACCGCGCCGGCCATGGCGTCGGCTGTCGCCGAGCCTTCGGCGGCACCCGCCGCCGCGCCCCGGCCGAGCCCCGGTCCAGTCGTTGCCGAGAGCCCGCAAGCGCCGCCATCCGGTCCGGCCGAAGCCGCTGCCGCAATGCCCGCCGCGGCGTCGAATGCCGCCCGTCCCGCCGAGGCGCGACGTTCGACCGACGGCCTCCAACTGACATTCACCTTCGCGACGCCGACCCCGGCGGCGCTGTTCCGGCGCGGCGAAATGATCTGGCTGGTGTTGGACAACACCGCGCCGTTCGATCTCGCGGCAATCCGCCGCGAAGGCGGCGGCATCGTCGGCGATGTCGCCCGGGTCGCGCTGCCGCAGGGCCAGGCCGTCCGCATCCGGCTCGATCGCCCGCAATTGGCCGCGCTGAGCGACGAAGACGGCTCCGGCAAGAGCTGGTCAATCACGCTGGCCGATTCCGGTCGCGGCGCGTCGCGACCGCTGACCGCCGTGCGCAACATCGCCGATCCCGCCCGCTCCACCGTCACCGTCGCGCTCAACGGGCTCGGCCAGATCCATCGTCTCACCGATCCGGAAGCCGGCGACGCGCTCACCGTGGTGACCGCGCTGCCGCCGCCGCGCGGCTTCATCAAGCGGCAGACCTTCGTCGAGTTCAATCTCCTGGAGTCGATCCACAGCGTGGTGGTCGAACTGAAGTCCGACGATGTCACCGTCGACGCCGCCGCCGATGCGGTGGTGCTGACGCGACCGGGCGGGTTGACGCTGTCGTCGGCCGAGCCGGCAGGGCAGGCCGGCTCGCCGACCGAGAAGCCGTTCTTCGACATCGCGCAATGGTCGAAGGATCAGGAAGGCCGTTTCCTCGAGGTGCTCGACGCGAAGGTCAACGCGGCGTCGACCGCGACCGGCGACGACCGGCTGCCGGCGCGGCTCGATCTGGCGCGGTTCTACATGGCGCGCGGCCTGTATCAGGAAGCCAAGGGCGTGCTCGACCTCGCGCTGCTCGGCGTCAAGACCGGGCAGGAGGACACCGCGACGATGATCGGCCACGCCGCGGCCAGCGCGCTGATGTCGCGGCCGGAGCAGACGCTGAAGGACGTCGCAAATCCGGCGATCTCCTCGACCTATGACGCGCAATTGTGGAAGGGCGTCGCGCTGGCGCGGCAGGGCAAATGGCCGGAAGCGCGTGAGAAGCTGAAGACGGTGCAGTTCGCGGTCACCGCGCTGCCGCTCGACATTCAGCGCGAGGTGCTCGCCGCGGCGATGCGCGCGTCGCTCGAAGTGCGCGATTACTCCGGCGCCGCCAAGATCAGCAGCGACTTCGATCTGGTCGGAATTCCGGCACAGATGAAGCCGCAGCTCGCTTTGATGCGCGGTTGGCTCGACGAGTCGCTCGGCCGCGATCAGGAGGCGCTGCGAAAATACAAGGAGGCGATGGCCTCGCCCGACCGCCAGGCCGCCAGCGAAGCCAAGTTTCGCGACGTCGTGCTGCGCTCCAAGCGCGACGAGCTGACGCCGGCCGAAGCGCTGCCGGAGCTCGAGCGGCTGTCGGTGACGTGGCGCGGCGACGACCTCGAAGTCCGCACCCAGCAATTGCTGTCGAAGCTCTACGCCAATGCCGGCCGCTACCGCGACTCGCTGGCGGCGGCGCGGATCGCGACGCAGCTCGCGCCGAACTCCGAATACGCGCGTCAGGCGCAGGACGACAGCCGGGCGCTGTTCTCGCAGATCTTTATCGGCGGCAAGGGCGACGACATCCCGCCGATCGAGGCGCTGGCGACGTTCTACGAATTCCGCGAACTGACGCCGATCGGCCGCCGCGGCGACGAGATCATCCGCCGGCTCGCCGATCGGCTGGTCGCCGTCGATCTGCTCGATCAGGCGAGCGAGCTGTTGCAGTATCAGGTCGACAAGCGGCTCGAAGGCGCGGCGCGCGCCCAGGTCGCGGCGCGGCTGGCGATGGTCTATCTGATGAACCACAAGCCCGACCGCGCGATCGCCGCGCTGCATTCGTCGCGGATCGCCGACCTCGCCGGCGAAATACGTCAGCAGCGGTTGCTGCTCGAAGCGCGGGCGCAGAGCGACATCGGCCGTCACGATCTTGCGCTCGACATCATCAGCAACATCGGCGGTCGCGAGGCGATCCGTCTTCGCTCCGATATCTACTGGGCGTCGCGGCGCTGGCGCGAAGCCTCCGAGCAGATCGAACTGTATATGGGTGATCGCTGGCGTGATTTCACGCCACTGTCGCAGGCCGAGAAGGGCGATGTGATCCGCGCCGTGGTCGGCTACGCGCTGGCCGAGGATGCGCTCGGTCTCGGCCGTTTCCGGGAGAAATTCGCGCCGCTGATGACCGACCCGGCCGACCGCGCCGCCTTCGACATCGCCAGCAAGCCGGCCGCCGGCGACAGCGCGGCGTTCGCCGCGATCGCCAAGATGGCGGCGAGCGTCGACACGCTCGAAGGCTTCCTGCGCGAGATGAAGCTGCGCTTCCCCGACGCGACCGCTCGCGCCGCGCCCGGCGTCGACATGAACTCGACCGGCTCGCTGCCGGAGGTCCCGAAGGTCCGCGTCATCAAGATGACGCGGTAGGCGTCGCGCCCTGACGACAGCGGTGATGCAGCGCCTCGAGCGCCGCGCGACTACCCGCTGCCCGAATAGCTCTGCACCAGCGAGCCCGCGACCAGCGACCAGCCGTCGACCAGCACGAAGAAGATCAGCTTGAACGGCAGCGACACCACCACCGGCGGCAGCATCATCATGCCCATCGACATCAGCACCGATGCGACGACGAGGTCGATGATCAGGAACGGCAGGAACAGCAGGAAGCCGATCTCGAAGGCGCGCTTCAGCTCCGAGATCATGAAGGCCGGCATCAGGATGCGCAGCGACAACTCTTCCGGCGTGGCCGGCGGCGGCTCGCCGGACAGATCGAGGAACAGCTTGAGATCCTTCTCGCGAACGTTCTTCTGCATGAAGATGCGCAGCGGTCCGGAGGCGCGCACCAGCGCGTCCTCGACGGCCATCTCGTTGGCGATCAGCGGCTTGATGCCGTCGTCGTAGGATTTTTGCAGCGTTGGTCCCATCACGAAGCCGGTGAGGAACAGCGCCAGCGCGATGATCACGGAGTTCGGCGGCGCAGTCGCCGTGCCGAGCGCGGTGCGCAGCAGCGACAACACCACCACGATCCGGGTGAACGACGTCATCATCACCAGGATCGACGGCGCGATCGACAGCACAGTCAGCAGCGCGATCAGCTGGATCGCGCGCTCGGTCACCCCGGTGCCACCGGCGCCGCCGAGATTGATGCTGACGTCCTGCGCAAGCGCCGGCGCCGCCAGCGCGGCTGCGGCGGCGATCAGGACGGTGAGGAAAATGAATACTCTACGCGGTGTGGCCGGGCGGCTCACGAAGGCGTCTTCGGACGACCCAGCAGCGATGCCATTTCGTCTTCGAGGCTCTCGAAGCCTGATTTCGTCGACGCCGGCGTCGCAGCCGGTGGCTCGGGGCGCGGTTCGGGCGCGCGGGGCGCCGGGCGGGCCGTCGGCTCGGGGGCGGCCGGCGACGCGGCGGTCTCCGGCTTGGCGTCCGGCGGACGGCGGAGCGCCGCCTCGAGCCGGTTGGCCATCTCGGCGAGGTTCTGGTCCGCGGCCGAGACCGCGGCGGGCGTCGGCAGAACGGGCGCTGCCGGGGCCGGGGCCGGGGGCGGCACAGGCGGGGCCGGGCGTTCGGTCCGAATCGGCGGCTGCGCCTTCGGTGGTTCGGGACGCGGCGGACGCGGCATTGCAGGTTCCGCGCGCGGTCGCGGCGCCGGGTCCATCCGCGGCTCGGGGCGGGATTCGGCGCGCGGCTCTGGACGCAGTTCAGGCCGGGGTTCGGAGCGCGGGTCGGGCCGGGCGATCGGCAATTCCGAACGCGGCATCGGTTCCGGGCGGGTCATCGGCTCCGGGATGAGGCCGGCGAAGGGATCGTTGCCGGGAAATTCGGTGGTGCGCCGCTGCGGCATCGGCGGCGGCGCCGGACGGCGCGCTTCGTCGGCGAAGGAGGGGCGTGACGGCCGCGGCGGAAGTTCCGGCGTCGGCGGTTCGGGCGATTCGGTCGCGCCCTCGGCTTCCCAATCCGCCGGGGCCAGCCGCGGCTCGACGCCGAGACCCGGGCGCTGCGCCGCCTGCTCGCGCGCCGGATTGGCGCGAATGATGTTGGACTCCACCACGATGTCGCTGGGGCCGCCGATCATCAGAAGATGCTCGACATTGTCGCGCCGCACCAGCACCAGCCGCCGCCGGCCATCGACCGCGGCGGCGTCGATCACCGCCAATCGGGGCATCCGGCCGCTCTTGGTGTGAGCGCCGAGGCGGTTGCCGGCGAAGCGGCGCACCAGCCAGGCGGCCGCTCCGATCATCGCCAGAACGGCCAGAAACGCAAAAAAGAACATCAATGGCTGCGGCATACTCGATCCCCGAGAGAAGCGCATCGCCTTCAGCTTTCGTCTACGGCGGCCCCCGACACGGGTGCAGGCTCGACGACGCGGCGCGCGCTCCTTTCATCCTTCTTAATAAGCAGCGGCAAGAACTGCCATCCGATTTTTTTGATCCACCACGATTCATGGGGACCAAATCGCCTTCGACCGGCCGCAAACGCCGATCCGGGAGCTGCGAAACAGCTTTTGTTAACGAACAGGCAAGCCTTTCGTAACCAATCTTAACCGGCCGTTAACCATGACCCCGGCAAATTCTGCCTACTCCGGCGGTGTCTCACTAGGCGCCGTGACCGGGGCGGAGGCGGCGATGGCGATCAATGATCTTCCGATGCTGGCGGCGCTGCGCACCAAGATGCAATGGCATCAGGAGCGCCAGAAAGTGCTGTCCGAGAACGTTTCGAATTCCGACACGCCGAACTTCCAGCCGCGCGATCTGGTCGCGCCGAAATTCGATTCGACCGGGCGCGTCACCGCCAGCACCTCGGGCGGGTCGCTGCCGATGATGATGACGAGCATGTCGCACCTGAAGCCGCCCGGAGGGACCGTTTCGTTTTCGGAGGATCGCCGGATCGGGTTCCAGACACGTCCGGCCGGCAATGCCGTCACTCTCGAAGACCAGATGATGAAGGTGTCGGCCAACCAGATGGACTACGCCGCCGCGACCTCGCTCTACAGCCGCAGCCTCGGCCTGATCAAGACCGCGATCGGCAAGCGCTGACCGGCGCCACCAGGGAGATTGAAAAATGGCAGATGAAGCAGGCGACTTCGCAAGGTCGATGGGCATTGCCACCTCCGGGCTGCGCGCGCAGGCCGGGCGGATGCGGGTGATCTCGGAGAATATCGCCAATGCCGAATCCACCGCCCAGACCGCGGGCGGCGATCCGTATCGCCGCAAGGTGCCGACATTCACCTCGGCGCTCGACCGCTCGCTCGACGCGCGCACCGTGGCTCTCGGCCGGGTCAAGCCGGACACGTCGGCCTTCCGCGTCAAGTACGAGCCGACCAATCCGTCCGCCGACGCCGCCGGCAACGTCAAATATCCGAACGTCAATTCGGTGATCGAGATGACCGACATGCGCAACGCGCAGCGGTCCTACGAAGCCAACCTCAACGTCATCAGCGCGACGCGCCGGATGATTCAGCGCACCCTCGACATCCTCAAGGCCTGACCGGACCTGATCCAGGAGACCACCAATGGCATCCCCGATTTCCGCAGCCAATGCCTATGCGAGCCTGGCCCGGCTCGCCAATCCGGCCGGCGCCGGCAAACAGACCGACAACGGCCCGTCGTTCGGCGCGATGGTCAAGGAGGCGATGGGCAGCGTGCTCGACGCCGGCCGCAAATCCGACGCCCAGACCGTGGCGATGGCCAATGGCAAGTCGAACATCATGGATGTGGTGACCGCGGTCGCCGAAACCGACGTCGCGGTGTCGACGCTGGTGTCGGTGCGTGACCGGGTGATCCAGTCCTACGAAGACATCCTGAGAATGCCGATCTGATTCAAGGCCCTCGTCCTGAGCGGCCGCAGGTCGCTTTTCGCAGGGCAGGGATCATCGTTCTCACGGTTCGCGACGCGTAAAGCGCCGCGCACCTCTCGATCGGGGCAAATCGCCCGCAGCGTTACCCAAAGGAACTCGACATGACTGGTCCCGAAACTCTCGACGTGGCGCGCGATGCGGTTTGGACGATCGTAATCGTCTCTACGCCGCTGATGGTGGTCGGCCTCGTCGTCGGCGTGGCAGTGTCGCTGGTGCAGGCGCTGACCCAGATCCAGGAACAGACCCTGGTGTTCGTGCCGAAGATTCTGGCGATGTTCCTCACCTTCGTGCTGACGCTGCCGTTCATGGCCGACGTGCTGCACGCCGAGATGTTGCGGATTTCATCGCGAATCATCGGCGGTTGACGCATGATCGGGGCCCGCGCCACCGGCCGGTGCGCAGCGTTCGCGGCCGGTGCCGCGGATCGCTGCGACGCCGGCGCGACCGCCGGGTGCCCCGACACAGATCCTCGCCATGCGCATCGACATTTCGTTCCTGCCCGCGCTCGGCGCCGCCTTCATGCTGGTGTTCGCCCGCATCGGCGCGATGGTGATGCTGTTTCCGACGCTCGGCGAGAGCAACATCCCGGTGCGCATCAAGCTGTCGATCGCGCTGGGGCTGACGCTGATCATCCTGCCGCTGCACCGCAGCGCCTATCAGGTCGATATGTCGTCGCTGACGCCGCTGCTGGTAATGATGATTCAGGAGATCATCATCGGCATCGTGCTCGGCGCCACCGCGCGGGTGACGCTGTCGGCGCTGCAGGTCGCAGGCTCGGTGATCGCGCAGCAACTCGGGCTCGGCTTCGTCACCGCGGTCGATCCGACCCAGGGCCAGCAGGGCCTGCTGATCGGCAACTTCCTCACCATCCTCGGTGTGACGATGCTGTTCGCCACCGACTCGCATCATCTGGTGATCCAGGCGCTGAGCGACAGCTACAAGATCTTCGCGCCGGGCGAATTGCTGAGCAGCGGCGACGTCGCGGCGCTCGCGACGAAGGCGTTCGCCGCATCGTTCAAGATCGGGATGCAGCTCGCCGCGCCGTTCCTGGTGTTCGGCCTGGTGTTCAACATCGGCCTCGGCATCCTGGCGCGGCTGATGCCGCAGATGCAGGTGTATTTCGTCGGCGTGCCGCTTTCCATCGCGATCGGCTTCATCATCCTCGCCGCCGTGCTCACGACGATGATGGGCACGTTCCTCAATTATTTCGGCGGCGTCATGCAACAGCTGACGCCACGCTGAGCCTGACCGCGCGGGAAGGCTGAGCGATGTCCGACGATAATGACGAAGAGAAACAACAAGAACCAACACAAAAGCGCCTCGACGACGCGCTCAAGCGCGGCGACGTCGCCAAGAGCCAGGAGGTCAACACCTGGTTCGTGATCGCCGGCGCCACATTGCTGCTGTCGTCGTTCTCGGGATCGATCGGAACCGGCGTCACCGGTCCGATGCGCGCGCTGATCGAAAAATCCTGGATGCTCAAGGTCGATGGCGCGGGCCTGCTGGCGCTGACCAAGAGCCTGCTGCTGATGCTGGTTTCGGTGCTCGGCGTGCCGCTGTTGCTGTTGATGCTGGTCGCGATCGGCAGCAATTTGATCCAGCACCGCCTGGTGTTCTCCACCGAAGGGCTGACGCCGAAATTAAGCAAGCTGTCGCCGCTGGAGGGCGCCAAGCGGCTGTTCGGCAAGCAGGCGCTGGCCAATTTTCTCAAGGGCCTGTTCAAGGTGATCGCGCTCGGCGTGGTGATGGTCGCGGTGCTGTATCCGGAGCGCGACCGGCTCGACGCGCTGCTGCAGATGGACGTGGTCTCGCTGCTCGGCGTCACCGTCGGCCTCACGTTGAAGCTGATGGGATCGGTGGCGGCGGTGCTCGCCTTCGTCGCGGCCGGCGATTACTTTTTCCAGTATCGCACCTGGCACGAGCGGCAAAAAATGTCGCTGCAGGAGGTCAAGGACGAATACAAGCAGTCGGAAGGCGATCCGCACATCAAGGGCCGGATCCGGCAGATCCGCTATCAGCGGATGAAGAAGCGGATGATGGCGGCGGTGCCGAGCGCCTCGGTGGTCATCACCAACCCGACCCACTTCTCGGTCGCGCTGAAATACGAGCGCGGCATGCAGGCGCCGATCTGCGTCGCCAAGGGCGCCGACGCGATCGCGTTCAAGATCAGGGAAGTGGCGAAGGCGAACAACGTCCCGATCGTCGAGAACGTGCCGCTGGCGCGCGCGCTCTACGCCACCGTCGAGGTCGACGGCGAAATCCCGATCGAGCACTATCACGCGGTGGCCGAAGTGATCGGCTATGTCATGAACCTCAAGCGCGGCTTCTCCGCGCGGCGGGGCTGAGGCGGATGGCGAGGCTGCTGCGAGCCGTTGGCGAGGGTGGGCATCCCCGGAAACCCCGCGTTCGCAGCGGCGTCCGGGCCGGCCGGGGAAGCTCCCCGGGCCGAGGATGGTCTTGCGCGGGCGGCTCCGATTCAGGCAGGTGGGAGCCGGCCGCCGCTGCGCAGGCGGGCAAGGGATCGGTTCGGTGACCATGACCATCAACGACCATCAGGCTCCGACGACCGCTGCGGCGGAGCCGGCGCGCCGCGGCGGCAGCATCGTGCTGGTGCTGCTGGTGGCGGGCGCCATCGTCGCCGCCGCCGTGGCGTTCATGACGCTCGGCCGCGCCGATGCGCAGCCCTATATTCTCGGCCTGCTGGCGCTGCTGGCGATGGTCGGGCTGTTCATGCTGTTCGCCTTCGCCGCCGGCATCGTCGGCTTTGCCGACCGGGCCGCCGACGATCCGGTGCTGCGGGCGATCGCCGAAGGCGCGTTCGACGGCATCGCGGTGACCGATCCGCGCGGGCATGTGGTTTACGCCAACTCGGCCTATCTGGCGCTGACCGGCGCCGCGACGATGCAGGACGTCCGCCCGGTCGAGCGGGTGTTCATCGGCAATCCCGACGTCTCCGAGGCGGTATTCCGGCTGTTGAAGGCGGCGCGCGAGGGTAAGCGGCTGCAGGAGGAGGTCCGGGTCGCCGGCGCCGATGGCGCGCAGGGCCGCTGGATGCGGATGCGGGTGCGTCCGCTCGGACCCGGCAAGCGCGAGGCGCGGCAGACGGTCTGGTCGCTGGCCGACATCACCCGCGACCGCGAGCACCAGGAGGACGTGTTCCAGGAGCTGCAGCACGCGATCGAATATCTCGACCATGCGCCCTGCGGCTTCTTCTCGGTCAATGCCGACGGCAATCTCGTCTACGTCAACGCCACGCTGGCGAACTGGCTCGACCACGACCTTGCCGAGATCGGCTCCGGCGGGCTGAAGCTCGGCGACATCGTCTCCGGCGACGGCGCGGCGCTGCTGACCTCGATCGTGCCCGAGCCGGGCGAGGTGAAAACCGAGGTTTTCGACATCGATCTGAAGATGCGCAACGGCAAGACCATGCCGGTGCGGCTGTATCACAAGCTCGCCTTCGGCGCCGACGGCGCGCCCGGCGCGTCGCGCACGCTGGTGATCAGCCGCGCCCGCGACGAGCGGCTCGATCCGCAGCGCGCCGCCGAGATCCGCTTTATGCGGTTCTTCGACCACACCCCGATGGCGATCGCCACGGTGGACAAGTCCGGCGTCGTGGTGCGCGCCAATGCCCGTTTCGCCAAGCTGGCGCAGAGCCTGGATCCGACCGGCGCCGCCGCCAAGTCGATCCTCGCCGCCGTCAACATCCGCGATCGCAACACGCTCGGCGGCGCGATCGATCAGGCCGCGCAAGGCCAGGCCGACATCGCGCCGGTCGAGGTGATGCTCGACGGCGCCAAGGAGCGCTGGGGCCAGTTCTTCGTCACGGCGGTCGCCGACGACGGCGATGCCGAGGCCGCGATCGTCTATCTGCTCGAGACCACCGAGCGTCGCGCGCTGGAGAACCAGGTCAACCAGGCGCAGAAGATGGATACCATCGGCCAGCTCGCCGGCGGCATCGCGCACGACTTCAACAACGTGCTCTCGGCCATCATGATGGCCAACGACTTCCTGCTGAACGCGCACAAGCCGACCGACCCGTCGTTCCAGGACATCATGCAGATCAAGCAGAACGCCACCCGCGCCGCGACGTTGGTGCGGCAGCTGCTGGCGTTCTCGCGCAAGCAGACGCTGCGGCCGCAGGTGCTCGATCTTCGGGAGGCGCTGACGGATATCGACCGGCTGTTGAAGCGGCTGATCGGCGAGAAGGTCACGCTCACGATGCCGCACGGCCGGGATCTGTGGCGGGTGAAGGCCGACGTCTCGCAGTTCGAACAGGTGATCGTCAATCTCGCGGTCAATGCGCGCGACGCGATGCCCGATGGCGGCAAGCTGACGATCCGCACCTGCAACGTGACCGCAGCGGACGCCGCGCAGCTCGCCCACAAGGGAATGCCGGCGGCGGACTATGTGCGCATCGACGTCAGCGACACCGGCACCGGCATTCCCGCCGATATCGTCGACAAGATCTTCGAGCCGTTCTTCTCGACCAAGGAAGTCGGCAAGGGCACCGGCCTCGGGCTGTCGACCGTCTACGGCATCATCAAGCAGACCGGCGGCTTCGTGTATGTCGACTCGGAGCCCGGCAAAGGCACCACCTTCCAGATCTTCCTGCCGCGCCACGATGCGGTTGAAGTGCAGCCGGAACCCCCGGTCCTGACCAGCATCCCGGCGTCGAGCGAAGCGGCCGCAGCCGCCAAGCAGCGCGCCGACATGACCGGGCAGGGCACCATCCTGCTGGTCGAGGACGAAGAGGGGCTGCGCTCGCTCAACGCCCGCGGCCTGCGCTCGCGCGGCTACAACGTGATCGAGGCGTCCAACGGCATCGAGGCGCTGGAGGCGTTCGACGAGCATGGCGGCTCGGTCGATCTCGTGGTATCGGACGTGGTGATGCCGGAGATGGACGGGCCGTCGCTGTTGAAAGCGATGCGCGCGCGCAACTCCGACCTCAAGATCATCTTCGTCTCCGGCTACGCCGAGGACGCCTTCGAGAAAAGCCTGCCGGAGAATGAACAGTTCGCCTTCCTTGCCAAACCGTTCGCGCTGAGCGCGCTGGTCGCCAAGGTCAAGGAAACGATGGCGCCGAACTAAGCCGTTCGTCGTAGTTTCGCCGGGATTTCATCGTGCTAGCGCCAGCCGCGACCGAGCGTCGCAGCTTGCGACGCCCCCTGCGACGTCGCGGAGGCTTCCCTTTTGGGTGGCGCTGCCCATTTTAATCGAGCTTCCCCCTGCCGGGGATTGAGGGAAACCAATGAACTTTTTTCATCGCACGCGTGGCGCCGTTGCTGCACTGGCCGTGACCCTGTCGCTGGCCATGCCGCTGGCGCTGGCGCTCTCGTCGGCAGCTGACGCGCGCGTCGGCGGCGGCGGCAACTCCGGATCGCGCGGTTCGCGCTCCTTCTCGGCGCCGCAATCGACGCCGACCGCGCCGGGAACGGCGCAGCCGTTCAATCGCAGCATGGCCCAGCCGGGCAGCCCGGGAATGGCCGCTCCGGCCGCCGGCGCGGCCGCCAAGGGCGGCTTCTTCAATCGGCCCGGAATGGGCATGCTCGGCGGCCTCGCTGCCGGCTTCCTCGGCGCCGGCCTGCTCGGAATGCTGTTCGGCGGCGGCTTCATGTCGGGTCTCGGCGGCTTCGCCTCGATCATCGGCCTGGTCCTGCAGGTCTTGCTGGTCGTTGTGGTCGCGCGGCTCGCCTGGTCGTGGTGGCAGCGCCGCAAGAACCCGCAGCCCGCCCCCGCCTATGCCTCCAACGCGGGTCCGACCGTCGGTCCGGGTCCCGAGCCGAGCTATCGCACCGGCTTCGGCTTCGGCGGTGGCGGCGGCAGCGCCCCGAATGCGCCGCCGCTCGAGATCAAGCCGGAGGACTACGAGGCGTTCGAGCGTCTGCTCGGCGACGTTCAGTCCGCCTGGTCGAACGAGGACGTCGAGAAGCTGAACCAGCTCACGACCCCCGAGATGGCCTCGTATTTCGCCAAGGATCTGGCGGAGAACAAGGCGGCCAACGACATCAACAAGGTGTCGGACGTGAAGCTGCTACAGGGCGATCTCGCCGAGTCGTGGCGCGAAGGCGAAACCGACTACGCCACCGTGGCGATGCGGTTCTCGCTGGTCGACAAGACCCTGGAGCGCGGCACCAACCGGCTCGTCTCCGGAAGCGAAACGCCGATCGAGGTCACCGAAGTGTGGACCTTCGCGCGGCGGTCGGGCGCCGACTGGGAACTGTCGGCGATCCAGCAAACCGCCTGAGCCTCGCTTTCCCTCAAAGACCCAAGCGCCGCGGATGTTTCCGCGGCGCTTTTTTTTTGGCGCGCGCACGCCCGACAGGTCGCGGCACAATCACCGCAAAAGCGGGTTGATCCCAGACGGGTCTGCGGCCACGCTCACCCCCGAGGCAACGACGAACGGGAGGACCTTATGCGGATCGGATTGAAGGCATTGTCGCGTGTCGGCAAAGCCACTGCAGTCGCGGCCTTAGCCGCCTGGGCTGCGCCCGCGGCGCAGGCGCAGACGGCCAATGCGAGCTTCTTCGTCACCAGCAAGAGCATCGGCAATGGCGGCAATCTCGGCGGCCTCGCCGGCGCCGACAATCATTGCCAGGAACTGGCGCAGGCGGCCGGCATCGGCGGCAAGACCTGGCGGGCTTATCTGTCGACCCAGGCCGAAGACGGCAAGCCCGCGATCAACGCCCGCGACCGCATCGGCAAGGGGCCTTGGCAGAACGTCAAGGGCGAGCTGATCGCCAAGGACGTCACCGAGTTGCACGACGCCAACAAGCTGACGAAGCAGACCGCGCTCAGCGAAAAGGGCGAGGTCATCAACGGCCGCGGCGACACGCCGAACCGCCACGACATCCTGACCGGCTCGCAGCCGGACGGCACCGCCTTCGCCGGGCCCGAGGATCGCACCTGCAAGAACTGGACGAGCAGCCTGCAAGGCGCCGCGATGGTCGGGCATTCCGACCGGATCGGGCTGCGCGACGACGAGCCGTCGAAATCGTGGAACAGCTCGCATCCCTCGCGCGGGCCGGACGGTGGATGTTCGCAGAACGACGTCAAGAGCACCGGCGGCGACGCGCTGCTGTATTGCTTCGCGGTGAACTGAGGCCGCGCCCGGGCATTGGGCTATCCTGACGAAGGCTTTGCGGAGACCGGCGGGGAAGGATCACCCATGCGTTACGAGCTGTATTACTGGCCGACTATTCAGGGCCGCGGCGAGTATGTTCGGCTGGCGCTCGAGGAGGCCGGCGTCGACTATGTCGACGTCGCGCGCCGCAACAAGGCCGGCGTCCGGGCGATGATGCAGATGATGGCGGCGAACAAGGGCGCGCCGCCCTTCGCGCCGCCGTTTCTCAAAGCAGGTGCGCTGGTGATCGGCCAGACCGCCAACATCCTGCTGTATCTCGGCGCACGCAACGGCCTTGCGCCGAAAACAGAGGCCGGGCGGCTGTGGGTCCATCAGCTCCAGCTCACCATCGCCGACTTCGTGCAGGAGGTCCACGACACCCATCATCCGATCGGCACGTCGCTGTACTACGAAGACCAGCGCGGGCCGGCAAAGTTGCGCAGCGCCGAGTTCCGCAAGGAACGCGCGCCGAAATATCTCGGCTATTTCGAGCGCCTGATCGCCGGCAGCGGCGGCCCGTTCGTCACCGGCCGCAAGCTCACTTACGCGGATCTGTCGCTGTTCCAGATCGTCGAAGGAATGCGCTACGCGTTCCCGAAATCGATGGCGAAGATCGAACGCAAGGCCCCGGGTCTGATCGAGTTGCACGACCGCGTCGCCGCGCGGCCGAACATCAACGCCTATCTCGAAAGCCCCCGCCGCATCGCTTTCAACGAGGACGGCATCTTTCGTCGCTACAAGGCACTGGACAAGTAGTCGAGCCGGTTGTCGCTACCTGCTGCGTCCGTCGATCGGCGTCATCTTCAGCGCCGCGAGATCGATGCCGTCGATGCAGGAGACGTTGACGGCGATGATTTCGCTGCCATCGGGCTTGGTGCCGCGCGCGAACACTTCGACGCCGCATTCGCTGCAGAGTTGGTGGCTGATCGCGCGCTGGTTGAACAGATATTCCTTCAGGCTCTCACCGCCGGCGCGCAGCTGAAAGCTCTTGGGCGGAAGGAAAGTCAGATGCAGCCCCTTCTTGGTACAGATCGAGCAATTGCACGCCGTCACCGTTGCGAGGTCGGTGGTGCATTCGAACCGCACCTGGCCGCAATGGCAGCCGCCGGTGCACACTTTCAGGCCAGTCATGGTGTCGCTCCGCCATCCCGCCGGTCGGCGCCGGCTCGCGCCTGTATTAGCAGACGCCGGACGGCAGGCGATAGCGCAGGCGCATCAATGGAACGGCAATGGAACCGGGGCGGAGCGGTGAGCCTCTGAAGCGGATGTGAAAAGCCCCGCGCGAAGCGGGGCTGATCACCGGGGTAGATCGTCGCTCAGGCGAGCTGATCGACCCGCGTGCCTTGTCCGGGCGGCAGCGCCGCCTTGGGGGGAGGCGTCGTGGTTGCGTCGTCTTTGGCCGGAGGCGGCGGCGGCGGGGGTGGAGGGCTCGCCTGAACCGGCTTCGAGACGGGCGTCGAGGACACGCTCGAAATACTACTCATGATTGATCCTCGTAGGTTTGCGAGTGTCACCGACAATCACATGGTGCGGCTTGAAGCGGAGTGCTCGGCCCCCAAACCGCGCCCGTCGTCGGACCGCATCATCATCCCCCCAGCAGATGAAGTTTGCGCGCAGTCGCCCGATCGCATTTGGCTAAAAGTCGAGCGTTACCTTCGCGGCGTCACTCCGCGTTGCTTCGCGACACCGCGATCGACGAGTCGGCCTTGCCGCGGATGCAGCGTATGTCGAGACGGCGGTAGCGCGACTTGACGTCGTTACCGCGCAGCAGGCCGATCCGGCCGAAGCAGCGCTTGACGCCGCGCAGCGTGTCCGGCTTCGGGATCGTGAACACGATCGCCGCGGCGCTGGCGATCAACTCCTGGAACGCCGGCGACGGTTGACGCGTCGGCGCGATCCCGAACACCTCGTTCTTGACGGTGCGGTTCGGGCAGCCCAGCCGCAACGACTTCGCCGCCGGATGCGACAGATAGATCACGTTGGCAACGGTCTTGCCGATCGTGATCCCGTCGATCTGCGATTTCAACTGGGCGGCGAGATCGTCGCAACGATCAGCACGGGCGGGGGCGGCGGCGAGCAGGCATGCGGTGAGCGCGAGGGCGGCGAGGCGCGCAAAGCGGGGGAGGGACAAGGCGGCTGAAAGGACGATCATCAGGCAATGCTCCGCGAACAACCCGGCCAAGAATCATAGCGAAGGCGCGGGAGAATGCAAAATGGGGCGGAGCGGCCGAGCCGATCTGGCCTTCGCCAACCTGAAGTGTCGGTTGGCCTCCGGTTCACCTAAGCGGCGAGATTGCTGCTCTGATGTCGCGGTCGCGCGCGGTTGGAGGGGTGAAAAAGTCGGGCCGCTGTGCTAGGTTGAAATCATGACGAAACTGCTAGAGCAGGCTTTGCGCGAGGTCGAACAGTTGTCGGACGCCGAGCAGAATGCGGCGGCCGGGGCGTTGCTCGACTACGTCAGGCATTTGCACGACACATCGCTGACTGATGCGCAGGTGGCCGAAGTTCGTCGTCGCCGTGCGCAGCCTGATCGCAGGCTGATATCTCATGAGGAAGCTCGAGAGCGGATTGCGCGGCTCGGGACGCAGCCAGACGAATGAAGCTCGTCTTCGACGATCAGGCGTTGGCCGATCTCGAAGGCATCCACAGATGGATCGCAACAGACAGCCCGGCGACGGCAAAGAGTGTCGTTGCGCGGCTGTTCAGCAGCGCCGAACTGTTGACATCGTTCCCTTTGATGGGACGGTCCGGGTCCGAGATCGGTACACTGGAATGGGTGGTCCCGCGCCTGCCTTATGTCATCGTCTATGAAGTTGATGAGATCGGTCGGCGCATCATCGTCATCGCGATCTTTCACGGCGCTCGGGATCGCGACATATGAATCGTGAGGTCCGCAGACGCAGCCAACGGAGCGCCACTGCTCTCTTTTGAACCCTTCAAAACCCCGGCAAAACCGACTAGACAACTCGGCAACTCCATCTGCCGAGGTCCGCCCATGAACGCTCCCACGCCTGTCCCGTCCGCCGCTACCCCGGTTCCGCCCTACAAGCACACGCCGCTGTTTCCGCTGGGCCCGGACGAGACGCCGTATCGCAAGATCACGTCGGAGGGCGTGCGGGTCGAGACGGTGCTGGGGCGGCAGATGCTGGTGGTCGAGCGCGAAGCGCTGCGGGCGTTGTCGGAGGCGGCGTTCGGGGACATCAACCATTATCTGCGCCCCGGCCACCTGAAGCAGCTCCGCGCCATCCTGGACGATCCGGACGCGAGCCCGAACGACAAGTTCGTGGCGCTGGACTTCTTGAAGAACGCCAATATCTCCGCCGGCGGCGTGCTGCCGATGTGCCAGGACACCGGCACCGCGATCATCATGGGCAAGAAGGGCTGCAACGTCATCACCGACGGCAGCGACGAGGCGGCGCTGAGCGAGGGCGCGCGCGATGCCTATCTGCGCCGCAATCTGCGCTACTCGCAGGTCGCTCCCTTGTCGATGTTCGAGGAAAAGAACACCGCCAACAACATGCCGGCGCAGTGCGAGATCTACGCCGAGGGCGATGACGCCTACAAGTTCATGTTCATGGCCAAGGGCGGCGGCTCGGCCAATAAGAGCTTCCTGTTCCAGGCGACGCCATCGGTGCTGACCCGCGACCGGCTGCTGGCGTTCCTGAAAGAGAAGATCATGACGCTCGGCACCGCGGCGTGCCCGCCCTATCACCTCGCGATCGTGATCGGCGGCACCTCGGTCGAGTCGACCATGAAGACCGTGAAGCTCGCCTCGGCGAAATATCTCGATGCGCTGCCCACCCAGGGCTCGGAAAACGGCAATGCTTTCCGCGATCTGGAGATGGAGCAGGACATCCTGAAGATGACCCAGTCGCTCGGCGTCGGCGCGCAGTTCGGCGGCAAGTATTTCTGCCACGACGTCCGCGTCATCCGGCTGCCGCGCCACGGCGCGTCGCTGCCGATCGGACTCGGCGTGTCGTGTTCGGCCGATCGCCAGGTGCTCGGCAAGATCACCCGCGACGGCGTCTATCTCGAGGAGTTGGAGCATCATCCGGCGCAGTATCTGCCGGAGGTGGAGCAGGCGCTCGGCGGCGAGGTGGTGAAGATCGACCTCGACCAGCCGATGAAGGATATCCTCGCGACGCTGTCGAACTATCCGACCAAGACCCGGCTGTCGCTGACCGGCACGATGATCGTCGCGCGCGACGCCGCCCACGCCAAGCTGCGCGACCGCCTGGAGAAGGGCGAGCCGCTGCCGGACTATTTCAAGAATCATCCGGTGTACTATGCGGGCCCCGCCAAGACGCCCGATGGCTATGCCTCGGGCGCGTTCGGGCCGACCACCGCGGGGCGGATGGATTCCTTCGTCGATCAGTTCCAGGCCGCCGGCGGCTCGATGGTGATGGTCGCGAAGGGCAACCGCGCGCCCGCGGTGCGCGAGGCCTGCAAGAAGTATGGCGGCTTCTATCTCGGCTCGATCGGCGGCGCGGCGGCGAATCTCGCCGAGCACTGCATCAAGAAGGTCGAGGTGCTGGAATATCCCGAGCTCGGCATGGAAGCGATCTGGCGGATCGAGGTGGTCGACTTCCCGGCCTTCATCATCGTCGATGACAAGGGCAACGACTTCTTCAAGGAGTTGAATCTGGGGTGAGGCGCGGCGTCATTCCGGGGCGCGCGCCCTCTGGCGCGCGAACCCGGAATCCAGAGATTGGTGTGCGATCGAGATTCCGGGTTCGCCCGTCGCTTCGCGACGTGCGCCCCGGAATGACAAGCGAGACGGCGCTGCGCGCCTCCCCACGATGAGGGACACGCGATGATCGCCGTCGGCCTCGATGGCTATCGACACGGTTGGGTCGCCGTCACGCTCGACGGCGACCGTCATGCAATCGATTTCATCCCCGACATTTCCTGGCTCGCGGCGCAGCGCTTCACCCGCGCCGCCATCGATATTCCGATCGGCCTCCGCGACGACGGCGCCCGCGCCTGCGATCTCGAGGCGCGGGCGTTGTTGCGGCCGCATAGCAGCCGCGTGTTCACCGGCGCACGGCGCTGGTTGTGGACCGAATTTCGCTATCCCGATCAGTTCGCCCAAGCCAACGCTGCGGCGGTCGCCCGCGGTCAGCCGCGCGTATCGCTGCAGCTCTGGCATCTCGGTCCGAAGATCATGCAGGTCGACAGCTTCGTGCGCGCCCATCATGCGCTCGACCTCCGCGAGACGCATCCGGAACTGGTGTTCCGGCGATTGAACGACGATCAGCCGTTGCCGCCCAAGCGGACAGCGGAGGGCCTGCGGCTTCGCCGCGATCTGCTGAGCGGACAGGGGATCGATCAGATCAATCAGTGGGTGGACCGAGCGCGGATCGGCCGCGGCGCCAAGGCGGACGATGTGCTCGACGCCTGCGCCTGCGCGCTGGCGGCGCGCGATAGCGATGCCTGCGTCCCCAGCGCAGAGGCGCCGCTGGACGACCATGGTCTGCCAATGCGGATCTGGTACTGAGCCGCCCGCTGCTCAGCGCCGCAGAACGTATTCCGTCGGCCGGCCGTTGTCGGGGCCGTCGAACATCACCAGCACGCGCAACGGCGCGCCGTCGGTGTCCTGCAGCACCAGCAGGGTTTCGGCTTTCGCCGATCCCTTGACGTCGGGAAGCTCGAGTTCGCCGAGCTTTGCAAGCTGATCGTCGGCGCGCCACAGGAACACTGCCGGCGCGGCGTCGGTCTGCTCATTGACCGGGCCGGATAGGACGAGGAGCCCGTCTTTCACCGCCGCGAGGTCGCGGATGCCGGCGTGGCGGCCGAGCTTCAGGGAATGCAGCTTGGCGTCGAGCGGCGCATCCGGGGTGAACGGCGCGGCCTTGTCGATCGACACGATGAACGCCTCGCCGTCGCGCGAGGGGCCGCGCAAGCCGAGATACATCCGCGTGCCGCGCAGCGCGAGGCCCTCGATATTGATCCCGCCTTCGTCGAGCGGCTGGTCGAAATAAGCGGCGACCGGATTGATCGATTTCAGCGCCTCGGCGAGCCGCGCGCTGTGCGCCAGACCCTGCACCTTTTCGTCGCCGATGAAGATCGGCTTGCCGTCCTTGTCGAGCGGAAAGCGAAACAGCGCGTAGCTCGATGGATTGTGGGCTTTCCAGTCGTGGCGTTTGCGGCCGTGCGAGCCGGTCACATAGAAATGGCTGTCGTCATAGGCGGTCGCTTCCGCGTCCGGATCGCCGTCATCCCCCTTGTCGACCAGTCGGATGACCGCGCCCGGCGTCAGCGCCGTTCCCGCGATGCTGAAGGCCTGCGCATATTTCTTCTCGTCGTTGACGATCAGGCAGGATCGCAGCGGCGGCGAGGTCGGCGCGCAGGCGGCGCCGCTGAGATTCTGCCGCGCGTCGGCGCTCTTTCCGAGATCGCCGCTGCTCGTCCATTGCGTCGGCTCCGGCTTGATCCGGTCGGCGGCCGCGGCGGCCGGGTTGCCGCACAGCGCGGCGCAGACGAGGGTGGTCAGAAGCGATCTGAAAGGGGGCGTCATGATCAGCGCTGCTCCTTCGGGAGGCCGAGCGGCCAACTATCAAAATGCAACGAGCAAATGCACCTGCAGCAATAACGATTTAAGAATGAAAGACCGATAGTTCGCGCAGCCATGCGCGGACTAACAATGCAAAGGATGTGACCAGCGAGGAGGCGACGTGTCAATGCAATTCCAGGCGAAGCAACCGTCCGGCGCGTCGGCCGGTGTTGCGCGTGCCGAAGGACTTCGCTGCGGCGGCATCGCCGATGCGTAGCAGCGGCCGGGATTTGCAGATATTGAAGGCCGGGCTCGTTTCACCGCGGCCCTATCGCTTCTGCGCGGCGGATGCGCGGACCGGCGGCGCTCAACGTCTCGCCCTCTCCCCGCCAGAGCGCATGACAGCGGGGAGAGGGAAGTGCGGAAAAAGCCGTTACGCGCGTGCGCCGGAGAAGGGGAACGAGCCCATCGGGCCGATGCCCATTTCGCCGGAGATGCTGTCGCCGCTCACCTTGCCGCTGTAGCTCAGCGTCAGCGGCATCGGGTTGGTGATCGACAGCTTCCAGGCGACATCGTCGCCATTCACCGTGCCGTCGAAGATCTCGCCCGCATCGCCGTCGGCGGATTGCGTTCCGGTGAGCGTGGTTCCGTCGGCCTTCAGCGTCAGGTCGGCCTGCCGCTCGCCCATCGGCGTGCTCATGGTGATCTTCCAGTTTCCGTCGACTGCCATCTGTCTCTCCCTTGGGTCCGGCCTCGAAGGCTGCCGGGCGGCCCCTCTTAGTATGCCGTAGGGCGCGCAAACAAGCCTGATCGCCCGCATCGGCTGCGGCGAGGGGCCGCTAGCCCCTATGGGCGAGGGGAAACGGTGCTCTGCTCTGCCTTTCCAGCATAAGAGTACCTGTGGTGCGACGCACCAATCGTGATATGTTCAACATCGGAGGACGCTTCGAGGTTCGACCGTTCGCTCGGTGGAGACTTGACATGCGTTTATTGTATTTGGGCGGCCTGGCGTTCGGCGCCCTGCTGCTGCCGGTCGCGCTGACCGGCGCTGCGTCTGCGCAATACGAAATCATCAGCGAGCGGACAATGATCACCGTGTCGGCCTCGGCCGATCCGATGGCGCATGGCCGCGTCACCCTGACGGCGGACATCAAGACCGATCTCGGCACCGGCGTCGCGGATGGCCGCATCACCTTCCTTGATATGACGACGATGCGCGTGCTGGGCTGGACCAGCGTCGCGCAGCCGCAGCTCACGGTCGACGATCTCGCGCCCGGCCGTCACAAGCTGCGCGCCGATTACAGCGGCAGCGCCAGGCTGATGCCGGTGATCGTGTTGCCGAGCCAGTCCGCTGAGCTCGCGCTCGATGTGCCGGCGCAACCCACGCTGACGCTGTCGTCGTCGCAGGGCGTCACAGCGCCGGGCGAACTTGTGACCTTCACCGTGACGGTGAAGGGCAGCGCCGGCGTGCCGGGCGGCGTGGTGACGGTTCGCGACGGCGACTGCGTGCTCGCGGCGCATGTCCCGCTCGACCGTGCCGGGACCGCGGCATTCACCACTTCGGCGCTGACCGACGGCGCGCGCAGCATCGTCGTCGAATATGAAGGCGATGCGCGCTACGCCAAGGCACGCGCGCAGATCGAACACATCGTTACCGCGGTCGTCGCATCGGCTGCGCCGCGAATGTAGCGTTCCCGCCGCGCGAAACTGCTATTCCGCCATCGCGGAAGAGATCGAGGCGGCGGCGCGGAGCCGGTTGCGGATCACCAGCCGGAACACGAGATATTGGACGGCGACCGCCGCGATCTTGGCGGCCGGCGCGACGATCATCACATAGGCGGTCCACACCTTGATATCGCCGGTCAGCGCCGCCGCGATCACGCCGCCGCCGAGCGCGATCATCAGCGCGGCCCACAGATAGCCGGCCACCCGGACATATTCGGGGATCGTCGTGGCGACGATCGGCGGCACGTAGCGCAGCATCCAGTCCCGCCGCAGCATGATCGCGCCGACCGCGATGTGGCCCACGCTCGGCTTTGCCAGCACGAAGCGCGGGTCGTTGGTCAGCAGCGTGGCGCCGCCGAGCACGACCACCAGCGCCACGCTGGCATAGGCCATCACGTCGAGCCGCAGCCCCTTGATCCGCGCATGGATGAACTGACCGACAGCGCCGATCACCGCAACCGCCGTCGCCAGCGCGACATTGCCTGTCGAGAAATACAGCACCACGAAAATGATGGTGGAGAAGAAGTCGCTGCCGAGCTTGGCGAACACGGCTTTCATCGCAGTTTCCTCTCGGTCTGTTGGGGCGCTGCCCGGCCCTGGCCAGCGGCGCGCCCGTTGCGGGATATTGCGGGCAGTATTGGGCGAAGTAAACCGGGGCCAATTCACAGGTCGCACGGTCGCGGCCGCAGTTCGCGCGGGGCGGGAGCCGGCGCGTGCGACGCGGCAGGGGATCATCGAGGCCTTGTTTTTTGGGCGGAACTACGCTGATCGGACGATCCAAGCTGGGGAAGTTTCGCCTGAAAGCCACGAAACCCCTGCCAATCCGCGCGGAATCGATCTAGAAGGCCCGCTTGCGATCCCTTCCACGCCTGCAACGTCCGAAGATCATGCCCGCTTTGTCGAACAAGCCCTACCGCGTTGGCCGCTCCAAAACCGGACTCGGCCTGTTCGCCACCCAGCCGATCAAGAAGGGCGCCAAGATCGTCCGCTATTTCGGGCCGATGCTCGACTGCAACAAGAAGAAGGACGACGCGGTCGAGAACAAATATCTGTTCCAGATCAACAAGCGCTGGACCGTGGACGGATCGGTGCGCAAGAACATCGCGCGCTACATCAACCACGCCTGCAAGCCGAATGCGGAGTCGGATGTCAGTGTGCGCAAGCGCAAGATCATCATCCGCGCCATCAAGAACATCGAGCCGGGCGAAGAGATCAACTACGATTACGGCACCGATTACTTCAAGGAATATCTGAAGCCGATCGGGTGCAAATGTGACGCCTGCGAAAAGAAGCGCAAGAAGAAAAGCGTCGAGACCCGCGCCGAGAAAATGCGGCTGAAGCAGAAAGCCGAGCGCAAGGCGCAGAAGCAGGCCGAGAAGGAAGCCGCCAAGGCTGCAGGTCAGGCGAAGGGCAAGTCCAACGGCAAGGGCAAGCCTGAGGCGGATGTGAAGGCCGGCAAAGCCAAGGTTTCGAAACCGCCGAAGACGACAAAGGCCGCAACGCCGAAGGCGACGCGTGCGAAAGCCAAGTCTTCGGCTGCCAAGTCTCCAGCGGCCAAGTCTACAGCGGCCAAGTCTCCAGCGGCCAAGCCTTCGAAGGAAAAGCCTTCGAAGGGCAAGACCTCGCCGGTGAAGGCGAGGTCCAAGGGTTCCTCATCGAGAGCGGCTTCGTCATCTAAAGCGGCTTCATCGTCTAAAACGGCTGCATCCTCCAAAAAGGCTGCATCGTCAAAACCGTCGCCGCGCAAGGCGGCGGCGAACGCGGCGGCCGCCGCCTGAGCGCGCTCAGGCCGTCGCCGCCGGACGGCTGCGGCTGAGCCCCATGAACTGCAACTCGGCGAACACGCCGACCGCGATCGCCTGCATCACCACGAAGGCGATGCCGAGCGCATTCGGCGTTACCGCGCCGCTGATCAGAAGTGCGACGCTGCCGAGCGTCCATAGGGCGTTGCCGATGATCACGACGACGACCACCGGCTTGATCAGCGTGGCGCGGGTGCCGAGCCAGCCGACGAACGCCGCATAGGCGATCAGGAACAGTCCGGTCTCGAACAGCAACGGCTGCGGCAGGGAGAGCCAGGGCGATAGCGCGCCGGCGCCGAAAGCCAGCAGCACCGCCATCGCGCCGCTGACTAGCGCGTCGGCCTGAAGGGCGCGGCGGAGCAGCAGTGACGGGTGGATCATGGTCGTCTCCTTCGGTTCGGTTTGCGATTTCCGGAAGATGACCGCCCCCGCCGCCGAATTCGATTACCTCGAAGGTCATGGAAGCTGCGAAGCCCGGATGCTAGTTTGTGGGCATGACCACGAGCATCTCTTCGGCCAAAGCGTCTGCCGTTGCGCAGCCGGTCCGCGTCGGCGATTACTTGCGGCAATGGCGGCAGCGCCGCCATCTCAGCCAGCTCGATCTCGCGGTCGACGCGGAGATTTCCGCGCGGCATCTGTCGTTTGTCGAAACCGGCCGCGCCGCGCCGTCGCGCGACATGGTGATGCGTCTGGCGGAGCGGCTCGACGTGCCGCTGCGCGAGCGTAACGTGCTGCTGGTGGCGGCGGGTTTCGCGCCGGCGTTTCCGCAACGGACGCTCGATGATCCGGCGCTCACGGCCGCGCGCGCCGCGGTCGATCAGGTTTTGAAGGCGCATGAACCCAGCCCGGCGCTCGCGGTCGACCGGCATTGGAACCTGGTATCGGCCAATCGCATGGTGATGCCGATTCTGGACGGCATCGCGCCGCATCTGCTGGCGCCGCCGCTCAACGTGTTGCGGCTGTCGTTCCATCCCGACGGGCTCGCGGCGCGCACCGCCAATCTCGGCGAATGGTGCGCGCATCTGCTGGAGCGGTTGCACCGGCAATGCGAGGCGACCGCCGATCCGCAACTGCTCGCGTTGTATCAGGAACTGAAGACCTATCCGGTGCCGGCCCGCGCCGCGCCGATTTCGGCGGATGCGGTGGCGGTGCCGTTCAAATTGAAGCGCGGCGGCGAGGTGCTGAGTTTCATCTCGACCACCATGGTGTTCGGCACGCCGATCGACGTCACGCTGTCGGAGATCGCGATCGAGACGTTCTTTGCGGCCGACGACGCCACCGCGGCGCGGCTGCGCAGCATGGCCGCGAGCCTCTGATGTCTTGCGCGGCATTGCCGCAGGCCCATCTCTGTGAGACTGTCCGGCAAGGGAACGACGAAGGAGGCGCCGATGAGCGCGATCAGGCCGTTGAAGATCGATGTCGTGTCCGATGTCGTCTGCCCGTGGTGCTACATCGGCAAGCGCCGCATCGAGCAGGCGCTGGCGCTCGCCCCCGATGTGCCGGTCGAGCTCAACTACCGGCCGTTCTTCCTCAATCCGTGGGTGCCGCGGGAAGGCATCGAACGCGACGAATACCTCACCAAGAAATTCGGCTCGCCCGAGCGCTACAAGGAGATCGCGGGCCGCGTCGTCGAGGTCGCCGCGCAGGAAGGGCTCGACTATCATCCGGACCGCGTGCAGCGGCAGCCGAACACGATCGACTGCCATCGGCTGATCCATTGGGCCGAGGCGATCGGTCAAGGGCCTGCGATGAAGCAGCGGCTGATGGAATTGTATTTCCGCGACGGCGGCGATCTGACCGACACCGAGGTGCTGGTGCAGGCCGCGGCCGATGTGGGCCTCGACGCCGCCGAGGTGCGCGCCAGGCTCGCGACCGACGCGGATATCGAGCTGATCTCGGGGCAGGCGGAGGAGGCGGCCGAGAAGGGCATCTCCGGCGTACCGACCTTCGTGTTCGCGCAGAAATACGCGGTGTCCGGCGCGCAGGACCCGGCGCAGCTCGCCAAGGCCATCCGTCACATTTCGGCGGAGATCAACGCCGAGGCGGCGGAGTAACTCTCGGGTTTTCGAGCGAAGAGGATCCCGGTTCGCGTGAAGAAGACGCGTCAGATACGAGAAGTTAGCGTTTGAGCAACCGCTTCGCCGTCTGCCGCAGCGCCTCGCGGGCGCGGAGTGCGAGTGTGATCGGGCCGAACAGCGGATCGCGCGGACGCAGCGGGATCAGCAGGTCGCCGACGGCGAAGCGCCCGCGCCAGATCGGATCGATCATCGGGTGATCCGGGCTCGCGGTGGAATCCGCCATCGTGATCGCAGGATCGGCGCACAGATGCCGCGTCAGCTCCAGTGTCAGCAACACGCCCGGCGAGTAGCGGGCGAAGCTCTCCGCGATACCGAGCTTGAAGAAATAGGCGCGGTCGCAGTGGCGCAGCACGATGCCGGCGGCGATCGCCGCGTTGCCGGCGTGCAGCAGCGCGATTTCGCAGGCGTTGCGCGTGGCGAGCGACGTCGCCGCGGTACGGAGCCGAGCCGCCAGTTCGGGCTGGTGCAGCAAAGCTGTTCCCCGGCGACCTTTCCAGCCGCTAGCTTCGAGCGCGAGAAACACTTCGTAGGCCTGCGCCACCGCGTCGGGCGTGCGCGCCACGGTGAAGCGTACCTCGCCGTGATCGCCGAGCCGGCGCATCAGCCGTCGATATTCCTTCAACCGTTTGCCGCCGAGCGCGTCGCGCAGCAGTTCGTCGGCATCGCTCGTGGCGTCGAGGCAGGCGCGCGACCAGCCGCGCAGCAGCACCGGCGCCAGGCCCTCTGCCGCAGCGGCGCGCGAAAACACCTGGACGGCCTCGCCGTCGCGGGCGACTTCGCGAAGCAGCAAAGCGCGAGCGCCCGAAGCCCGCGCCTGTGCGATCATCACGGCGGCGGCGCGGTCGGCGGTGTCATGGTCGAGCAGCGGCGTATCGAGCGAGCGAAACGGATCGGCGGCGACCAGCACCGGCAGCGGCAGCCGGAAGCCATGCCAGGCCGAGAGCACCGGCAGTAATCCGGTGAGTGCGCCGGCTGTATCATGCGCCGTCAGCGCACGTGTCACCGCGCGGGCACGCCGGTCGCCATTGGCGGCGATAGTCCATTCCGGCAGGTAGTAGGCATTCGGTTCGATCGCCCGGCCGGCGAGGTCGCGCCATGCAGCGCAATCGATCTCGGCGATCAGCGGCAGCGCGGCACGTGCCGTCGCGGCGCCGCCTTGCTCGGCGCGTGTGATCGGCGATGAACTCGAAATGTCGACCACGTCCACCCCTTCCCGCGCGAGCGCGCAGCCGCGAGTCACGCGGCGCGCTTGTGCCGGTCGGAAAGTAACTTAGAGATCCCGAGATTGAGTGAGTTCCGCAGACCATTTTAGGGGGTATTATTAACCGCGGCTTGCCGGCGCGAGCGGCCGGGCGCGGCGCCGGTCCGTTTTTTGAGGTTCGGCGTGCAATTGCCACGGGCCGGTGGTGAACCCGCTTGTGCTGGCGACCGACCAACAGCGGGAATTGATCAAGGAAAGGACGGGCCGATGTTGCGTGCGATGCTGTGGAACGCGGCGCTGGCGGCGACGATGCTGCTCGGGACGGAAGCGGCGCTGGCCGAAAGCCGCGTTGCCCTGGTGGTCGGGCAGTCGGCCTATCGCGCGGTGCCGGCGCTGCCCAATCCGGTCAACGACGCCAAGGCGATCGAGAAGCTGCTCGGCGACGCCGGCTTCGAGGTCACCGCCGCCAACGATCTCAGCCAGACCGAACTGCGGCAGATGGTCGGCGATTTCGCCGCCAAGGTTGCGGCCAAGGGGCCGGACACCGTGGCGCTGATGTTCTATGCCGGCCACGGCATCCAGGTCGACGGCGAGAACTATCTGGTGCCGGTGGACGTTGATCCGAAACGCGAGGCCGACATTCCGCTGCAGGCGGTCCGGCTCAACGACGTGCTCAACACCCTGACCTCGGTGCCGACGCGGACCCGGATCATCATGCTCGATGCCTGCCGCAACAATCCGTTCCCCGAGATCAAGAAGATCACCGGCCAGGGGCTGGCGCTGGTCGATGCCAAGACCGGAGCGCCCGGCACCTTCCTGTCGTTCTCGACCTCGCCGGGCGCCGAAGCCGAAGACGGCGGCGGCGCCAACAGCCCTTACACGGCGGCGCTGCTGAAGGCCGGTCGCGAGAGCGGTCTGCAGATCGAGGACACCTTCAAGCGGGTGCGGCTGGCGGTCAATCAGGCCACCTCCGGCCGGCAGACGCCGTGGGAAAGCTCGTCGCTGGTGGATGATTTCCGCTTCTTCGGCTCGGCCGAGGACGGCATCAAGCCGGAGAAGAAACGCACCGTCGAGGAATGGAAGGCCTTCCTGAAGGGTAAGCCGATCGAACAGGCCAACGAGCTTATCGTCTCCGACGGTTCCGGCGACGCCTACGAGGCGTTCGTGTCACTGTATGCCGAGCCGCCGCTCGGCACCGAGGCGAAGCGCTGGCTCGACCGCTTTCGCCAGATGCAGGCCTGGAACCGGGCGGTCCTCGCCAACAGCGGGCCGGCGTATCGGTCCTTCCTCGACCAGTACCCCGACAGCGACCTGACCCCGACCGCGAAAAAGCTCGAAGAGCGGCAGCGCAACAAGCCGGTGCCCGCGGTGGCGATCCCGGCCGCCACGCAGGCCAGCCTGACGCCGCCGGGGATTCAGGCCGCGGCAACCTGCCCATGCAGCACGCCGCCGGCGATCGACAAGAAGATCGACAAGACCAAGCCGAAGCGGGCCGAGCGCGCCGAGCCGCCGAAGCGCACGGCCGTGAAGCCGCCGCGCGAGCGCGTGTATTACGAAGACGACGTGGAGGATGTGGTCGTGGTGCGGCGTCCGCCGCCGGTCTACTACGATCCGCCGCGCGGCCCGAGCATTTCGATCGGCGGCGGCATTCGGGGTGGGGGCTACGGTGGCGGCTACGGCGGTGGACCGAGCGGCGGCAATGGCGGGCGGATCGGCGGCGGCCGCTACTGATCTCAGCGCAATGCGGTCGACGAAGGCGAGCCACGGCTCGCCCGTTTTACTGGAAGGCGACGCCGATGCGCCGGGCGGCGACCCATACCGGGCGGCAGCGGTGTTTCACCTTGTCGGTCTCGATCACCAGCACGAATTCCTCGGGCAGGGCGACCGGCGCTTCGACGTCGATCCGCGCCCCGGTCGCCGACAGATTGCGTACGGTGCAATCGAATCCCGCACCGCTGAATGCGATCGTTCCGCGTTTGAACACCCTGTGGCGCGGCGCGCCTCGTCGTTCTGTCATCGCCGTTGTCCGAGCTTACCGTCGATGGCTGCGAACATCGCGCATGCGAATTACAAACGGCTGAACGCGATCACCGCGCCCGGCCGGTGTCGCTTTACACTTCGTTTACCAAACGCCCCTGCACCGGGGGCGTCCGGGGCCGGCCCCGTTCAAAGCATCGCGAACGCGCTCGACACCATCGCCACCGGCTTGCCATCGGCGGCGCTCAGCAGCGTCACCCGGCCAAAGCTCATGGTGCGCCCGAGCCGCACCACCCGCGCGTCCGCCAGCACATCGGACGAGGCGACCGCTTTCAGAAAATGTGTGGTCTGATCGACCGTGGTCATCGGCCTGAAGCCGCGATTGGCGGCCAGGATCGCGATCACCATCGCGGTGTCGGCGAGCGCCATCAGCGCCTGTCCGCAGACGATGCCGCCGCTGCGGCACAGCCGCTCCGAGAACGCCATTCGCAGCGTCGCGCCGGGCTGCCAGTCGCCGCGAGCACCGGGCGGCGGCGCGGTCTCGATCGCATCCACCGTCAGGCCGAGATCGAGCACCCAGGGCGCGAAAACATCGCTGAGCGTGCGCCTCGCGTCGTCGAGGCCAAAATCCGTGGTTGTCCCGCTCTCCGGCATGTGGTCTCCCGTTCCTTGTTTTTGTACGTCGCCGTACGGAGTTTGCTCCGACCGGTCGTTCCGGTCAGCGGACCCGATTCGGGGCGGCTTGAAAACGCCACGGTCGTTCCCTTAAGGTCCGGCAGTTTTTGTGGGGTGGCGTATGGTCAAGCGTTCGGTCTGATGCTCGGCGTGGTTGGTGCGGCGATCCTTCTCAACGGCTGTACCAAATGCGGTCCGATCTGGGAGGATTGGACGCAATCGCCGAAGTCCTGCAGGTCCGAGCGTCCCTAATGCCGCGACCGTCATGCACGCGAAGGAGTTTCGAATGAAGTTGTTGCGCGGCGTCGCCGTGAGCGTCCTGTTGGCCGGGCCGGCCTATGCGCAGGGCATGCCCAACGTCAATCTCGTCCCCGAGATCCAGCACAAGACGCCTGAGGAAAAGGCTCAGGACGCCATTCGTGAGAAGGCCTACCGGGAATCGCTGCGCAAAATTCCCGACGCCAAGGCGTCGAACGATCCCTGGGGCGATGTGCGTAGTGGCGACTCCTCCGCGACCCCCAAGGCCAAAACAGCGACCACCAGACAGAAGAAAAACGGCTCCGCCGCGGAATAGAGTAGGATGACTTGTCTTCGAACTGTCATCCCGCTCCAGGTGCCCGTTGAGCATGATCATTTCTGAAAACCGGCGTCTACCTTCGGTATCATGCGCTAATACAAGCTGGTAAGTGCGCCAGGTCTGAATGGCGTGATCAAAACGGCACAGATTTTTATCCCGAATTGATGTTGAAGGACAGTCGCGGCGAGTGTTTCGCCGTGAGGCTGTGCGACCGCCGTGGGTAACGGCCCGGTTGGTCGTTTTCGATTGCGGGACACGACGTGTGAATTCATACGAGGCGGCGTTCGATTCCAAGGCGTTTCTTGGTAGCGCTGGGCCGGGCCGGGCCGTCCAGCAGTTCCGCAAGAATCAGGCGATATTTGCGCAGGGCGACGAGGCCGAAAGCGTGCTGTTTCTGCAGCGCGGTCGGGCCAAGCTCGTGGTGATGTCCGAGCAGGGCAAGGAGGGCGTGGTCGCGATCCTGCAGCCCGGCCAGTTTTTCGGCGAGAGCGGATTGATCGGCCGCCGGCGCTTGTCGACGGCGGTGGCGCTCGAGGACTGTGTCGTCACCACGCTTGCAAACAGCATGCTGATCTCGACGCTTCAGCGCGAGCCCGGCATGTGCGAGTTCTTCCTGACGCATCTCTTGAAGCGCAATTGCAGGGTCGAGGAAGACCTGATCGATCAGTTGTTGAACTCGAGCGAGAAGCGGCTGGCGCGGCTGTTACTTCTGCTCGCTGATTTCAGCGCCGGCGATACGGCAAAGTCGCTTCCGGTCGATATCAGCCAGGAGACGCTGGCCGAAATGATCGGCACCACGCGCTCGCGCGTCAGTCACTTCATGAACAAGTTTCGCAAACTCGGCTTCATCAACTACAACGGCCATATCGAAGTATATCCGTCGCTGCGAAGCGCGATCGCGCCGGACAAGGCGCGGTTGCCGGACGGCGAGGCGCGTAGCTCCGGTTAGAGCATGATCCCGAAAAGTGGGTGCCGGTTTTCGGACAAGATCATGCTCAAACCCCGAGCATGATGGCGATTTCGATTTTCTGATTTGGCGCGAAATCCAGGACGACGCGGACCGGGGCCAGAGCTTTTCCGGTTCTGATCAAATCAGAACCGGAGCTCTAACTTTCCGTTCTGACGCGTTTTCTTCAGGCGAACTGGTTTCCGCTTCGCTCGAAAACGCTCTAGGACTTGTCGCCGAGCAGCTTGCCGTCGGCGCGGTTGACGAAATGCACTTGCGTGCAGGCCGGACAGCGCACCAGTTCGAACGTCGATGCCGCTTGAGGGTGTTCCTCAGCGACCCATGCCTGAACCTTCATGGCGGTCCGCGGGCATTTATAAATCACATGCGACATCGGGTGGGGCCGGGGGCTTCCTCGAACTTTCCAGCACAATCGCCGGCCCCGGCCTCGATCATTTGATTTGAATCAATAAGGTATTTATATACCGTGGAATTGATCGGTGATCGCCGCTTGTATCGCGTGCGTGCTCACTGCCGCGGTAGCCGGATGGGGGGCTGCTCAAATCGTTGGCGGGCGGCAAGAGCCGCCCTCCCGGGGCAGCCCTTGTCGATTCGTCTGAGCGGTTACTTGCGCGCGCAGCTCAGCACGATGCTGGTCGAACTCGGACCGCAGCGCGCGGTCATCACGCCGTTCTGGACGCTGATCGAGTCGCTGAACTTGGCGGACGCGTTGCCGACGCAGAGCGCCGAAACCAGTGTCTCGCCGCTGTCGCAGGCCGACGGGCAGCCGTTCGACGAGCACGAGGTCGACGCCACCGTGCGGATGCTGGTGGCGGAGGCGCCGTCCTTGCCGGGAGGGCCAGGAGGGCCGGCCGGTCCCTGCGCGCCCTGTTCGCCCTTCGGGCCGGGCGTTCCCAGGCCGGTATCGCAGCCGGCCAGCGCGATGGCCGCCGTCATCATCACGATCAAAGTTCCGAGACGCATTCCCACACTCCCTCTGACAGACGACCCGAGCGTTTACCTTCGGGCCCATGCGAGCGACTGACGTCGCCCCTCCTTCGCCGTGCGCACGATCTTTGCAAAGCGACGGGTCACTCGTCGCGCAATGGCAGCGGCGGGCCGGATCTCGCGGGCCGCTGCCGGAGACACAATACCTAGGTCATCAGCGATTGGAAAACGTTGTGATGGCGTAAGACTAACGGATGGCACAATGAAGATGAATGGCGATGGTGAGGGCGCTCGGCGAGGCAGATTGTGCGGTGCGCTTCGCGCAGACCGTTGTCAGCGGACAGTGCGCCAGAGTGTCGCGCCAATTTAGCACAGGGCCCATCAGCAGAACGAAAGAGAGCCCCGAACGAGGCCATGTTCGGGGCTCCCCGTCAGCGTCGGAACTCCCCACCTCTAGAAAGTTCGGCAATGACGAGGCTTAGGCTATCCGCGAGCCTTCGCGCCGCATTGCGTGGAATCAAATACCACTCGGTTTCAAAGGTCGGTCGACTGCATCATCCGTATTGGAGCCCAATCGGATTGGAGCATAACTGGCACTAACTTTGCCGTGCGCAGCTGATAGCTGCCGTCACGTCTCGCCACGACCGGATTGCTCGCGCGTCAGGTTGGCGATCAGCTGTACCAACACCCGGCGGCGCTCCTCATCGTGCGTTTCCGCCAGCAGGCGCCTGTACAGCTTCAGGTTTTCCTCGCGAAGAAACTTGTCCAACTAAGTCCCCGTTTCATTGAGGTCCTGAATCAGCCGGTCTCGGAGGTTGGTTCCGAACGATGGTAATGTCGCTGATTTTTGAAACTAATCCGGCTGCGATTGGCTGTCGATCCGAAGCTGCCTCCGATGACGCAAGCAAGATTCCGGATAGTGTCAGGAAACAGCTGACGCGCTGACGGATATCGACACGGATGTCATGTGTTCGGAGACGCGCCCGCATTGGGGGTGTTGAGGAGCTGCGTGACGGCGGCAACCACCTGCGATGGCGCGAAAGGCTTGGTCAGCAGGATACTGTTGGGAACGCCGCGGGCCGCCCACTCCGCAGCGCTGTCGCCGGTCATGTAAACGACCGGGAAGGCGGGATCGATTTCGCGAACGCGGCGTCCGATCTCCCAGGCTGGCATCCGGTCGCGGCCGAGATTGACATCGGTCACCAGTCCGCGAAAGCGATCGCCGTCCGTGAGCAGATCAACCGCTTCCTCGCCCGAGGATGCGATCACAGCTTCGAAACCACCTTCTTCGAGGGCTTCCAGCACGATGCTCTGGATCATCGGATCGTCTTCGACGACCAGAATGACGATCGAATTATCCAAGGCGTACCCCCGCCGCAGGTGCATCTAAAATGCGCAATGACAAGTCGCATTGGCCCCGGAAGTTCCCCGAAGTGGCATAATACCGAAATTGGGGTGGGCATGATTCCATTGGTGGATGGCCGTTGCGATCGGACACGCTAAAGCAATATCGAGCAACGCGCGGGGACTGTCGCAATGAACTGGTATGTGGACGCCATTCTGGTCGGGATCATTCTACCCTGGATCATCGTGACCTACCGGCTGATCGCGGCGTTCCGCCGGGGCGTGGCGACTGGCGTCATCCAATGGGGGATGTGGGCCGCGATCTGCGTTCCGGCGATGCTGCTGGTGATGTGGGGTATCCAGAGCCTGCGCTGATGGGGACCACGGCGCCGGCGACTGACGGCGATGCCGGATGTGCGGATGTGGCGATCAGCGGGCTGCGTCGGGGGCAGCATCAGCGCTCAGTCCATCACGCCGTCGCCGCTGCCGCGATGGATCGACAGCAGCATGCCGTTCTTGATCCGGCGGACTTCGGTAAAGGCGCGCTGGACGCCGAGATCGGCGGAGTCGCTCGAGAACGTGATCAGCTTGTTGCAGGTCGGGCATTGCACCTGAGCGCCTTCCCGAATGTTCTTGATCTTCTCACGGAACGGCACGCGGCATTTGGTGCAAAGCACCCTGATCTTGTCCGGCGGCTTCGAGGGGGCAAGCTGCATCGTCATGCCCGTAGTTCTGCGCGGCGAGCATTGACAAATGGTGAATACGCTAGCGCACCAAGTGGGTCGAAGGCCGGAATGCCAGCAGTATCAACTCGCGGAGCGCAGCGGGCTCTCGATCCAGCGCTGCAATTCTCTCGATTGCATCGGATCTTCCGAGGCGTTCAAGATCTTATGGGCATGTTCGCAGGCGACGCACTCGCTCGAGAAGATGTGCTCGCAATCGCTGCAGTTGCGTTGCTGCGGCCAAATCGGAGGTGTTCTCAGAGATCGAGGCATGGTGCTTCCCCTTGGATCAGGCGGGAGCAATTACACTCTCAGTCACCGATGAATGCCGAGGGCGGTCGGGTGATGAGCGCAGCATTGGACTTACGCTCAGCCTGCGTTGGTCAATTGAGACCGTTAGTGAAAATTAAACGAATCGCGACGCCGCCGAATTCAGATCACCAGAGCGGCGCCGACCAGCAGGACGGGTCGACTCGGCTGCTCGCCAGCACGTTTGGCCATCGGACGGTCGCGCCAAACTAAGCCGCTCCACCTCCATCAGCCATTGATTGGCCGCCATTCATCCATCGAGTGGGTGAATCGAGCGGGTAGCGATCAAAGAACATATTGCGAACGGAGAACAAATAGTGTACGTAGCTTTCTGTCGGCCTTGGGCCGGCGCGGTTTGTCCCATTGGCGAATCCCGTTCATAAGGAGCTTCATATGGCTGCCCCAACTGCTCTGCGTATCGTCGAAGGATCCTCCATGGACAAGACCAAGGCCCTGACTGCTGCGCTGTCTCAGATCGAGCGCCAGTTCGGCAAGGGCTCGGTGATGCGGCTCGGCAAGAACGACCGGTCGATGGACATCGAAACGATCTCCTCCGGGTCGCTCGGGCTGGATATTGCGCTGGGCGTCGGCGGGCTGCCGAAGGGGCGGGTGGTCGAGATCTACGGGCCGGAATCGTCCGGAAAAACGACGCTGGCGCTGCATTGCGTTGCCGAGGCGCAGAAGAAGGGCGGCATTTGCGCCTTCATCGACGCCGAGCACGCGCTCGACCCGGTCTATGCCCGCAAGCTGGGCGTCAATGTCGACGAGCTTCTGATCTCGCAGCCTGACCATGGCGAGCAGGCGCTGGAGATCGCCGATACGCTGGTGCGCTCCGGCGCGATCGACGTGCTGATCGTCGACTCGGTCGCGGCGCTGGTGCCGCGCGCCGAACTCGAGGGCGAAATGGGCGATGCGCTGCCCGGCCTGCAGGCGCGGCTGATGAGCCAGGCGCTGCGCAAGCTGACCGCCTCGATCAACAAATCCAACACCATGGTGATCTTCATCAACCAGATCCGGATGAAGATCGGGGTGATGTACGGCTCGCCGGAAACCACCACCGGCGGCAACGCGCTGAAGTTCTACGCGTCGGTCCGGCTCGACATCCGCCGCATCGGCCAGATCAAGGAGCGCGACGAAGTCGTCGGCAACCAGACCCGCGTCAAGGTGGTGAAGAACAAGCTGGCGCCACCGTTTAAGCAGGTCGAATTCGACATCATGTATGGCGAGGGCGTCTCCAAGATGGGCGAGATCCTCGACCTCGGCGTCAAGGCCGGGATCGTCGATAAGTCCGGCGCCTGGTTCTCGCACGACAGCCAGCGGCTCGGTCAGGGCCGCGAGAACGCCAAGGCGTTCCTCAAGGCCAATCCGGATCTCACCGCCAAGATCGAGGCGTCGATCCGGCAGAACTCCGGCCTGATCGCCGAGCAGATTCTCGCGGGCTCGCCCGAGAGCGATGCCGATGGCGAGGAGCCGGTCGACGAGTGAGCCGCTGACGCGGATAGTTTAAGTCGGCGGGCGCCGCGAACCCCTGTTGCCGGGGAACCCGTAGCGCTCGCCGCACCTTTTCTAGAGCGTTTTCGAGCGAAGTGGAAACCGGTAGAAGAAAACGCGTCAGAACAAAAAGTTAGAGCTCCGGTTCTGATTCTATCAGAACCGGAAAAGCTCCAAGATTATTAGTTGTTTGTTGCGCGGGTGCTCCACGCCCGACCGTCATTGCACCGTTCGCTCGCACGCTTCTCAGCCGTCATCGCCCGCCAAAGCGGGCGACCCAGTATTCCAGAGCGCGTGTTGAGAGCGCGTGTTGAGCTGTCGTGCGTCGCCCAGACGCTCCTGCGTACGGGATCACCCGCTTTCGCGGGTGATGACGGCTGTTCAGGTGACGACAGCTGTGCACATGGCGTTTGACCGTGCGGACTTCTCCGCCCGCGCCGACTTCCTCGTCGGGGCTACTCCGCCGCCCGGGCGTAGTCCGCCGCCAGTGCGTAGTCTTCGATCGGCGGGCACGCGCACACCAGGTTGCGGTCGCCATAGACGTTGTCGACGCGGCCGACCGGGCACCAATATTTGTCGGTGCGCGAGTTCGGAGCCGGGAAGCAGCCCTCGGTGCGCGGATAGGGCCGCGTCCATTCCGCGCTGGTGACGTCGTGCACCGTATGCGGCGCAAAGCGCAGCGGCGACGCCTCGACCTTGAACCGGCCTTGCTCGATCTGGGCGATCTCCCGCCGGATCGCGATCATCGCCTCGCAGAACCGGTCGATCTCCGCCTTGGACTCCGATTCGGTCGGCTCGATCATCAGCGTGCCCGGCACCGGGAAGCTCATGGTCGGGGCGTGGAAGCCGTAGTCGATCAGCCGCTTGGCGATGTCGTCGACCGTCACCCCGGTCGTCGTCTTCAGCGGTCGCGGATCGACGATGCATTCATGCGCGACGCGGCCGCGCAGGTTGCGATACAGCACCGGGAAATGCGGCTGCAGTCGCGCCGCGATGTAGTTGGCGTTGAGGATCGCGATCTCGGTGGCCCGCTTCAGGCCGGCGCCGCCCATCATCAGAATGTAGATATAGGAGATCGTGAGAATCGACGCCGAGCCATAGGGCGCGGCCGACACCGTGCCGCCGCCGTGCAGCACGCCGCTCGACGGCTCGCCCTCGGCCGGATGGCCGGGCAGGAACGGCGCCAGATGCGCCTTGACGCCGATCGGCCCCATCCCCGGGCCGCCGCCGCCATGCGGAATGCAGAAAGTCTTGTGCAGATTGAGGTGACTGACATCGGCGCCGTAGTCGCCGGGCCGCGCCAGGCCGACCTGCGCGTTCAGGTTGGCGCCGTCGAGATAGATCTGGCCGCCATGGGCATGGACGATGTCGCAGATCTCGCGAATGTGCTCCTCGAACACGCCGTGGGTCGACGGATAGGTGATCATCACCGCGGCGAGTTCGGCCGAATGCTTCTCCGCCTTGGCGCGCAGATCGTCGACGTCGACGTCGCCATGATTGTTGCAGGCGACCACGACGACATCCATCCCGACCATCGCGGCCGAGGCCGGATTGGTGCCGTGCGCGGAGGAGGGGATCAGGCAGATCTTGCGATGCGGCTCACCGCGCGACAGATGATAGCCGCGGATCGCCAGCAGGCCGGCATATTCGCCCTGCGCGCCGGAATTCGGCTGCAGCGACACGGCGTCGTAGCCGGTGATCTCGGCGAGCCAGGCTTCCAGCGTCGCGAACATCGCATGATAGCCCTCCGCCTGCGCCCGCGGCACGAACGGATGCAGGCTGCCGAATTGAGGCCACGTCAGCGGCATCATCTCGGTAGTGGCGTTGAGTTTCATGGTGCAGGAGCCGAGCGGAATCATCGCGCGGTCGAGCGCGAGGTCGCGGTCCGACAGCTTGCGCATGTAGCGCAGCAACTCGGTCTCCGAGCGATAGTCCTGAAACGCCGGTTGGGTCAGGTAGTCGCTGGTCCGCGTCAGCGCCGCCGGCAGCGTGTCGGCCGCGTCGCGCTCGACGCTTGCGTAGTCGAGTGATCCGCCGAACGCGCGCCACAGCGCCTCGACGATCGCGGGGGTGGTGGTTTCATCGAGCGAGATGCCGAGCGAGGTCGCGCCGATCCGCAGATTGATCTGTTCGGCCTCGGCGCGCGCGACGATGGCGTCGCGCTTGTCGCCGACCTCGACCGTCAGCGTATCGAAATAGGCGTCGTTGATGGGCGCAAAGCCGAGCTGCTTCAGCCCGCTCGCCAGCGTCGCGGTGCGGCGATGCACCCGGCGGGCAATCGCGGCGAGGCCGTCCGGGCCGTGATACACCGCATACATCGCGGCAATCACCGCCAGCAGCACCTGCGCGGTGCAGATGTTCGAGGTCGCCTTCTCGCGGCGGATGTGCTGCTCGCGGGTCTGCATCGCCAGCCGATAGGCCGGCTGGCCGTGCGAATCGATCGACAGGCCGACGATGCGGCCGGGGAGCGAACGCTTGAGGCTGTCGCGCGCGGCCATGTAGCCGGCATGCGGGCCGCCATAGCCCATCGGCACGCCGAAGCGTTGCGCCGAGCCGATCGCGATATCGGCGCCGAGTTCGCCGGGCGACGTGATCAGCGTCAGCGCCAGCAGATCCGCGGCGATCACCGCGAGCGCGCCCTTGTTGTGCAGCGTCGCGATCGCCGGGCGCGGGTCGCGCAGAGCGCCGGACGAGCCGGGATATTGCAGCAAAGCACCGAACACGTCCGCGGCTTCGAGCTCGGTGTCCGGATCGCCGACGATGATCGACCAGCCGAGTGGTTCGGCGCGGGTGCGCAGCACCGCCAGCGTCTGCGGATGGGTGTCGCGATCGACGAAGAACGCCTTGGTCTTCTTTTGCGCGGCGCGTTCCGCCAGCGCCATCGCTTCCGCCGCCGCGGTCGCCTCGTCGAGCAGCGAGGCGTTGGCGAGGTCGAGCCCGGTCAGGTCGCAGATCATGGTCTGGAAGTTGAACAGCGCTTCCAGCCGGCCTTGGCTGATCTCGGGCTGATACGGCGTATAGGCCGTGTACCAGGCGGGATTTTCCAGAATATTGCGCTGGATCACGGTCGGCAGGATCGTGCCGGAGTAGCCTTGGCCGATCAGCGAGGTGAACACCGCGTTCTTCGCTGCGAGTTCGGTCATGTGCGCCAGCGCCTCGGTCTCCGACAGCGGCGCGCCGAGCGAGAGAGGCTCTTTGATGCGGATCGCATAAGGCAGCGTCTCGGCCATCAACTGGTCGATGCTGCCCGCTCCCACGGTCCTCAGCATCTGCGCGATGTCCTGCGGCGACGGGCCGATATGGCGTCGCACGAAGTTATTGGCGGCGTCGATCGGTCGGCGATTGGGCATCATGGTCTCCTCGTCTCAGGCGGTCGGCCTCGAAGGCCAGCTCGAAAGGCAGTCGCTCAGAATGCTCAACTTCGTCATAGCGAAGAGCGTAGCGACGAAGCGATCCAGCTGCTCAGCGCACTGACCTCTGGATTGCTTCGCATCGCTCGCAATGACGGATCAACACGACTTGTCAGGCGGTGTGCGCCTTGTAGGCGGCCTCATCCATCAGGCCTTCGAGTTCGCTCTTGTCGGCGATCTTCAGTTTGAAGAACCACGCCGCGCCGCCGGCGTCGGAATTCACCAGCGCCGGTTCGGCCCCCAGCGTCTCATTGACCTCGAGCACTTCGCCGGTGATCGGCGCATAGACGTCGGACGCCGCCTTCACCGATTCGACCACGGCGGCGGCCTCCGCCTTCTTGATGCTGCGGCCGACCTTCGGCAGCTCGACAAACACCACGTCGCCGAGTTGTTCCTGCGCGTAGTTGGTGATGCCGATGGTGGCGACGTCGCCCTCGATCTTCAGCCATTCGTGATCGGAGGTGTAGAGCGTGGTCATGCTGATCCTCAACGCTTGTAGGTGTTCGGGACAAAAGGCATCGCGGCGACGCGCAGCGGCAGCCGCTGGCCGCGCACCTCGGCGAAAACAACGGTGCCGATGGCGGCCTGCGCGGTCGGCAGATAGCCCATCGCCACCGGCGCGTTCAGGCTCGGGCCGAAGCCGCCGGAGGTGACGGCGCCGATCGGCTCTGCGGCATCCGCGCTGGCATAGAGCGTCGCGCCCTCGCGCACCGGGGCGCGGCCTTCCGGCCGGAAGCCGACGCGGATGCGGGCGGTGCCCTGGTCGAGCTGGGCCAGAATTGCGCTGGCGCCGAGGAAGCCGCCGGGCCGCGCGCCGCCGGATCGCCGGCTCTTCTGGATCGACCAGGACAGCCCGCTTTCGACCGGCGAGGTCATGGTATCGATGTCGTGGCCGTAAAGACAGAGTCCGGCTTCCAGGCGCAGGCTGTCGCGCGCCCCCAAGCCGATCGGAAGCACGTCCGGATGGTCGAGCAGCGCCTGCGCGAAGGCCTCAGCGCCGTCGGCCGGCACCGAGATCTCGAAGCCGTCCTCGCCGGTGTAGCCGGAGCGCGACACGAAGCAGCGGAGTCCCATCAGGGTCAGCTCGGCGACGTCCATGAAGCGCAGCTTGCCGATGTCGGCACAGAATTGACCGAGCGCCGCTTCCGCCTTCGGCCCCTGCAGCGCCAGCAGCGCGCGTTCGGGCAGGGCGATGATCTCGCACGTCTCGGAGAGGTGCGCGCGCAGATGCGCCTCGTCCTCGGCCTTGCAGGCGGCGTTGACCACCAGGAACAGCCGGTCGCCCAGATTGGTGACCATCAGATCGTCGAGGATGCCGCCGGACTCGTTGGTGAATTGCGCGTAGCGCTGGCGGCCGGGCGGGAGCGCGGCGATGTCCTGCGGAACCAGTCGCTCCAGCGCCCGCGCGGCGTCATCGAGCTTGCCGGACTTCGCCCGCAGCTCGATCTGCCCCATATGCGACACATCGAACAGGCCGGCATGGGCGCGGTTGTGGAGATGCTCCTTCAGCACGCCCGGCGGGTATTGCACCGGCATGTCGTAGCCCGCGAACGGCACCATCTTTCCACCGCGCGCCAGATGCAACGCGTGAAGTGGGGTTCGTTTCAGGGCAGCAGCATCGTCACGGGCCAGCATTTCCAGGCTCCCACGGTTCCCGAGACCTATTTCTCGTCACCATTTCGAGCCCCATCTGTCGCTGCGCCTGAGAGCATTATCCCGTCGGCGGACCCGCACCGGGCGCTTGCCCGACCGGTCTCTTTCCAGATGTCATTCCGTCGCGCGGTCCGTTTGCCTGAGAGTTTCCGGGGCGGTTGCTCCTTCGGCGCCGGCCTTGCGGCCGATCTCTCCCGACGCGACTTACTTTCAACAGGTAGGACAGAAACACGGCTTCAACAAGGCTGTCAACGCGGCCCGGGGCGCTATCAACGGGTCTTAGCGACGCCCCCGGGAAAGGACCGGGCCGAATGGCAAACAACTGAATTCATGCCCACTTTCTGGACAGCGCGCACCCTCGCGTCTAAAAGGCTGGGCACCCGGACTTAGGTGGACCCAGCGGGTGTTTCGCGGGCATCCCGGACGATTGGACGAACATGAGCGGCGTTAACGAAATCAGGTCTGCGTTTCTGAACTACTTTGCGAAAAACGGTCACGACATCGTACCGTCGTCGCCGCTGGTGCCGCGCAACGATCCGACATTGATGTTCACCAATGCGGGCATGGTGCAGTTCAAGAACGTCTTCACCGGGCTCGAGAAGCGACCGTATCATCGCGCCACCACCTCGCAGAAATGCGTGCGCGCCGGCGGCAAGCACAACGACCTCGACAATGTCGGCTACACCGCGCGGCATCACACCTTCTTCGAGATGCTCGGCAACTTCTCGTTCGGCGACTACTTCAAGGATCGCGCGATCGAGCTGGCCTGGAATCTGATCACCAAGGAATACGGCCTGCCGAAGGATCGGCTGCTGGTAACCGTGTATTCCGAGGACGACGAGGCGTTCGGCCTGTGGAAAAAGATCGCAGGGCTGCCGGAGTCGAAGATCATCCGGATCCCGACCTCGGATAATTTCTGGCAGATGGGCGACACCGGTCCGTGCGGCCCGTGCTCGGAAATCTTCTTCGACCACGGCGACCATATCTTTGGCGGCCCGCCCGGCTCGCTGGAGGAGGACGGCGATCGCTTCATCGAGATCTGGAACCTGGTGTTCATGCAGTTCGAGCAGGTCGCGCCGGGCAACCGGACGCCGCTGCCGAAGCCGTCGATCGACACCGGCATGGGGCTGGAGCGCATCGCCGCGGTGCTGCAGGGCAAGCACGACAATTACGAAATCGATCTGTTCCAGGCGTTGATCCGCGCCATCGCCGAACTCACCGGGGCCGATCCGCAGGGCGAGCAGAAGGGCTCGCTGCGGGTGATCGCCGATCATTTGCGCGCCGCGTCGTTCCTGATCGCCGACGGCGTGCTGCCGTCGAACGAGGGCCGCGGCTATGTGCTGCGCCGGATCATGCGCCGCGCGATGCGCCACGGGCAGTTGCTCGGTGCGCGCGAGCCGCTGATGTGGCGGCTGGTGTGGGCGCTGGTGCGCGAGATGGGCCAGGCCTATCCCGAGCTGGTCCGCGCCGAGGCGATGATCGAGGAGACGCTGCGGCTGGAAGAGACCCGCTTCCGCAAGACGCTGGAGCGCGGTCTGACCATCCTCGACGAAAAGAGCGGCTCGCTGAAGAAGGGCGACATGTTCGACGGCGACACCGCGTTCACGCTGTACGACACCTATGGTTTCCCGCTGGACCTGACGCAGGACGCGCTGCGCAACCGCGGCATCAGCGTCGACATCGCCTCGTTCACCGACGCGATGGACCGGCAGCGCGCCAAGGCGCGGGCGTCGTGGGCGGGCAGCGGCGAGGCCGCGACCGAAACCGTCTGGTTCGGATTGCGCGACAAGCTCGGCGCCACCGAATTCCTGGGCTACGACACCGAGACCGCCGAGGGCGTGGTCACCGCCTTGGTCAAGGACGGCAAGGAGGTCGAGGCGCTGAAGGCCGGCGATGCCGGCGCGATCGTGCTGAACCAGACGCCGTTTTACGCCGAGTCCGGCGGCCAGGTCGGCGACACCGGGGTGTTGACCGGCGAGGGCGTCCGCTTCCGCGTCACCGACACGTTGAAGAAGGCCGGCGATCTGTTCGTGCATTTCGGCACGGTGGAAGAGGGCACGGTCAAGCCCGAGGCCGCGCTGGCGCTCGAGGTCGATCACTCCCGTCGTTCATCGATCCGCGCCAATCACTCGGCGACGCATCTGCTGCACGAGGCGCTGCGCCAGGTGCTGGGCGATCATATCGCGCAGAAGGGCTCGATGGTCGCGCCGGACCGGCTGCGGTTCGACTTCGTGCATCAGAAGCCCATCACCCAGGACGAACTCCGCCGCGTCGAGGACATCGCCAACGACATCGTGCTCGAAAACGACGAGGTGACGACGCGGCTGATGGCGGTCGACGACGCCCGCGAGGCCGGCGCCCGCGCGCTGTTCGGCGAGAAATACGGCGACGAGGTTCGCGTCGTGTCGATGGGCAAGGCGTCGCGCGAGCACGGCTCCAACGCGTTCGGCTGGTCGGTCGAATTGTGCGGCGGCACCCATGTGCGGCGCACCGGCGACATCGGCCTGATCTCGGTGACCGGCGAAAGCGCGGTCGCCTCCGGCGTGCGCCGGATCGAAGCGCTGACCGGGCGACATGCGCGGCAAAGCGCCAACGCCGCAATGGCGACCGCGAAAGCCGCCGCCGCCGAGCTGCGCACCACGCTCGACGACATGCCGGCGCGGATCGCCTCGCTGATGGACGAGCGCAAGAAGCTCGAGCGCGAACTCTCCGACGCCCGCAAGAAGCTGGCGATGGGCGGCAGTGGCGCTGCCGGCGCGGCCGATGGCGGCGCGGATGTGCGCGACGTCGGCGGCGTCAAGCTGATGGCGCGCGCGGTCGAGGGCATCGAGATCAAGGATCTCAAGAGCCTGGTCGATCAGGGCAAGAAGCAGCTCGGCTCCGGCGTGATCGCGCTGGTGGCGAAGAGCGAGGACGGCAAGGGCTCGATCGTCGTCGGCGTCACGCCCGATCTGGTGGCACGATTCTCGGCGGTCGATCTGGTCCGCAAGGCGTCCGAAGTGCTCGGCGGCAAGGGCGGCGGCGGCAAGCCCGACATGGCGCAGGCCGGCGGCCCCGACGGCTCCAAGGCGCAGGCCGCACTCGACGCCATCGCCGCGGCGATCGGCGGATAGAGCGTTTGCGAGCGAAGTGGATCCCGGGTCGCGTGAAAGAAGACGCGTCAAACTCGAATCGAGAGCCCGGTTCTGATCCTATCCGAACCGGGAAAGCTCTCGCATGACGCGGGCGTTGGCGTGTCTGCAAGTCGTCGCCGACAACACCGCGGGCCGCGCGCTCTATGCCAGCCTCGGGCTGACCACCGAGCTGTACCGCTATCACTATCGACGGGCGTCGCGTTCGTCTTCAGAACTTTGAGTTCGTCATTCCGGGCTCGCGCAAGCGCGCCCCGGAATGACGAACGATAGCGCCCTAAGAGAAAGATGGACTATTCCGCCGTCAGTCCCTTGCGGACCTGCTTCTTGCGCGCGTCGCGTTCGTCGTGGACGATGGCGATGACTTTGCCGGCCGGCATCCCGACCGTCTGCAGTACGGTCGAGGCGATTTCGAAGCTCGCTTCCAGCACTTCGCGCACCACGTCGCTGGCGCCGAGCTTGAACAGACGCACCGCGTGTTCGGCGTCGCGGGCGCGAACGATCACCGGGATGTCTGCGCGTTCGGCGCGCGCCGCGGCGACGACGTGCTCGGCGGCGGCGGCGTCGTGCATCGTCACCACCAGCACCGGCGCATCGGCGAGCCCGCATTTACGCAGGAAGGCTCGCTGCGTGGCGTCGCCATAGACCAGATTGTGCCCGGCGCGGCGCGCCTTCGCCACCGCCTCGGGATCGATCTCGATGCCGATGAACGGCTTGTCCTGCTTCCTCAGAATGTCGCCGAGGATGCGGCCGACGCGGCCGTAGCCGACGACGATAATGCGGCCGGGCTCCGCCGGACCTGGATCAGCGCGGCCGTCGGCCAGCGCCGCGGCTTTCCCCACGCGCTTGCTCGCCTTGCGGCTCAGCCGCGCCAGATAGGGCGTCATCATCATGGTGCCGGACGACACCAGCAGCATGAACTGCTCGACCTCGCGGGTGACCAGACCGCTGGAGCTGGCGAGCCCGAGGACGAGGAAGGCGAACTCACCGCCGCCGGCGAGCAGCAGGCTCGCTTCCGCCACCACCGGCCACGACAGCCCGAAGCCTCGCGTCAACGCCACGATCAGCGCCGCCTTCAGCGTCACCATGCCGAATACCGAGGCCGCAAGCATCGCCGGATAGCGCGCCACCTCGGCGACATCGATCCGCATTCCGACCGAGATGAAGAACAGCCCGAGCAGCATCCCCTTGAACGGCTCGATATCGACTTCGACCTGTCGGCGAAACTCGGTTTCCGCCAGCACCAGGCCGGCGAGGAACGCGCCAAGCGCCATCGACAGCCCGGCGACATGGGTGAGCAGCGAGGTGCCGACGACGACGAACAGGATCGTCGCCATGAATAGTTCGCGGTTGTGGGTGCGCGCGACCAGCCGGAACATCCGCCGCAGCACCAGCCGCCCGAAGCCGACGATCAGCAGGATCGCGGCAACCGCCTGGAGCATCGCCATGCCGAGGCCGAGCCACACCGATCCGGTCGCGCTCGCGCCGGCGCTCGCGGCGCCATCGCCGCCCGCGTTGCCCAGCACCACGATCAGGAACAGGATCGGCACCACCGCGAGATCCTGCGCCAGCAGCACCGCGAAGATGCTGCGCCCGGCGATCGTCGCCAGCCGCTTCTGCTCGGCCAGCAGCTGCAGTACGATCGCGGTCGAGGACAGCGCCAGACAGGCGCCGATCACCAGGCTGGCTTCGACGGTATTGCCGAAAGCCAGCGCGATGCCGCTGATCGCCGTCGTGGTCAGCACGACCTGCGACATGCCGAGCCCGAACACCAGCCGGCGCATCGTCCAGAGCCGGTCGAACGACAGTTCGAGCCCGATGGTGAACAGCAGGAAGGCGACGCCGAGCTCCGCGAGCCGGTCGACGGCGTCCTGCGAGGTGATGGTAATCGTCTGCAGCCATGGCAAGCCGTCGCCGATGCGGCCGAGGCTGTAGGGGCCGAGCACCAACCCGGCGACCAGGAAACCGAGCACCGGGCTGATGCGCAGGCGCGCCATCAATGGGATGACCACGCCGGCGGTGCCGAGAAACACCAGGGCTTCCCGGTAAACGCCGATATCGGTTGCTGCTGCCATCAAGGTTCCAGATCACGGTGCTGCCAAATCGGCGCGGGGTTCGATCAATTTAGGCGACGCTGCGGCAAAAGATCGCAAATTTGGCTATTGGCCGCGGTAGAATCGTTCCATTCGAGCCCACCGAATCTACTGCGGCGATGGGTAGCCGTCTGAATTGTAGAATGTCGCGTCTCAATGCCGCACAAAGGTTTACATGCACAACACACCTTTGATTTCGACAATCGTGGCCGGCCTCGTGCTGGCCTTTATTTTCGGTGTCGTGGCGCAGCGGCTGCGGATATCGCCGCTGGTGGGTTATCTGCTCGCTGGCGTGGTGATCGGGCCGTTCACGCCGGGCTATGTCGCCAATCAGAATATCGCCAATGAACTTGCCGAGATCGGCATCATTCTTCTGATGTTCGGCGTCGGCCTGCATTTTTCTCTGAAGGACCTGCTGTCGGTGAGGGCGATCGCCATCCCCGGCGCGGTGGTGCAGATCGCCACAGCGAGCGCGCTCGGCATCGGGCTCGGCCACGTGCTCGGCTGGTCGTTCGGCAGCGGCCTCGTGTTCGGTCTGGCGCTGTCGGTGGCGAGCACGGTGGTGCTGCTGCGCGCCTTGCAGGAACGCCGGCTGGTCGACAGCGATCGCGGCCGGATCGCTGTCGGCTGGCTGATCGTCGAGGACCTCGCGATGGTTCTGACGCTGGTGTTGCTGCCGGCGGTGGCCGGCCTGCTCAAGGGCGACTCCACCGGCGCGAGCTGGGACACGGTCGCGCTGCCGATCGCTTTGACGCTCGGCAAGGTCGCCGCCTTCATCGCGTTCATGCTGCTGGTCGGGCGCCGCGTGATCCCGTGGATGCTGCACTACGTGGCGCACACCGGCTCGCGCGAACTGTTCCGGCTGGCGGTGCTCTCGATCTCGCTCGGGGTGGCATTCGGGGCCGCGATCCTGTTCGACGTGTCGTTCGCGCTCGGCGCATTCTTCGCCGGCATGATCCTGTCGGAATCCGAACTCAGCCAGCGCGCCGCCAGCGAGACGCTGCCGTTGCGCGACGCCTTCGCGGTGCTGTTCTTCGTGTCGGTCGGCATGCTGGTCGATCCGATCATTCTGATCCGGGAGCCTCTGCCGGTGCTCGCCACCGTGCTGATCATCGTGTTCGGCAAGTCGCTCGCGGCGTTTCTGATCGTGCGGCTGTTCGGTCATCCGAACATGACCGCGCTGACGATCTCGGCCAGTCTCGCGCAGATCGGCGAATTCTCCTTCATCCTCGCCAGCCTCGGGGTCAGCCTCGCTTTGCTGCCGGAGCGCGGTCGCGATCTGGTGCTGGCGGGTGCGATCATCTCGATCCTGCTCAATCCGCTGATGTTCGCGCTGCTGGATCGTTTCAGTGCGCGGAGCGGGGCGGCGCCCGAGCCGGAGGCCCTGGCGAAGGAGACCGCCGGCGCACACGCAAAGCCGGTGCATCATGGCGGCCACGTCGTGCTGGTCGGCTACGGCCGCGTCGGCTCGATCGTCGGCGCCGCGCTGCGCCGCGACGGCGCCGACGTCGTGGTGATCGAGGACGATACCGAGCGGGTAGCGCAGCTCCAGCGTGAAGGCATTACCGCGGTCGGCGGCAACGCCGCCGCGCCGGAGATGCTGGAAGCCGCCGAAATCGCCAGCGCACGCGGCCTTCTGGTCGCGATTCCGGATGCGTTCGAGGGCGGTCAGATCGTCGCCAAGGCGCGTGCGCTGAACGCCAAGCTGCCGATCATCGCCCGCGCCCATTCGACCGAAGAGGTCGCGCATCTGAAGTCGAACGGCGCCGACGTCGTGATCATGGGCGAGGACGAGATCGCCAGGGCGATGATCGCGCGGATCGGCGCCGAGCCAGCCTCTTCCTGACGCGCGCACACTTGCGCGCCGCGAAGCGTCCTCCTTCGAGGCTCGCTGAAGACGGCGCACCGGTCCGCGATAACGCAAACAAAAAGGCGCGGAGGACATCCGCGCCTTTCGTATTTTGGGCTTGTAGGCTCGGGCGCGCGCCGGTCAGGCGGCGGGTTCGTTGATCGCCTTGTGGAGGTTCTGCGCGACCTTGTCGAGGAAGCCCTCGGTCGACAGCCAGCGCTGGTCGGCGCCGACCAGCAGCGCGAGGTCCTTGGTCATTGCGCCGGCTTCGACGGTCTCGACGCAGACCCTCTCCAGCGTATCGGCGAAGCGAGCCAGCTCCTCGTTGCTGTCGAGCTTGGCGCGATGCGCGAGGCCGCGGGTCCAGGCGAAGATCGAGGCGATCGAATTGGTCGAGGTCGCCTTGCCCTTCTGGTGTTCGCGATAGTGCCGGGTGACGGTGCCGTGGGCGGCTTCGGCCTCGACGGTCTTGCCGTCGGGCGTCATCAGCACCGAGGTCATCAGGCCGAGCGAGCCGTAGCCCTGCGCCACGGTGTCGGACTGCACGTCGCCGTCGTAGTTCTTGCAGGCCCAGACGTAGCCGCCCGACCATTTCAGCGCCGAAGCGACCATGTCGTCGATCAGGCGGTGCTCGTAGGTCAGGCCCTTGGAATCGTATTCGGCCTTGAACTCGGCGTCGAAGATCTCCTGGAAGATGTCCTTGAAGCGCCCATCATAGACTTTCATGATGGTGTTCTTGGTCGACAGATAGACCGGGTAGTTGCGGATCAGGCCGTAGTTCAGCGAGGCGCGGGCGAAATCCTTGATCGACTCGTCGAGGTTGTACATCGACATCGCGACGCCGGCGCCGGGCGCCTTGAACACTTCGCGCTCGATCACGGAGCCGTCCTCGCCGACGAACTTCATCGTCAGCGTGCCGGGGCCGGGGAACTTGATGTCGGTCGCGCGATACTGGTCGCCATAAGCATGGCGGCCGATCACGATCGGCTTGGTCCAGCCCGGCACCAGCCGCGGCACGTTCTTGCAGATGATCGGCTCACGGAAGATCACGCCGCCGAGGATGTTGCGGATCGTGCCGTTCGGCGACTTCCACATGCTCTTCAGGCCGAATTCCTTCACCCGCGCTTCGTCCGGGGTGATGGTGGCGCATTTGACGCCGACGCCGACCTGCTTGATCGCATTCGCCGCGTCGATGGTGACCTGATCGTCGGTCTTGTCGCGGTGCTCCATGCCCAGATCGAAATACATCAGCTCGACATCAAGGAACGGCGTGATCAGCTTGTCCTTGATCATCTGCCAGATGATCCGGGTCATCTCGTCGCCGTCGAGTTCCACGACGGGGTTGGTCACCTTGATTTTCGCCATGCGGGATCGGGCCTTCTTTGAGACAGCGCTTCGTTCTGGGCGGGATTGGGCGTGAGCCGCGCCCGCTATAGCATTGCCCGCCGCGCGCTGGAAAGGCGAATAGGCAAGCAATCGGTGCGACTGGCAGGCGTTCCAGGCGGTGCGGAGAGCCCCGCGCCGGGTATCGCGACGCCTCCGACGGTGATGCGCGTCCTCCGGCGTCGGGGGAGCACCGCGTTCAGGTTCTTAACGAATCGTCAAAGCTGACAGTAAACATATTATTTCGCTTGAGAAATCGTGCCAGACTTGGCACCTGCTTGGCAGCCGAAGGCGGCGGAACGGGGCCGTTGCGGCCGCCCCGTTGAAGCTCCGCTAAAACCTCAACACGCCCGCGCTGCGCCCCTCGGTCGAACCCGAGGGGAGTCTCGGAAAGCTGATCTGATGGCCGGTTCCGGCACCGACAAATCCAAGCCCGCCGCGGACCTCGCCGGGCCTGTTGTTATTCTGGTCGAGCCGCAGCTCGGTGAGAATATCGGGATGTGCGCCCGTGCGATGGGTAATTTCGGCCTGAAACGTCTGCGGCTGGTGAAGCCGCGCGACGGCTGGCCGAACATCGCGGCGCAGCGCGCCGCCGCTGGCGCCGACGATATTCTCGAACAAGCCGAACTGTTCGACACCGTACGAGAGGCGGTGGCCGACTGCACGCTGCTGTTCGCCACCACCGCGCGCGCCCACGATCAGGCGAAGCCGGTGCGCGGGCCGGAGGCGGCGGCGCAGGAGATCGTGACCGCGACCGCGGGCGGCGCGACCGCCGGCATCCTGTTCGGCCGCGAGCGCTACGGCCTTCAGAACGAGGAAGTTGCGCTCGCCAACCGCATCGTCACCTTTCCGGTCAATCCCGCCTTCGCCTCGCTCAACCTGGCGCAAGCCGTGCTGCTGATGGGCTACGAATGGTTCAAGCACGCGACCCAAGGCGCGCTGCCGTTCGCGATGCCGGAGCGCTCCGAACCGGCGTCGCAGCACCAGATGACCGCGTTCTTCGACAACCTCGTCGCCGAACTCGACCGCGTCGAGTTCCTCCGCCCGCCGGAGAAGCGCGACACCATGCTGGTGAACCTGCGCAACATCTTCACCCGGATGGAGCCGACCAAGCAGGACATGCACACGCTGCACGGCGCGGTGATGGCGATCGCCGAAGGCCGCAAGGGCCCGGCCAAGGGCGGCGTGCTCGACGGCGAGCAGGCGACGCGGCTGCGGGCGCTGCTTGCCGAGCGGACCGCGAGCGGCGCCGATCACGACGGCGGCTCGATGCGCGGCCTGGCGCGGCTGTTGCGGCGTAACCCCACCGACGCCGAGCGGCTGCTGTGGGAAAAGCTCCGCACCGACCGCCGCTTCGCCGGCAACTTCAAACGCCAGACCCCGGTGGGTCGCCACATTCCGGACTTCGTTTCGTTCGCCCGCAAGATCGCGATCGAACTGGTCAACGAAGGCGAGACCGACGCGATCTCGCAGGACCGCGCCGCGCGAAAAGCGTGGCTGGAGGCGCGGGACTATCAGGTGGTGTGGGTCGAGGCGGTGGCGATCGAGCAGCAACTCGACGCGGTGCTGGGGCGGCTGGAGACGGCGATGCAATAGGGCTTCGATTCCGATTGAATCGGAACCGAAGCTCTCACTTGATGGTCTGACGCGTTTTCTTGACGCGAGCGGCTGTCCACATCAGGCGGCGCGGACCATCTCCGAGAACTTCTCCACTTCAATCTTGAGGTGCTTGCTTTCCGACAGCAGCGAACTCGACAGCTTGTGAACATGAACGGACGCTTGGTCGGTCTCTGCGGCGCCATGACCGATCTTCTCCATGCTGGTCGAGACCTGCATCGCACCGTCGGCCGCATGCTGGACGCTGCGGGCGATCCCCGCGGTGGCTTCTCCCTGCTGTTCGACAGCGGCTGCGATCGACTCCGAGATGCCACAGATCTCGGTAATCGTGCCGCCGATGGTCTGGATCGCCGCCACCGACTGCGCGGTCGCAGTCTGCATCTGGGCGATCTGCTCGCTGATCTCTTCGGTCGCCTTTGCCGTCTGCGCCGCCAGCGCCTTCACTTCGGAAGCCACCACCGCAAAGCCGCGGCCGGCCTCGCCGGCGCGTGCCGCCTCGATGGTCGCGTTGAGCGCCAACAGATTGGTCTGCGCCGCCACGGCATTGATCAGTTTGATCACCTCACCGATCCGATCCGCCGCATGCGACAGTTCCGCAATCCGCCCATTGGTCTCCTCCGCCTGCCGGACAGCCGCCTGGGAGATCTCCTGGGATTGCTGAGCTTGCTGGGCGATCTCGAGCACGGATGTCGCGATCTGTTTGCAGGCCGACGCGGCGCTCTGGGCGTTTGAGGACGATTCCTGTGACACCGTCGTCGCTGACTGCGCCAAATGGTCGGTGGTCTCGGCCGCGCCGTTGAGGCGGCCAGCCGCATGCTCCAGCTCGGACGACGCCGTGGTCACGGCGTCGACGATCCGGCCGATCGCGGTATCGAACTCGTTGGCAATCTGCTGCATCGCCGCCTTGCGCTCGGTTTCGGCCAGCACCTTCTGATCCCGCTCGGTCTCGAGGGAATCGACATTGAGAGCGTTGTCGCGGAACACCTGCAGCGCCCGCGCCATCGCACCGACCTCGTCGCGTCGATCGACGCCAGGAACCTCGATATTGCGGTCGCCGTGCGCGAGCCGCGACATCACGTCGGTCATCCCGACGATCGGGCGGATCACGCCACGGATGACGCCGGCAAGACCCGCGAAGAACACCAGCAGGACAACGCCGGAAATGCCCCACACCAGCCAGGTCAGGATCGTCGCGCGCTCAGCGGTAGAGGCTTCGACCGAGGCGTTCAGATCGGTGGCGCGCTTGACGATATCATCGATGATCTCGCGATGCGCCGCATAGGCTTGAAACAACTGCTTGTAGGCCGCTGATTTCGCCGCCTCGTCGCCTTGTTCGATGGCGGGCAGGAGCTGGCGTTCCAGCACATTCCAGAACTTGCTCACTTCGCGGTCGGAATCCACCACCAGCTCTTTCTTGAGTGGCTCTTCCAGCGCCGACTTTTGCCAGAACTCGTGGCGTTCGTTGTAGTCCGCCTTCAGCTTGACGATGCGGTCGCGATGCGTGAACAACTCGGACGGCTCCCGCAACGCCATCAGCGCCTCGAGATGGGCTTCGATGACATATTCCGGGGGAGGAAGAATATCCGCGACCAGGTCGTTCTGCAGCTTGAGCTGGGCGTAGAGCGGGCCGCCGATCTTCAATTGCGAAAGGCCATAGACGCTCGACGCAATCACCGCAACCAGACCTGCGAAAACTACCAGGCCGAAAATCAGAATGACCCGAGACAATTTCGGACGCATAGTTACCTCACGAGCTTGATAGTCATCAGCTAATCAGCTCGCGCTAATATTCCGTGAACCGGGATTGCGCAGTTTGCCGAGAAGCGCGTGGGCGCGTGATCGCGAGCCGTTTGCGCCGCAGACCAGGGTGCGCTGTGGAGATTTCGTTTTGCTCATCGGCCTTAAGGGCGCGGGCAGCGGGCTGTGGGCTGCGGGATTTCGCCGCTGCTACGTAACCGGGTAGCGAACGCGTGCTGCTTCCGGTTGACTCACGACACGTCACGCGATTGATTGATTGCAAGCGGCAACCGCCGCGCGAAAAACAATCGGGAGGGGACATGCGAAGCAAGTGGGCGTTTCGTTGCGCGAGCGTTGGTTTGGTGGCTGTTTTTGGTCTGTTTGCGGCCATCGTGACGGCGGTGACGACCACCCCGGCCCATGCCGAGGAGGTCACCGGGGTGTGGTTGCGGGATTCCGGCGCCTCCAAGGTGAAGTTCTCGCCCTGCGGCGGCGCGCTGTGCGGCACCATCGTCTGGCTGAAGCCCGGCACCGACACGCCCGCCAAGGTCGGACAGCGGGTGTTTTCCGACATGAAGCCCGCCGGTCCGAACACCTGGAACGGCAGCGCCTTCAATCCCGAAGACGGCAAGACCTATACCGGCAAGATGAGTCTGGCCGGCGGCACCCTCACCACCCAGGGCTGCGCGATGGGCGGCATGATCTGTAAATCCTCGAACTGGACACGCGCCAACTGAGTGTCGTCGAGCGGAGTGGACAGCGGTTGGCGATCAGCAAACCCGTCAGCATATGAAGCTGTCGACTGCGTTCTGAATTCCATCAGTTCGTGGGGCGGCGTGGTCGCACGCAAGAGCGATGCGCAATACGCCGCCGCTGACCGCGCCGCAGAGGCATGGATGACGCTTCGCTGATCCGCCCTGCGGGCTGCGGCTGGCCGAGCATTGCCCGAACCAGCGAAACCATTATAGCTGACGACGCTTCCCGCCGAATGGAGTTCCAGATTGAGTGTTGCCTTCACCAAGGAAGAGAGCGCCGAAACCGCGTCGGAGACGATGCTGCCGGATCGGCCGATCTCGCCGCATCCGAACCTCGTCACCGCGGCCGGAATGAAGGCGCTGGAAGCGCAATTGCAGGCCGCGCGCGACGCCTGCGAGGCGGCGAAGGTGATCGAGGATGTCAACGAACGCCGTCGGCAGGAAGCGATTCCCTCTCGCGATGCGCGCTATTTCGCGGCGCGGGTGCGGACCGCGCAGCTGATCGCCGATCCGACAACGGCCGATGTCGTCGCGTTCGGCTCGACGGTGACCTTCAAGCGTGCCGATGGCCGGGTGCAGACCTATCGGATCGTCGGCGAAGACGAAGCGGACCCGAAGGCAGGGTCGATTTCGTTCGTATCCCCGGTCGCGAGGCTGCTGATGGGCAAAGCCGTCGGTGATGTCGCGGGGGCAGGGGAGCAGGAACTCGAGATCATCGCGATCGCGTGACGCGACGATGCGCCGGTCAGGACTCCTGCTCGAGCGTGGGCGCGTCACGCGTAGCCCGGATCAGCGACGCGACATCCGGTTTGTTGCTGCAGAGTTCCCGCCTATCGTCGCGCGACTCGCGGCTTGCTCACTCGGCAGGCTGGGTCGGGATCAGGCCGCCGCACTACTCCACGGTGATACCTCGGCATAGTAGCGGACGACCATCACACCAGATCGTCCTCGTTCTTGTCTCCCGGTTTCTCGTGCAACACCGCGTTCAGCAGCGAGCTGTGAACGTGGATTTTCCCATTGTAGCTGATGAAACCGAGCCGTCTGAATTTGTTCATGAAATAGCTGACCCGCGAGCGCGTCGTGCCGATCATTTCCGCAAGGGTTGCCTGGCTGATTTCGACGCTGATCGGTTGCGGATGCCCGGGTTTGCCGAAGTTCGCCAACAGCAACAGCGTGCGCGCGAGACGGCGCTCGCTCGAATTGAACAGCTGATCGATCAGGTCTTCCTCGATGCGCCGACTGCGCGCAAGAACATGCCTCAAGTACATTTCGGCAAGCTTCGGCTCTCGTTCGAGCGCGGCAAGCATCGCGGTCTTCGTGATCGATGTCAGAACAGTGTCCGTCATGGCGGACGCCGTCGCGGTGCGCACGAAATGGCCGCTGAGACAGGCCTCTCCGAGAAAATGTCCGGCTTCGATGATGGCGATCACCGCCTCTTTGCCTTGCTCCGAAACGACGGTGAGCTTCACCGCGCCCGACTGAATGTAGAAAATCGAACTCGCCTCGTCTCCCTGCACGAAAATGTTGTCATTCTTCTTGAATTTCGAGATCGATCGTCCTTCGCCGACCTTCTCGAGAAACGCGATCGCATCGAATGGTTTCGTCATATTGCCCGTCTCGTATATTGCTGTCGTCTTTGCCGGGACCATCCAGAAAAATATCAGTTGGCAAAGGTCAAATTTGACCAACGAGCCCCAATCTTTGGCGGCACGCTCACTGCGAATTCCGGCCCGCTGCGTCGGCTGACATGTCCAACAGTTTGATGATCGGTAGGTTGCAGTCCTGCAGACTGCTTGCCGACCGGAAAGCTGATGCAATGGCAAGAGTTCGGACATTCATATGTCCGAGACTAACTGCCAGCGATCACTCGTTTGAACGTCCGTTTTGAATGTCTCCACGACTTGAATCGTCGGCGGCTTTTTCCAGCAGCCCGATTTCGGCCTCAGGGACATTATACAAATGAGCCACTCAGTTTTGCCATTGTTTCGTTGTCGAATTCGGCCGGTGGGCTTCGTCGATGACGACCTTTCCGATCGGCCTCGGCCGAGTTGATACGGGCGTTTGGAGGCAGGGTATTTCGGTAATTTCGGGGGGCTATCAATGATCGCGAGCTCGACATATCTTCAAGCGGTCGCAGAGCGTTGCCGCTCGCTTGCCGCCAATACGCCATCGGCTGCGGCTCGGAGATTGATTTCGCTCGCCGACAAGCTTGAATCGATGCAGCACGAACAGAACACAACGGGCGGACAATCCAAACAGTCTGGCGCGCCGCCGTTTTTCCCCCAGTGAAAGCTGCGCGCGCGGGAAGCGGTCCCCGGAGGCCTGTGTCTCGAAGCGAGCCGTGCGTCGCCGCCGGACCCAACGCGACCTCCGATCGTGCAATGGAATATGCAACGTTAGGCTGAGCGACGGTTTTCCACCCGGCCACTTCATCGGAGCGAACCGCCAACCTGTTACTTCGGCAGTGCGTGCTTCGCACGCGATCCACCTCGCTGCGTTCCCGTGCTAGTCTCCCGGGAAAATCCAGGGAGAACGCCGATGCCCATCCCCACCGCCGCCAAGCGCGCTGCGTTTCGCAAATTGCACGAGAGCGGCTGTTTTGTGCTGCCAAACCCCTGGGATGTCGGTAGCGCGCGGCTATTGCAGCATCTCGGGTTTCAGGCGCTGGCGTCGACCAGCTCCGGATATGCGTGGTCGACCGGGCGGGCCGACAATCAGGTCGCCTGCGACGACGTGCTCGCGCATCTGACGATGCTCAGCGCGGCGGTCGATCTGCCGATCAATGCCGATTTCGAAGCCGGCTTCGCCGACGATCCGCAGGGCGTCGCCGCCAATGTCACCCGTGCGGTCGCGACCGGGATTGCCGGGCTGTCGATCGAGAATTCGACCGGCGATGCGCAGCGGCCGCTGTACGACGACGCGCTCGGCGTCGAGCGGATCAGAGCGGCGCGGGCCGCGATCGATGCGACCGGCGAGGATGTGATGCTGGTCGCGCGCTGTGAAGGCTTTCTGTGGGGCGAGCGCGATCTTGTGAAGACCGCGGCGCGGCTCGCAGCCTTTGCCGAGGCCGGTGCCGATTGCCTGTATGCGCCGGGCGTGGCCACCGAGGCCGAAATCACCACCCTCGTGAAGGCGGTGACGCCGAAGCCGCTCAACGTGCTGGTCGTGCAGCCGGGCATGACGGTCGCGGCTCTCGCCGATCTCGGCGTGCGGAGGATCAGCGTCGGCGGCGCGCTGGCGCGCTCGGCCTGGGCGGGGTTCCTCGAGGCCGCGCGCGAAATCGCGCAGGAAGGCACCTTCACCGCGTTTGCGAAGGCGGCGAAGGGCGGGGAACTCAACAAGCTGTTCGGCGCGGGGCCTGGGGCCTGAACGAAAAATGCCCGAGGCGCATGACCCCGGGCATTTGAAACGAATGGACGAGAGAAGGGGCCTACTTGCCGGCCTTCACCTCGATCACCGCCTGGGCGAAGAACTCGCCCATCTTGGCGCGAATCTCCGCTTCGGTCATCGCGATGCCCTTGTCGGCGAGGTCCTTGGAGACCTTGCGGACCACGTCGGCGTCGCCGGCTTCCTCCAGGTCGGCGATCACGACCTCTTTGGCGTAAGCGGCGGCGGCGTCGCCAGAAATGCCGAGTTTCTCGGCGACCCAGAGGCCGAGCAGCTTGTCGCGGCGCGCTTCGGCCTTGAACTTCTGCTCCTCGTCGAGCGCGAACTTCCTCTCGAAGCCTTCCTCGCGCTTGTCGAACGTGGTCATGTCAATTGTTCCGATCTCTCTGCCGGGGCGAAAGGGCCGCCGGTTTGCGGTGGGCGGGTTGCATGCCTAGATATCCAGAGCGCACCGTTAAGACAACTGCCAACAACAGCGCATCCGGAGGGTAAAACTTAGGGCGCAACCAGCCGGATCGATTGTGCTGGGGGACCCAATCAGCTAGGTTGCAGCAAGGCTAGGTTCTTGTTCTGTTTCCTGTCCCGGGCCTTAACGGCAGCTCCGCCGTTGGTCGAAACCGTCAGACGGAGCCACCCCATCCATGGATTTCAACAAAACACGGTACATCCCCATGAGCCGGCGACGTCGCATTTATGAAGGCAAGGCCAAGGTGCTGTATGAAGGCCCCGAGCCCGGAACGCTGATTCAGCACTTCAAGGATGACGCCACCGCGTTCAACGCCAAGAAGCATCAGGTGATCGAGGGCAAGGGCGTCCTCAACAACCGGATCTCGGAGTACCTGTTCCAGCACCTCAACGATATCGGGGTGCCGACCCACTTCATCCGCCGGCTCAACATGCGCGAGCAGTTGATTCGCGAGGTCGAGATCGTGCCGCTCGAGGTGGTGGTGCGGAACGTCGCGGCCGGTTCGCTGTCGCAGCGGCTGGGGATCGAGGAGGGCACGCAGCTGCCGCGCTCGATCATCGAGTTCTATTACAAGAACGACCAGCTCAACGACCCGATGGTCTCGGAAGAGCACATCACCGCCTTTGGCTGGGCGACCCCGCAGGAAATCGACGACATCATGGCGCTGGCCATCCGCGTCAATGATTTCCTCACCGGACTGTTCCTCGGCATCGGCATCCGCCTGGTCGACTTCAAGATGGAATGCGGCCGGCTGTTCGAAAACGAGATGATGCGGATCATCGTCGCCGACGAGATCTCGCCCGACTCGTGCCGGCTGTGGGACATCAAGTCGAACGAGAAGCTCGACAAGGACCGCTTCCGCCGCGACCTCGGCGGCCTCCTGGAGGCCTATACCGAAGTCGCCAAGCGGCTCGGCATCCTGATGGAAAACGAGCGCCCGGTCGGCTCCGGCCCGGTGTTGGTGAAGGGCTGAGGGCGCATCCACACGCACCGTCATTCCGGGGCGCCGCGTAGCGGCGAACCCGGAATCCAGAAGTTGTTATGACGATCGAGATTCCGGGTTCGCGCTCAGCGCGCCCCGGAATGACTGCCTGGGGCGAGGCCCCCCGGCATGACGAGGGGACAATCGAGGCGATCATGAAGGCACGAGTCACTGTTACCTTGAAGAACGGGATCCTCGATCCCCAGGGCAAGGCGATCGAGGGCGCGCTGAAGTCGCTCGGCGTCGACGGCATCGCCAGCGTGCGGCAGGGCAAGGTGTTCGACATCGAACTCGCCGGCGCCGATGCGGCCAAGGCCGAAGCTGCCCTCAAGGACGCCGCCGACAAGCTGCTCGCCAACACCGTGATCGAGAATTATCGCGTCGAGGTGTTGGGCTGATCATGAAATCCGCCGTTCTCGTCTTTCCCGGTATCAATCGCGAGCGCGACATGGCGCGCGCGCTCAAGCTCGTCTCCGGCACTGACGCCGCGATGGTCTGGCACGCCGACACCGAACTGCCGAAAGGTACCGACCTCGTCGTGGTGCCGGGCGGGTTCTCCTATGGCGATTATCTGCGCTGCGGCGCGATCGCGGCGCGCGCGCCGGTGATGGACGCGGTGCGCAAATTCGCAGCCGATGGCGGCCTGGTGCTCGGCGTCTGCAACGGTTTTCAGATCCTGTGCGAGTCCGGGCTGCTGCCCGGCGTGCTGATGCGCAACGCCAAGCTGAAATTCATCTGCCGCGACGTGCATCTGCGGGTCGAGCGCGCCGACAGCCCGTTCACCCGCGGCTATCAGGCCGGGCAGGTGATCAAGGTGCCGGTCGCGCATGGCGAAGGCAATTACGAGGCCGACGACGAGACGCTGAAGCGGCTCGAGGGCGACGGCCGGGTGCTGTATCGCTACTGCTCGGCGAGCGGCGAGGTGAGTGAGGCGCACAACATCAACGGCGCCGCCGCCTCGATCGCCGGCATCGTCTCTGAGCGCGGCAACGTCCTCGGCATGATGCCGCATCCGGAAAACCACGTCGAAGAGATCATGGGCTCTGTGGACGGCCGCGGCCTGTTCGCCGGGCTGGCCGAGCATCTCGCGAAAGCGGCTTAGTCGCCGTCATTCCGGGGCGCGCGGTGCGCGAACCCGGAATCTGATCCACGCAGGGCGTAAGCAACTTCTGGATTCCGGGTTCGCTCGCTGACGCGAGCGCCCCCGGAATGACTCGCTAATGGCTGTCCGCGATCTCCGTCGGCGCCACCTTCCGCTTCACGCGCTTGATCGTCCCTGAAAACGTGAACAGCGGCCGCGCGGCGCATTTCAGGATGCCGCGGACGAAGATCAGCGAGCCGCCGGCGCGAGTCACTTCGCCGGTGGATTCGATCAGTTCGCCCTCATAGGCCGCGTCGAGGAATTCGGCGCCGAACGCCACCGTCACGCCCGGCCCCTGCAATTCGCGCGAGGCGATCGCGAACAGGCAGTAATCGGCGAACGTCATGAAGCAACCGCCGTGCACCGCGTTCATGCCGTTGAGGTGCTTCTTCTCGACCCGGAAGGCGCAGCGCACCTGGCCGTCGTCCTCGATGCGGTGCCAGAACGGGCCCGAATTGGACTCGAAAGTGTCGCGAGTCCAGGTGCGCCAGCCGGCGAATTCGCCTTCGGTTGCAACCTGAAGGTCGGGACGATGGGGGCGTGCCGTGTCGGCGGTCTGCTGCAAGGGCCTCATCCTTTGGTCTATTCTTTTCTCCATAAAACCGATGCCGCGTCGCAATGCAAATGCCGCGATTGCGGTGGGCGGCTGCGCTGAATTGACCCGGCGCAATTTTCAGGCTTCTTGCCCCGGTATAGCTTGGCCGGCCGCAACGGGGCCGCGTGAGGGAGATGCAGATGAGCGACCAGATCAAATACGTCCTGGACGAGGAGAACATTCCGAAGTCCTGGTACAATTTGAACGCCGATTTTCCGAAGCCGATGCCCCCCGTGCTGCATCCGGGCACGCACCAGCCGGTCGGCCCGAGCGATCTGGAGCCGCTGTTTCCGATGGAGCTGATCCTCCAGGAGGTCGCGACCGATCGCTACATTGATATTCCGGCGCCGGTCCGCGACGTGTTCCGGATGTGGCGGCCGTCGCCGCTGGTGCGCGCGCGCAGGCTGGAGCAGGCGCTCGGCACACCGGCCAAGATCTACTACAAATATGAAGGCGTCTCGCCGGCCGGTTCGCACAAGCCGAACACCGCGGTGCCGCAGGCCTGGTACAACAAGCAGGCCGGCATCAAGAAGCTGTCGACCGAAACCGGCGCCGGGCAGTGGGGCTCGTCGCTGGCCTTCGCCGGCTCGCTGTTCGGGCTCGACGTGCTGGTGTTCCAGGTCCGCATTTCCTACGACCAGAAGCCGTATCGCCGCGCGCTGATGGAAACCTATGGCGCGCGCTGCATCGCCTCGCCGTCGAACGAGACCGAGTCCGGCCGCTCGATCCTCGCCCAGACCCCCGACAGCCCCGGTTCGCTCGGCATCGCGATCTCCGAAGCGGTCGAAGTCGCGGCGAAGAATCCGGACATTAAATACGCGCTCGGTTCGGTGCTCAATCACGTCATGCTGCACCAGACCATCATCGGCGAAGAAGCGATCAAGCAGTGCGAGATGGCGGGCGACGATCCCGACGTCATCATCGGCTGCGCCGGCGGCGGCTCGAATTTCGCTGGCCTCGCGTTCCCGTTCATCGGCCTGCAACTGCGCGGCGGACGCAGGCGGCGCATCATCGCGGTGGAGCCGGCGGCCTGCCCGTCGCTGACCCGCGGCAAATACGCCTACGACTTCGGCGACACCTCGCATCTCACGCCGCTGATGAAGATGCACACGCTCGGCTCGACCTTCATGCCGCCGGGCTTCCATGCAGGCGGCCTGCGCTATCACGGCATGGGCGCGATGGTGTCGCACGCCTACGAGCTCGGCCTGATCGAGGCGCGCGCCTATCATCAGGTGAAGTGCTTCGAGGCCGGCGTGCAATTCGCGCGCAACGAAGGCATCGTGCCCGCGCCCGAATCCACCCACGCGGTGCGCTGCGCGATCGACGAAGCGCTGCGCTGCAAGGAAGAGGGCAAGTCGGAGACGATCCTGTTCAATCTCTCCGGCCACGGCCATTTCGACATGCAGTCCTACATCAACTACTTCGAGGGCAAGCTGGTCGACATCGACTACGACGAAGCCGCTCTGGCAACCGCGCTGGCCGGGCTTCCGGCCGTCGCGGCCTGAGGGCGTCAGGTCGACCGTCGTTCAGAGGCGCCGCAATTCCGGCTTCATTCAGGGCGCGTCCGGCAACGCCGGGCGCGCATCTCAGGACGACGGCAGCGCATGAGCTGGTCTGCTGCCCGCCGGGACGGGGCGAAGGCCCTCTGAATCCCGCAAAAAGGGCTTTCCCCCTCCACCCGATCTTTCTAAACAACAGCCACCGCGCCGGCCCCTCCGGCGCGCCTGCAGGATTGCGCCGAAATGTCCGCTCCCGAGCCGAAAATCACCCCCGAACTGGTCGCCAGCCATGGCCTCAAGCCGGACGAATATCAGCGCATTCTCGACCTGATCGGGCGCGAGCCGAGCTTCACCGAACTCGGCATCTTCTCGGCGATGTGGAACGAGCATTGCTCGTATAAATCGTCGCGGATCCATCTGCGCGGGCTGCCGACCAAGGCGCCGTGGGTGCTGCAGGGGCCGGGCGAGAACGCCGGCGTGATCGACATCGGCGACAATCAGGCGGTGGTCTTCAAGATGGAGAGCCACAACCACCCGAGCTATATCGAGCCCTATCAGGGCGCGACCACCGGCGTCGGCGGCATTCTGCGCGACGTCTTCACCATGGGCGCGCGGCCGATCGCTTGTCTCAATGCGTTGTCGTTCGGTGCGCCGGAGCACCCGAAGACGCGGCACCTGGTCTCGGGCGTCGTCGCCGGCGTCGGCGGCTATGGCAATTCCTTCGGCGTGCCCACCGTCGGCGGCCAGACCCGCTTCCACACCCGCTATGACGGCAACATCCTGGACAATGCCATGGCGGTCGGCCTCGCGGATTCCGACAAGATCTTCCTCGCCGCCGCGTCGGGCGTCGGAATGCCGATCGTCTATCTCGGCTCCAAGACCGGCCGCGACGGCATGGGCGGCGCCACCATGGCCTCGGCCGAATTCGGCGAGGGCTCCGAAGAGAAGCGCCCGACCGTGCAGGTCGGCGATCCGTTCGCCGAGAAGCTTCTGCTGGAAGCCTGCCTCGAGATCATGGCCAAGGATTGCGTGATCGCGATCCAGGACATGGGCGCGGCAGGATTGACCTGTTCGGCGGTCGAGATGGGCGCCAAGGGCGACCTCGGCGTCGATCTCGATCTCGACGCGGTGCCGACCCGCGAGACCGGCATGACCGCCTACGAGATGATGCTCTCCGAAAGCCAGGAGCGCATGCTCATGGTCCTGAAGCCGGAGAAGGAAAAGGAAGCCGAGGCGATCTTCAGGAAGTGGGGCCTCGACTTCGCCGTGGTCGGCTACACCACGCCGACCAAGCGTTTCGTCGTCAAGCACGGCGGCAAGGCAATGGCCGATCTGCCGATCAAGGAACTCGGCGACGAAGCCCCGCTGTATGATCGGCCCTGGGTCGAGAGCCCCAAGCTGCCGGTGATCCACGCCCGCGAGGTCAACGCGCCGAACAGCATCGCCGACGCGCTGGAGAAGCTGCTGGCGACGCCAGACCTGTGCAGCAAGCGCTGGGTCTGGGAGCAGTACGACCACGTCATCGGCGGCAACACGTTGCAGCGCCCCGGTGGCGACGCCGCGGTGGTGCGGGTGCAGGACGGCCCCAAGGGCCTTGCGCTGACCGTCGACGTCACGCCGCGTTATTGCGAGGCCGATCCGTTCGAGGGTGGCAAGCAGGCGGTCGCCGAAGCCTGGCGCAACATCACCGCGGTCGGCGGCAAGCCGCTCGCGATCACCGACAACCTCAATTTCGGCAATCCGGAGCGGCCCGAGATCATGGGCCAGTTCGTCGGCTGCTTGAAGGGCATCGCCGAAGCCTGCATCGCGTTCGACTTCCCGGTCGTGTCCGGCAACGTCTCGCTCTACAACGAAACCTCAGGCCGCGGCATCCTGCCGACCCCCTCGATCGGCGGCGTCGGCCTGCTCGACGACTTCACCAAATCGGCGACGCTCGCCTTCAAGGCCGAGGGCGAGGCGATCCTGCTGATCGGCGAGACCCACGGCTGGCTCGGCCAGTCGGTGTATCTGCGCGACATCTGCGGCCGCGAAGAGGGCGCGCCGCCGCCGGTCGATCTCGCCTGCGAGAAGCGCCATGGCGACGTGGTGCGCGGCATGATCCACGCCGGCACCGCCACCGCGGTGCATGACCTGTCCGATGGCGGCCTGCTGGTCGCACTCGCCGAAATGGCGCTCGCAGGTTCGATCGGCGCCTCCCTCGAGGCGCCGCCGGACGGCATCGTGCCGCATGCCTGGTGGTTCGGCGAGGATCAGGGCCGCTATCTCGTCACCGTCAAGGAAGACGATCTGCTCACGGTGCTGTCGAAGATGAAATCGGTCGGCGTGTCCTGCGAGCAGATCGGCCGGACCGCCGGCCACACGCTGAAGATCGAAGGCGAGCGCGCGCTCGACCTCAAGGCCCTGCGCCACGCCCACGAGCACTGGTTGCCGGACTACATGGGCGGGAAGAACTAGAGCTTTTCCGGTTCTGATAGAATCAGAACCGGAGCTCTAGCTTTTTGTTCTGACGCGTTTTCTTCACGCGAACCGGTTTCCACTTCGCTCGAAAACACTCTAAGCGCCGTCGAAAGCGCCACGCACAGCGCCGTCATGCTGAGGTGCGCGCTCTTGCGCGCCTCGAGGATGCGGAGACTCGTCGTAGCGGCCGGCAATCGCGGCCCATCCTTCGAGGCGCGCGCAACAGGCGCGCGCATCAGGATGACGCGGTGTGTGTTGTGCGCGTGATCTTCGCCTCACAACACCCGATGCGAGCCCGGAATCTTTCGTAACACCGCCGTCGTCGCCCAGCTCAGCAGCAGGCCGAGCGTGAACACGATCACGGCCTTGGCGATCGCCGGGATGTCGACGTTGAACAGTGCGTATTGCAGCCACATCATATACGCGTAGTGCACCAGGAAGATGCCGTAGGCGTCGTTCTGCAGCGGGTCGAGAATGCTCCAGCCGGCGCGCTTGAAGCGCAGGAAGAACGCGAGAATCGCGAAGATCACGGTAATGCTGAAGGCGGCGAAGGCGAGTCCGTAGCCGGCCTCGTACCACGCCGGCAGTTGATCCGGATTATCGAGGATGCCGCGCTTGATGCCGATGAAGCCCCACATCGCCGCATAGGGCAGCACCGCCAGCATCGCCCAGATGTGCCATTGACTCGCCAGCCGCCCGCTGGCGCCGAGAATGCCGCGCTTGGGATCGTTGGCGCCGATTCCGGCACCGATGAAGAAATACGCCGCATACAGCAGAATGCGGCTCTCCTGCACCGAAAACGGCCCCTTCTCGAACCATGTATTCGGCCCGAGCATGACGCGCAGCGGCACGTACAGCACCGCAGTGATCAGGAACATCGCGATGATGAACACGGCCGGCCGGTCGAAGCCGAGCGTCGCGAGCTGATTGAGCGGGTCGAGCGTCTTGCGCGAGATCCGGTAGGTGAGGCCGCCGATCAGGGTGAAGATCAGCAGCACCCAGAGAAACCACAGCGGCCCGCTCGGCCATGGCCCGACCGTCACCATGTTCCACCAGAATTCGGTGAAGCGCAGATCCGGCGTCTGCTGCAGCGCCAGCGCGTAGTAGGCGATCGGGATCACGGTGACCGCGGCGATGATGAACGGCACGCCGAGCCGCAGCACCCGGTCGCGCGCCAGCGTGCCGAACTTCGGTCGGTGGTCGAGGCTCGGCCACAGGAACAGTCCCGACAGCATGAAGAACATCGCCATGAAGAAGCTGTCGGTGGCGAGCACCACGCAGTCGAATCCGATCCACGACTTTTCGTCGGTGTGACCGAAATGGGTATACGGAATCACCGAATGGTGAATCAGCACCAGGATGGTCAGGAAGGTTCTGGTGCGATCGAGCGACAGGTCGCGCGCATGGACCGTGGTTGTCGTCGCAGCGAGGCCGCCGGGCGTCGGATAGGTTGTCGTCACGCTCTGTCTCCGTCCATCCGCGGCGCGACAATGTCCGCGAAATCCCGGTCCGGCAAGATCGAAAATGCGGGCGAGGCGCCGCCTCCTACGCCGGTAATTCCTCGATCTTCACTTTGTCGGGATAGAACGCGAGAAAGCCGGCGATCTCGGCCATCGCCGGAAACGGCGCCTCATAGCTCCAGATTGCATTGACCAGCGTCCGGCCGTTCGCATCGATGCTGAAATAGCTGGCGTCGCCCTTGTACGGGCAGTGGGTGCTGCGATCGGTTGCGGCAAACAGCGCCATGTTGGCGTCGGCGCGGGGGATGTAATGAACCGGCGGGTAGCTCGCTTCTTTCAGGGTCATCGCATGGGTGGTGTCGGCGATCACCAATTCGCCCAAGGTGACGCGCACCCGCTTCGGATTCCGTGTGATCGTGATCGGATGGTCGGGGCCGGGGATCTTCATGGGGCGTTCCTCACGATAGGCCAGGCCGCAATCCGGCGGCTTCGAGCACTAAGCTCAAGGCATTCAGGTTTGAGCAACATGTGCGCCCTCTGCGGGCTTTGAAAGGGGCGCGCTACACTATAGTATTGCACAGGTCGGGTGCGGCGATCGGCCGGAACAGCCCTGACCGTTCAATTTTTGGAGGACTCGGAATGCCGATGGATGCCCGCGACATCGAGGCCATGATCAAGGCCGCGATTCCCGACGCGGAAGTGACGATTCGCGATCTCGCCGGCGACGGCGACCATTATGCGGCGACGGTGATCTCCGAATCGTTCCGGGGCAAGTCGCGGGTGCAGCAGCATCAGATCGTCTACCAGTCGTTGCGCGGGCAGATGGGCGGCGTCTTGCACGCGCTCGCATTGCAGACCGGGGTGCCCGAGGGCTGACGTCAACGCGGCGAGGCGCCGTGGCGAAGGAGTCGACCAGCGCCGGAAACCTGCTTCGCGTGCGAAAGCCGCACGAGCACAGCCGCGTCACTTACGTCGAATTGTTCTTCGATCTGGTGTTCGTCTTCGCCGTTACCCAGGTCTCGCATTTCCTGCTGGCGCATTTCACGCCGATCGGCGCGCTGCAGACGCTGATCCTGATGCTCGCGATCTGGTGGGTGTGGGTCTACACCTCCTGGATCACCAACTGGCTCGACCCCGAACGCACCAGCGTTCGGGTGATGCTGTTCACGCTGATGAGCGCGGGCCTGTTGCTGTCGACCTCGATCCCGCACGCTTTCGAGAGCCGCGGCCTGGCGTTCGCGTTGGCCTTCGTGGCGATGCAGGTCGGCCGCAGCGCGTTCGCGACCTTCACCACGCCGAAATCGGACCCGCTGCGGCTCAATCTGGCCCGCATCCTGGCCTGGCTCAGCGTCAGCGCGGTGTTCTGGATCGCCGGCGGGCTGCTCGACGGAAACATCCGGATCGCGCTGTGGCTGATCGCGCTGGCAATCGAATATGCCGGACCGTTCGCCGGCTTCTACGTGCCGCGGATCGGCGCCTCCACGACGCAGGACTGGAGCGTCGAAGGCGGCCACATGGCGGAGCGCTGTGCGCTGTTCATCATCATCGCGCTCGGCGAATCGATCGTGGTGACGGGGACGACCTTTGCGGGCATCGAATGGTCGGTCGTCGGCTTCGCCGCCGTCGCGTCGGCGTTGCTCGGCGCAATCGCGATGTGGTGGATCTACTTCCACATCGGCGTGCATCTCGGCTCGGAGCGTATCTCGCAGTCCAGCGACCCGGGGCGGCTGGCGCGGCTCGCTTACACCTATCTGCATTTGCCGATAGTTGCCGGTATCGTCGTCACTGCGGTCGGCGACGAAATGCTGCTGGCGCACCCCTCCGGCCACGCCGACGCGAAAATGATCCTCGCCACGGTCGGCGGGCCGGTGCTGTTCCTGATCGGCGTGCTGCTGTTCAAGCGGGCGGTGCGCGGCCATTTGCAGCCGTCGCACATGGTCGGCATCGCGGCCTTGCTCGCGCTGGCGCCGCTGGGCCCGTTCGTCTCGCCGTTGGCGCTGTCCGCGGCCACGACCGCGACGCTGCTCGCGGTCGGCTACTGGGAAGCCGTGTCGCTCGGCGCCGCCAGCCGATCGCCGGTGGAGTAGCTGGCTCGCAGCCTTAACGAAGGCTTTACGGCCGCGATGCAGCTTGGCTCGGCTTCGGAGGGCGCCGGTTTGTCAAAATGGCAGGAAGACAAGGCCAAGGCCAATCGGCTGGCGCTCGCGCGGCTGACGAAATCGCTGCCGCCGGTGTTTCCATCCGCGGTTCTGGCGCGGGCGCTGAACTGTCCGTTCGTGCCGCCGACGCCGCGTCTGGCGATCGACGGATATTGGCGCGCGCATCCGCTTCGGGCCGATCGGCTGGCCCGCGCGCTGGCCGCCCGCAGCGGGTCGCCGAGCGAGTGGCGCTGGCAACTCACTGACGATCGGTCAACCGGACTGCCGACCACCTATCGCAGTCCACCCGCGCCCTATCGCGAGCAGGCCCATGCGAAGGGAGCCGGTTTCTGCTGCGTCTGCGGCCAACCGGTGTATCGCTTCGGCTGGCATGTCGATCTGTGGAATGCGGGCGTCAACAAGAATGCCAACTGGCACAGCGCCTGCGTGATCGCATGGCAATTCTGGAATGCCCCCAGCGGCCAGACCCGACTGCTGCGGCGATTACAGGGCCTGCGTTGCCGCGATTCCAACAGGCGGCTGTTACGAGCCGCGGAGGTCGATCACCGCGTCCCGCTGTTTCAGGTGTGGAGGCAGCACCGCGACCTGCCGTGGCCGGAGCTGCTCGGTTACTGGGGTCTGCCAAACCTCCAGGTCATCAATCGCGAGATTCACGTCGCCAAATGTGCGACCGAGGCGCGCAACAGACGCGCGGCACGTTCCGCCACGGTCGAGCTTGTCTGATCGTCGACGGCAAGGCGCGCGATTGCGGGCTCTGTCGGCTATTCCTGCGCTTCGAGTGCGTGCACCGAGAATAGCCCATCCGCGTCGGTCCAGCTCCGCTTCAGCGTCCAGCCCGATTCCTGCGCCAGCGCGCGGAAACGGGGCAGGCTGTATTTGTAGCTGTTCTCGGTGTGGATGGTTTCGCCGGCGCGGAACGCGATGTCTTCGCCGAGAATGCGCACGTTCTGCTCGCGCAGGCTGACCAAATGCATCTCGATGCGATGCTGATCGCGATTGTAGATCGCGCGATGCCGGAACGACGGAACTTCCAGATCGCCGCCGAGCTCGCGGTTGATCCGCTCCAGCACGTTGAGATTGAACTTCGCGGTGACGCCGGCGGAATCGTCATAGGCCGGCACCAGCAGCCGCTCGTCCTTTTCAAGATCGACGCCGATGATCAGCTGCGCGCCTTGCCCAAGAATGCCGCGCGCGCTGGCGAGGAAGCGCGCGGCCTCCTGCGGCTCGAAATTGCCGAGCGTCGAGCCGGGGAAGAAGCCGACCTTCGGCAGTTCGCGTAGCTCGCCCGGCAGCTCGAACGGTTCGGTGAAGTCGGCCGCAACCGGATACACCGCGAGGTCCGGGAAATCGCGGCGCAGTCCCTCGGCCTGCGCGGTGATGAAATCGCCGGAGATGTCGACCGGCACATAGGCGGCGACCTTGTGGGCGGCGAGCAGGATCCGGATCTTGGTGGTCGCACCGGCGCCGAATTCGACGATCGCGGCGTTCGGTGGGATCAGGGCCGCGATCTCGCCGGCGCGATCGCGCAGGATGCTGAGTTCGGTGCGGGTCGGGTAGTATTCCGGCAGCTTGGTGATCTCGACGAACAGCTCGGAGCCGGCGTCGTCGTAGAAATACTTCGGCGACAGCGATTTCTGCGGCTGCGACAGGCCGTCGAGCACATCCGCCGCGAAAATCTGCGTCTGCGGATCGAGCTGATGCGCTCGCGCGTGCACGGCAACGTGCATATTCATAGGCGGTCTCCCGGATGCGCTGGCGGCGCGTGTTGTTACAGTTACTCAGACGTCGTAGTCGGCGAGCCGCAGTCCGGTGAACTGCCAGCGGTGGTGCGGATAGAAGAAGTTGCGATAGGTCAGGCGGCTGTGATCCGCCGGGGTGACGCAGGAGGAGCCGCGCAGCACCAGCTGATTGACCATGAACTTGCCGTTGTATTCGCCGAGCGCGCCTTCGATGGCGCGGTAGCCGGGGTAGGGCGAATAGGAACTACGCGTCCACTGCCAGACCAGGCCGAAGGCGTCGTTGAGATGCCCTGCGCGCGCGGCGACTTCCCATTCCATCTCGGTCGGCAGATGTTTCCCGCGCCAGCGGGCATACGCATCGGCCTCGTAATAGCTGATGTGGCAGACCGGCGCGTCGGGGTCGATCGCCTGCAGGCCGCCGAGCGTCATGATGCGCCACGCGCCGTCCTCGCCCTGCCGCCAATGGCCGGGCGCTTCCCAGCCGTCCCGCTCGGCCGCGGCGAATCCGTCCATCAGCCACAGCGTCGCCGTGCGATAGCCGCCGTCCGCCATGAATTCGAGCCACTCGGCGTTGGTGACGAGATGGCGCGCCAGCTTTACCGGCCCTACCAGCGCGCGATGCGCCGGCTTCTCGTTGTCGAAATGGAAACTTTCGCCGGCATGGCCGATCGCATGGATGCCCTCCGGCAGATCGACCCAGTCGTCGCCGCTCCGGTCTGCGGCGGGCAGCCGCCACACACGGTCGTAGGCCGGCGGAATCGGGTTCTGCGCGAAAGCGTGCAGGATGTCGGTCAGCAACAATTCCTGATGCTGCTGTTCGTGGTTGAGGCCGACCTCGACCAGCGGGGCGAGCTTGTGCAGCGTCGCCTCGTCCGCCTCGGCGAACAGCGCCAGCATCGCCTCGTCGACCGCGCGGCGATAGGCGGTGACGTCGTCGGCGCCCGGTCGGGTCAGCAGGCCGCGCGCGGCCCTGGTGTGCCGCGGGCCGGCGGAGACGTAATAGGAATTGAACAGATAGGCGTAATCCGGGTGGAACACCTGATAGCCCGGCCGGTGCGGACCGAGCAGGAACTGCTCGAAGAACCAGGTCGTATGCGCGCGGTGCCATTTCGCCGGACTGGCGTCCGGCATCGACTGCACCACCTGATCCTCGGCGCTGAGCGGCGCCGCGCGGCGCTCGGTCTCGTCGCGGACGACGCGATAGGCCTCCGACAAGCGGGAGGAAAGAGCGCGGGGCGCGTGGCCGGACAGAGCAGATTTGACCACAGAGGCTGCGGCGGAAGACATGTTCGACACGAGCGACTCCGGTTTCGGGGAAAACGCTGCTTCCGCGAAGCAGTTCCAATGTCCCCCGAGATAGGCGCTCGTTCCGGCGATGTAAGGTCGCGGCCGTACCTTCTCCGTCCGTTTGCTGCCCGAAAAAGGCAACGGCCAAACGCCGAATGTTGAGCCAAATCAGAACCTCAGCCGGTCTGTCGGGCATTTTACTTGGGCTGCGAACGGTTTTCGGGATACATATATGACCGTTCGACCCGGCCGCTGGTGGTCAGCCGGCCGCGCCGCAAAAGGATCCATCATGAGCATCGAGCAATTCATCGACAACGAAGTGAAGTCCAACGACGTCGTGCTGTTCATGAAGGGCACGCCGCAGTTTCCGCAGTGCGGCTTCTCGGGTCAGGTGGTGCAGATCCTCGATCACGTCGGCGTCGCCTATAAGGGCCACAACGTGCTGGAATCGGCTGATCTGCGCGATGGCATCAAGGCGTATTCGAACTGGCCGACGATTCCGCAGCTCTATGTGAAGGGTGAGTTCGTCGGCGGTTGCGACATCATCCGCGAGATGTTCCAGGCCGGCGAATTGCAGAAGCTGTTCACCGACAAGGGCATCAAGGCCGCGGCCTGAGCGCCTTCGCACGCCAGATCGGCGCGACGACGTTTGAGGTCGTCGTCGCCGACATCACGACGCTCGCGCTCGACGCGATCGTCAATGCCGCCAATGGCTCGCTGCTCGGCGGCGGCGGAGTCGACGGCGCGATCCATCGCGCCGCAGGTCCGGACCTGCTCGCCGCGTGCCGCCGCCTCGATGGCTGCGCCACCGGCGACGCCAAGATCACCGATGGATATGCGCTGCCGGCGCGGCATGTGATCCATGCCGTCGGTCCGGTCTGGCACGGCGGCGGCTCCGGTGAGGACGCCGCGCTCGCGTCCTGCTATCGCCGCGCGCTGGCGCTGTGCGGGCAGCATGGCCTCGCGTCCGTTGCGTTTCCGGCGATTTCCACCGGCGTCTACGGCTTTCCTCCCGAACGCGCCGCTCCGATCGCGGTCGCCGCCTGCATCGACGCGCTGCGCATCGCGCCGACGGTAACCCGACTGGTGTTCTGCGGCTTTTCGGAGCAGGGCGCAGCGTTGCACCGCGCGGCGCTGTCCGCGGCCTCTTGATTAGCTGCGCACGACCGTTACCATCCGCCCTGACAACAAAAAGGGGAGGAAGTGATGATGTTGCGTCGCGCCGCGCGAACGCTGTTTGCAGGAGCGCTGGTCGCGCTGGCCGTCAGTCAAGCGCCAAATACCGCTCTCGCCGAAGGCACATTCGACCTGCCGCCCGGCGCGCAGTTCTCGCCAAGCAAGCTCGAACGCATCGACGCGTTCTTCAAGACCATCATCGCCGAAGGCAAGATCCCCGGCGCGCTGGTGTACATCGAGCAGCGCGGCAAGCCGATCTATCACAAGCATTTCGGCGTGCGCGACGTCGCCACGCAAGCGCCGGTGACGGACGACACTATCTTCCGGCTGGCGTCGCTCACGAAGCCGTTCACCTCATTCGCGGTGATGATGCTGGTCGACGACGGCAAGCTGAAGCTCGACGATCCGGTGTCGAAATACATTCCGGCGTTCGCCGACGTCAAAGTCGGCGTCGAGAAGAAGCGTGACGACGGCGAGAAATATCTCGACTTCGAGCCGGTGAAGCGGCCGATCAAGGTCAGCGACCTGCTGCTGCACACGTCGGGCATCACTTACGGCTTCTACGGCGACACTCTGGTGCGCAAAGCGATCGCGGCCGCCAAGATCTACGACGGCGATCCGAGCAATGCCGAATTCGCCGAGCGGATCGCCAGGCTGCCGCTGCAGGAGCAGCCCGGCACGCTGTGGGACTACGGCAATTCCTACGAGGTGCTCAGCCGCGTCGTCGAGGTGGCGTCCGGCAAGTCGTTTTACACGTATCAGAAGGAAAGATTGTTCGACCCGCTCGGCATGAAGGACACGCGCTACTATCTGTCCACGGACGAACAGAAGGCGCGGATGGCGCAGCCGATGCCGAACGACGCCGACTTCCGCGTCGGACGCCCGAGCCGGCCGGACATCGTCAAGAAATGGGAATCCGGCGGCGGCGGCCTGACCTCGACGCCATCCGACGTCATCCGCTTCGTGCGGATGCTGCTGCACAAGGGCGAACTCGACGGCAAGCGCTATTTGAGCGAAGCGAGTTTCAAGGAGATGACCACCGATCAGATCGGTCCCGGCTCCGGCATCGCGCGTGATCACTTCTATTTCCCCGGCGATGGTTTCGGCTACGGCTACGGCCTCGGCGTCCGCACCGATCCCGGCAATGCCAAGCCGCCGCCGCCCGGCTCAATCGGCGAATTGAAATGGGACGGCGCCAGCGGTTGTTACTTCGTGGTCGATCCGAAGCAGGAGATGTTCTTCGTGCTGATGGAGCAGACCCCGTCACAGCGCCAGCCGATCCAGCGCGAACTCAAGAAGCTGGTCTACGAGGCGATGGAGAACTGAGTGCGCCGCATGGCGTAAGGTCTCGTGATCGCGGCTCAGGGGTGCCGGAGAGCGGCGCAACCTCGCTGCCGCGTCAGTTTGACGCAAGTGCGACGGGCTGTGCGCGCGGCGACTGAAGTTCGCGCGATCCAACGCTGTGATCGCACTGCACGCTCCGACGGCGGCGACGCCATTGTCACGGTTCCCGATCGCTCCGCTGCGACCGGGTGTCCCATTTTGATTTGACCCTGCGACAATTTGCGGCCACCGTCCGCGACCCAACCGAAAGGAATCGCATGACTTACAAACAAACTGGTCGTCAGAGCTTGGTGTCGCGCCTGCTCGCGGCCGTGATCCTGACCAGCATCTATTGCTTCAGCCTCGTCGGCATGACCGCGCTGGTCACCGGCGCGTCGACCACCGCGGCGTTCGCGCAGCGCGGCGATCGCGGTGATCGTGGCCGCGGGCGTGGCCGGGGCTATCGTGGCCGCGGTGAGTATCGTGGTGATCGCGGCCGTGGCAATGCTTATGGCGATCGTGGCCGTGGCCGTGGTGGCCGTCCGGGCGCCTGCGTCGTCAACGCCGCCGGCGTTCGGATGTGCCTGTAACGCCGCATCCGGATTGAACGCCGTCGACATCGTCGGGGCGTTCGATCCCCAAAATCCAACGCGCGCCCTCATCGAGTGGCGCGCGTTCGCTTATTGACGACGCAGTATCTCGCGCACCAGACCGATCGTCTCGTCGATCATGTCGCGGCTGACGTCGAGATGGGTGCAAGCCCGGATCCGGCCGTCCATCGTCGCGAGCAGCACGCCGCGCTGGCGCAGCGCCGCGACCATGGCCTCGCCGCCGAGGCCGGCGCCTTCGGGGCTGAAGAACACCAGATTGGTCTGCGGCTCCTGCACCTCGACGCCCGCGATCTGCGCCAGGCCCGCGGCCAGCGCCCGCGCATGGGCGTGGTCCTCTGCGAGCCGTTCGACGTGATGGTCGAGCGCGTAGTTGCAGGCGGCGGCGATCACGCCGGCCTGCCGCATCGAGCCGCCGAGCCGCTGCTTCCAGCGCCACACCTCGTCGATGAAGTCGCGTGAGCCGGCGAGCGACGCGCCCACCGGAGCGCCGAGCCCTTTGCTGAAATCGATCCACACCGAATCCCAGCCCGCGGCCATGTCGCGGGCGGCGATGCCGGTGGCGACCACCGCGTTCATCAGCCGCGCGCCGTCCATATGGGTGACGAGCCCGGCCGCCTTGCCCGCCGCGGCGATCGCATCGAGCGTCGCCTGCGGCCAGATCGTGCCGCCGCCGATATTGGCGGTCTGCTCGACGCTGACCATCGTCTGCGGCGGCTGGTAGCGCGAGCGCGGATGCAGCGCGGCGCGAAACGCGTCGAGCGAGAACTGGCCGTCGTCGCCGTCGAGCGGCGTGATCTGGAAGCCGCCGATCGCCGCATGGGCGCCGCCCTCGCGCGACAGAATATGCGCGGTGCGATGCGCGATGATCTCGTCGCCGGGACGACAGGTGCTGAGCGTCGCGGTGACGTTGCACATCGTGCCGGACGGCAGGAACACCGCGGCTTGCTTGCCGAGCAGCGCCGCGACGCGCTCGTTCAGCGCATTGACGGTCGGGTCGTCGCCCATTTGTTCGTCGCCGACCTCCGCGCGCGCCATCGCCTCCCGCATCGCAGCGCTCGGTCGCGTCTGGGTGTCGGAGAGGAGATTGATGCGCACCGGCGGCGCGTTGGAATCCGGCAGAGCAGGGATATAGGCCATGAAGGGCAGATTAGCACAGCGCCGGCGCGAAGCGGAATGGGTGCGATTTGCAGGGCGCTCTGCGATCGATCGACTTGTCCCGGCCACCACGCGTCGCATCGCGTCCGCAAGACGCGTAGCTGCATCCGTCCCGTCATCCCGAGGTGCGCGCGCTCCTCAGCGTGACGGGTCCACCAGCGCCGCCAAACCGATCGCTCATCGCCAAACAAAAAGGCCCCGGCGAACCGGGGCCTCGATGCATCGAACTGAGCAGCAGCAATCAGCGCGAATAGAATTCGACGATCAGATGCGGCTCCATCTGCACCGCGAACGGCACGTCGGAGAGCGCGGGGATGCGGCCGAACTTGGCGGTCATCTTGTTATGATCGACGTCGATGTAGTCCGGCACGTCGCGCTCGGCGAGCTGGTTCGCTTCGAGCACGATCGCGAGCTGCTTCGAGGCTTCCTTGACCTCGATCACGTCGCCGACCCGAACCTTGTAGCTCGAGATGTTGACGCGCTTGCCGTTGACCTTGATGTGGCCGTGATTGATGAACTGCCGCGCCGCGAACATCGTCGACACGAACTTCGAGCGGTACACGACCGTATCGAGCCGGCGCTCGAGGAGGCCGATCAGGTTCTCGCCCGAATCGCCCTTCAGGCGGGTCGCCTCGACGTAGATGGCGTGGAACTGACGCTCGGAAATATTGGCGTAATAGCCCTTGAGCTTCTGCTTGGCGCGCAGCTGCACGCCGAAATCGGACAGCTTGCCCTTGCGGCGCTGGCCGTGCTGGCCGGGGCCGTATTCGCGGCGGTTGACCGGGCTCTTCGGGCGGCCCCAGATGTTCTGGCCCATCCGGCGGTCGATTTTATACTTGGCTTCACTGCGCTTTGTCATCGCGTCCTCGGTTTGATCATGGATGAGGAGACGCGCCCTCCTGTGCGGCAGGAAAATTCCCGCCGCCGACAGGTTCTGCCCCAAAGCTATTCAGGGGACGAACCACGGGTCGCGAAACACAACGCGGGCCGAAACAGGCCCGCGTTGTTGGCCGCTTTCTAGGGAGAAACCGGGGGGATGTCAATTCGACCGGGGCAGCCGAAAAGGCCGCGAGCGGCTTTAAAGTCCCACCGCACGCACCGGCGGGTGGCCGGTGGAGGGGCTGTGCATCGCCTGTAATTCGCCGGCAATGGCGGTGTTCAGGACCTGTTCGAGCCGGGTCATGATTCGGGCGATCGGGGCGGCGTCGATCAGGCGGTGGTCGAATCGGATCACCATGTCGAGCCGGCTGTCGTCGCCGAGCCGGCCGTAGCTCAGCATGTAGGGGCCGGGGCTGGTCGGGTACAGGTTGCCGGGGCCGATCGCCGACACCGAGGACAGGCCGAAACTGCCGAAATAATTGGCGCGCTGGCGGGCGAGCGACAGCCCGCTCCACCAGGCGATCCGCCGCAGCGGCCAGGGCAGCGCGCTGATCCGCAGCAGCTTGCGGAACATCGGCACCTGGTTGATCGGCAAGGTCTGCGCCTCGCGGATCATCGCATCGACGCCGGCCAGCGTCAGTTCGTCGGGCGCCACCAGCTTCTGGATCAGCACACAGTCCTCGCCGTCGATCTCGCGGGCGATCGCGATCGCGCCGACGCTGCGCGGCAGTTCGTAGAAATGCGGCCACGGGAAATCGACGACCAGCGTGCGCAGCACCGGCTGCTCGCGCGCCACCAGCGCGAAGGCTTTGGCGATGATCGCGGCGAAGCCGGGCGGCGATGGCAGCCGGGCGCGCGCCTGCGCCAGCGGCGTCAGATCGAGCGTGCGCTGATAGGTGATCAGCGGCACGCCCTCGGAGGCGCGCATCAGATCGGCGATCAGCCGCCGCCGCAGCGAGATGGGTCGAATGGCGCCGCGCACGAGTGGCTAGGGCGTCGGCGTCGCGAGCGGCTTGGTCTTGTCGACCACCCAGACCGCCATCACCTTGGCGCCCTTGTCGCCATGGGCCTTGGCGTCGTGCACCACGCCCGCCGGAATGGAGTAGGAATCGCCGGCCTTGAGGTGCTTGTCGGCCTGGCCGTCGATGCTCATCACTGCTTCACCTTCCAACAGGTACCCGGTTTCGATCCCGGGGTGGGTGTGTCGGCCAATGCTGCCGCCGGACGGAAGTTCCGCGAGACCGCTGACGGTGACATAGCCCTCGGGGAACTCGACCTTCTGCAGCGGTGTCCGCTTGATACCACTTTGTTGAGCGAAGGCGGTGCCGGCGAGTGCGGCGATCGTCAGTGCGATCAGGATTTTTCTGGTCATCGTGGTTCCTCCCTGACTGTGAAACTAGCAGCGCGGGAGGACGCCGAAAAGCACTCAGGCCGGAACCCGGCCGCCGAAATAGGGCGCGAGCGCTGCCGTGAAGCGTGGCAGCCGTCCGGATGTGAATACCATCTCGGCGCCGGGATGATCGCCTTGATGATCGCTTTGGCCGGAGCCGGGGCCGAGCAGGGTGACCACCCGGCGGGCGATCGCCGGCGCCGGATCGATCCAGTCGACCGGCCAGGGCGCCAGCCGCATCAGCCGGTCGAGCAAGAGCGGGTAGTGTGTGCAGGCGAGCACGATGGTGTCGGTGCGGCTGCCGTCGGCGTCGACGAAACAGGGCGCGATCTCGGCGTGGATCGCCTCGTCGGCGACATCCGCGCCACCGAGCGCGGCTTCGGCGAGCGCGGCCAGATGCGCGGAGCCGACCAGCGTGACGTCGCAGCCGCCGGCGAAATCGCGGATCAGCGCGCGGGTGTATTCGCGTTTCACCGTGCCGCTGGTACCGAGCACCGAGACGCGCTTGGTCTTCGACGCCGCGCAGGCCGGCTTGATCGCCGGCACCGTGCCGACGAACGGCACGCTGTAGGCGGCGCGCAGATGCGACAGCACCAGCGTCGAGGCGGTGTTGCAGGCGATCACCACGAGGGCGGGGGTGTGGGCGTCGATCAGCTCGCCGATCAGCGGCACCACCCGGCCGACCAGCGCCTCTTCGCTGTGCTGGCCATAGGGAAAGAACGCATCGTCGGCCGCATAGGTGACGTGCGCATCCGGCCGCGCCTTGACGATCTCGCGCAGCACCGTCAGCCCGCCGAGGCCGGAATCGAAGACCAGGATGTTCGGATGCGAGCCCACGTCGCGACCTTATCGCAGCTTGGTTAGTTTTCGGTTGTTTTTCCCGGGACGCTGCCTTGCAGCGGAGGATGCAGAGGGACGGCTACGCTCCGTTCATGGTCATTCCGGGGCGCGAGCGGAGCTCGCGAACCCGGAATCCATACTCCCTGTGTTCTCGACTGATGCCCGGCGCCGGCCACGCTCTGCGCTGGCCGCGAGTCCAGGGGCTATGGATTCCGGGTTCGCCGCTGCGCGGCGCCCCGGAATGACGAACGAGGTCGGGCCTCGCTCAGCTTTCGCCGAACACCCGCCGGAAGATCGTGTCGACGTGCTTCAGGTGATAGCCGAGGTCGAATTGCTCCTCGATCTCGGCGTCGGTCATGTATTTCTTCATGTCCGGATCGGCCTTCAGCAGCGTCAGGAAGTCGCCTTCGCCGCGCCACACCGGCATCGCGTTGCGCTGCACCAGTTTGTAGCTCTCCTCGCGCGAGCAGCCCTTCTGCGTCAGCGCCGTCAGCAGCCGTTGCGAGTGGATCAGGCCGCCGAGCCGGTCGAGATTCTTGGTCATATTCTCCGGATACACCACCAGCTTCTCGATCACGGAGGCTAAGCGGTTCAGCGCGAAGTCGAGCGTCACCGTGGAGTCCGGCGCGATCATCCGCTCGGCCGAGGAGTGCGAGATATCGCGCTCGTGCCACAGCACGACGTTCTCCATCGCCGGCGTCACATAGGCGCGCACCATGCGGGCGAGGCCGGTGAGATTTTCGGTCAGCACCGGGTTGCGCTTGTGCGGCATCGAGGACGAGCCCTTCTGCCCTTCGGAGAAGAACTCCTCGGCCTCGAGCACTTCGGTGCGCTGCATGTGGCGGATCTCGGTGGCGAGCCGCTCCACCGACGAGGCGATCACGCCGAGCGTGGCGAAGTACATCGCGTGGCGGTCGCGCGGGATCACCTGGGTCGAGACCGGCTCGACCGCGAGTCCCATCGCTTTCGCAACGTGTTCTTCGACCCGCGGATCGATATGCGCGAAGGTGCCGACCGAGCCGGAGATCGCGCAGGTCGCGACTTCCTTGCGGGCGGCGATCAGTCGCTCGCGGGCGCGCGAAAACTCGGCATAGGCGTAAGCCATCTTCAGCCCGAACGTCACCGGCTCGGCGTGGATGCCGTGCGAGCGGCCGATCGACGGCGTCAGCTTGTGTTCGTAGGCGCGCGTCTTCAGCGCCGCGAGCACGCGGTCGAGATCGGCGAGCAGGATGTCGGAGGCGCGGACGAGCTGCACGTTGAAGCAGGTGTCGAGCACGTCCGACGAGGTCATGCCCTGATGCACGAAGCGCGACAGCGGGCCGACGAATTCGGCCAGATGCGTGAGGAACGCGATGACGTCGTGCTTGACCTCACGCTCGATCTCGTCGATCCGCGCCACGTCGAATTGCGCGTCCTTGCCCTTGGCCCAGATCGTCTCCGCCGCCTCCTTCGGGATCACGCCGAGCGCGGCCTGGGCGTCCGAGGCATGCGCCTCGATCTCGAACCAGATCTTGAAGCGGGTGAGCGGCTCCCAAATGGCAGCCATTTCCGGACGGGTGTAGCGCGGGATCATCGCAAGCTCTTCGTGTTGGGGGATTACGCCGCGCTTTAGCAGACCGGGGGCGGGGAGGCGAGTCGAACGGGCAGCTCTCCGGCCTTTCGTTCGTCATTCCGGGGCGCGAGCGCAGCTCGCGAACCCGGAATGACCAACGAGAACGAGAAGGTGCGGCCATGGCGGGAGTCAACCGCGGCAAAATCCATTGCCGTCTCTCTCGACAATAATCCTATAGGATGATAGTCACACACCGTCCTATCCGTGAGGGGCGCATCATGAGGCGTCGGATAGCGGGACAGATCGCAACAGCCGGGTGAGCCGCGAGAACGATGAGGCGTGGCTGTTTGAAAATGTAGCGCGCAATTTCAAATGGCACAGCGCGCAATTTCAAATGTCACCCCTGAAGCGCAGCCTCCTACGGGGCCATGATCACCGCAGGGTCGGCCCCAATCGCAGCGAGCACTGCAAGGCATG